>CEPX01030496.1_pt1 | contig 45433 bp, 53 predicted proteins | sample 361361 | NCBI WGS metagenome assembly CEPX01 (sample SAMEA2619974, study PRJEB7988) | marine metagenome | biome: marine biome (ENVO:00000447); feature: mesopelagic zone (ENVO:00000213) & marine oxygen minimum zone (ENVO:01000065); material: "saline water (ENVO:00002010), including plankton...
AAAACTAAAATTATAACCATCACCCGACTCATTTCCCCTTTTCTATTCAAATTTAACCTCCGCTTACAGTCATAACCCCTCTTGCCATCCCAGTTAAGACCAAGGTAGTTACCAGTGAAACTATGATATAAAACACCATGCTTTTATATAAATTCTTCCCAAGTAAACTCTCCCCATTTAATTTGTCCACCCCATTCTCTATTCCATTCGCTAACAAAGTCAGTATGTAAGTAATCTGTACCAAGTAAACCCCTACCACTAACTGAAAATAAAAAGGAGGGATTACATTCTCCATTGGAAAAATATCCTGGATCGCACTTAAAGAAAATCCAAACATAGCTGAATCTCCCCCTGCACTTTGACCCAACAAAGGACCCAAATTAACTAAAATATTTGCAATCAAGCCCCCAATACCCACAACAATACCTCCAATCAAAGGGGTTAAAAAATTAATCTGACTCTTCATACTACTTAACACATCTGCCAACAAATCTTTCAACCTTTCATTTACTTTATGAATTGCAACCAAGTAATTACTAATTGCCATCAAAGCATGAGATCCAATTTTGGGCCCTTTTCTCGCACTCTCAATCAAAACTTCCATACTACTACTTATGACCTTAGAAGGAAAACTCAAAATAGCTCCTCTTTTTAAATTAAATATAGCTTCCTTTAAACCCATACCCAAACTTCTCAAATTACTACTTACTAAACTAAAGAACTCTCCACTCATACTCCCTTTAGTATTCTCTGCTACTTTACTAAAAGCCAATTCTACAGGTAAACCATCTTCGATCCGATTCCCTAACTGAAATAAACTTCCTGCAAACTCTCTTTCCAATTCTCGAGTATCTTCCCTTATCTTAAGCAGTTTCTTAGTCTTTAACCTATAATAGGTTCCAATACCAATAGCCATGCTCAAAGGCACAGCCAAACTTAACAACATAGCCCCAAAACCAAAAGGCCCGACCCCATCTCGATATCCAAAAACCCAATCTCCATTCAAAAATGTGTCATTTGGAAAAATAGCATGTAAAATTAAAGGAGAAAAACCAATAAACAAAATAACTAAAAACAAAGGCACTGCTAAAACCGATGGACTTATATAAACACCCCTTATTTTCAAATACTTATACTTCTCAAATAAATTTTCATCCATTGCAAAACTCTCTCCCTCACCACTCGGCCTTTTAACCATCAATTTATTTCCCATCAAGTACACAAACACCGGCAATAATAAATTATAAACCAAAGCCAACCAATACCAACCAATCCCCATAAATCCGGAAACCAAGGGCAACATAATCATTCCCAGCACTGGTAAAATAATTCCCAACATATACAAAGTAGTAATGGGAGACTTCAAATCTTGAGCATAATGCATCATCCTCTCATGCGTTCCATCCAAAATCGTAGTCAAAGCCCTCTCTAAAACTTCCAATCTCCTTTCTTCTTTAGGTTCATATAAACTACTCTCAATCAAATGAAATGAATTAATAAAATCCCCATTATGTTTTCTCCAAGTTTCTAAATAATGATCTAAAGATTCCTTAATGGTATTAAACTTTCCAGTTTCTAAATTCCAAAATACTTTTTTCAAATCCCCTGCCAAAGGATCTTTAATATGTTGGGCCGCAAACTTAATTGCATGTTCTAAATTACTCGTATGTCGCATATACATAACCACATACAAAATACATAACACCATCTGGTTGCTCGCTTGGATTCTCCACTTCAAAGCTTTTTGATTAGGATAATCCAAGAGTATCTTAATGCTAAACAATCCTAAAGCCACAAAAAATAAAGGAAAGAAAAAAATAGGGTCTCCTGTTAACACCCACCCTAACACAAAAATTAAAATCCCTATTCCAATAGTTCCCAATCCTGTAAAAAAAGCAAGGCTGGTCGCTCCTTCCGGAGTTATCTTCAATCCAATTCTCGTAATACTTTCCCATAGTTTCTCATTAGCCTTTTCATTAGGCCTAATCGTTAAAATATCCTTACAAATCTTACAAGCTTTCTCATAAAAACTTAACCTACTCCCTACTTGTTCTTGCTTAAACCTTCTATATTCTCCTGTAAATCCTTCCTCAGATTTCTTTTTTAACTTATGTCTATACTTATCCAGAATATCCTCAACATCCTTTCTCATTCCTTCCTTAGAATAAATAGAAATATATAAAATATACTAAACTTTTTTAGATGCTCTCTTCAACCATTCTTCCCACTCAAAAAAGATCCTATTTGGATCTAAATGCCCTAATTCTTTCTTAACGCCCCCACTCACTCTGTGATAATGGTCATTTGCTGCAATCGCAAAATCTGCTTCTAAAACATTTCTATTTTCCTTCCCATATTTAACCAAGGTCTCTTTCATCTTAGCCCTCAACATAATATTATCCCAAACCGCATCCCAATTCCCCACCCATTCAGGAATATTACCTGCAATGTTTTTAACCACCTCGCTATTTCCATTAATTAAATCATCAGTTGGTTTAAGAGAATCCGTTTTTGGATCATACTTCATTAAATCCACAAAACCTTTCTCCACTAAAGGATCTTCTTCCCATTTCTTCCTCACTTCAGTTATTTGCACCACCCTTCTCCATTTACTTAATCCATCCGCACTCTTAACCGGATTGCATACCACAATTACATCTGTTGCCTTAAACGAAGTTCTAGGCACTTGTAAATCATTTACCACCCTGTCATATACCCCATAAGGACTATCCCCATGAATAGTTCCCGCCACCACATTTGCTAAAGCTCCAACCCTCATAGCTTCATACAAAGCCTTCGCCTCTCCACTTCTTATCTCTCCCACAATCAAAGCACTATCTCCTAACCTTAAACTAGTTCTAATGCCTTCTTCAGCAGAAACTTCCGTTCCACCTTTAGCTAAAGCACTTCTTACTTTTAAAGGTTGGATATTATAACCTAGCTCCCTCAAGGCATCCACTGGTAATTCTAAAGTATCTTCTGCAGTAATAATCCTGTATTTCCGCATAATCTCCACTAAACAACTTCCCAAAAAACTTGTCTTACCTGAACTCCTAGTTCCTGCCACCAATAAAGTTCTAGATCCATCAATCAAAAAGCTCATTAATCCAGCCCCTAAAGGACTAATCATTCTATTTTCCACAAATAAAGGCAAGGTCCAAGGTTTGTCTCTATGTCTTCTCAAAGCATAAGCCATCCCTTTTGGATTTAAAGGTCTAGCTACAATTGCTACTCTCGCTCTAGCTCCGGGCACATGTAATTCAGTATCTAAAACAGGATTAGCTTCATCTAACGGCCTCCCAGATAAAATCCTAAATTTAGTGGCCCAATTTTCCGCATCTTCTGAACTAGGAATAATATTGGTTACACACTCATCATGATCTTGATGCACAATAAATATAGGCGTAACTCCGATAGGCCCATTAATAGTAATATCTTGTATTTTTTCATCCTGCAAAATAACTTCCAACAACCCAAACCCCACAGTATATCTCACCAAAATTTGAGTTAATTCCTCTAACTCTTTAATTTTCAACTTAATCCCTTGTCCATCTGCTAATTCCTGCAACAAATCCTTTCCAATATTAGAAAAACTCATCCTCATTTTATCAGGATCTATAAATTCCTCTGCTTTTGGCTTATGTTCAATTAATACATTTCTAGCCATTTCAAGTAATTCTTGTTTGTCTTCTGAAATTTTAAATTCTGGAGGATTAATGTGGTATAAAGGTTTGACATCCTGAGGAGTATTAAATATCCCTACATCCGAACCATTTTCCAATCTATAACTATCTACTTCATCTCCATCTACCGGCACCCCAGACATCAATCTTGTAAACATGAAATTTGGAGTGATAATCGCCCTGAAAAACTGCCTATATATATCTCTCCTCCCCACTTTGTGCCCTTCTAATCTATCCTTAACTACCTCAATTAATTTAGTCCCGTCTAACAATTCCTTAAACTCATTTAAAACTTCTAAAAAAATCTCACTTGACCTAATATCTGGCTCATCCATTAGTTTTCTATGCATAATTTTTTCTTCTCTAATCACTCTTCTTAATTCCACATACATTCCAATAGGATCATAAATCAAACCACGAATCATAGCTTGTAATAATCCCCTTTTACTTGCCAAATATTTATACTCTTCCCCCACACTCAAAGCTAAGAATTTTTTTTGTTTAATCAAATGATGATAGACCCTTGCAATCTCCAATAACAGTTGGGTTTGACTATAACTATAATTATAATTTTTATGCTGCACAAGTACAACCCTGCTTACTCTCGGCACTTCCACCAATTTACTAAGAACATCCCCCATGCATCCTTCACTATCTTCAATACTCGCCAAAATGCTTTTCTGTGTATAATCAATTCTCAAAACCTCTTCACTTCCCTCACTCACCACCTCATAATCTTTTTTTCTCTCTTTATTAGAAACTTCTACCATAATCTACCAAAATCCTTTTATAGTTTAAAAAGATATCTTCAAACATGCCTGCAGATTTTTCAGAAGTGATTGGAAGGATTAGAATAAACGAAGCACGCATTGCTAATTTAAGAGATAGACTCTCTGTAACAGACACTAACACCATTTCTGAATTTAAAAAGAACTCTACAAATTTAAAAGATATTAATTTAGAAATGAAAGAAATCAAAACCGATCTCTTTCAATTAAAAGAAACACTTAAAGAAATGATAAAAGAAATGAACGCTTTTGCTCGCTCTCAAGATGTGAAAATTTTAGAAAAATATATTAACATGTGGAACCCCCTTAACTTTATAACTGAAAAGGAAGTTTTAAAGTTAATCAAGGAAAATGCCAAAAAACCTTCAAAGCAGACTAGGTGATTTAAAACAAAAAAACACTCCTAACAGCGAGATTATAGAAACATTAAAAAAAGAAGGTTACTCTTCACAAGAAATATACAATAATATGTCAGCCCAGGAAAAAAATCCGGACAAAGAATTAGCCCCTCCTACGCCTTCCGAAGAAATGGGAGCCGGTCCAGGAACAGAAACCCCCGAAGCCAAAGAACCTGAAAAAGAAGAACCTTCTTTTATACCTACTGAAAAATTTCCTGCTCCCAAACAAATTCCTCAAAGACAAAACTTAGAAGAATTAGAAGAAATTGCAGAATCCATCATAGAAGAAAAAATGAACGAACTTAGTGTTAATTTCTCTGATTTAAACATGTGGAAAGAAAAAACCGCCACAGAAATGGAAGCTATCAAACAAGAAATCCTACGTCTAAGAAACCAATTTGAAAATCTCCAAAGTGCTTTGGTCGGCAAAGTAGAAGACTACAAGAAAAACATCGGAGACGTGAGTGTAGAAGTAAAAACCTTAAGCAAAGTACTAGAAAAGATCCTCCAACCCCTGACAATGAATGTTAAAGAACTTGGTAGAATAACTGAAAGGTTAAAAAAATAATTCTAATGTAATTTGGTTTCATAACTTAATAATCTAACTGCAAAAGAAAAGATTATCAAAACAAAAACAGTAGTTAAAACCTTGATATTAAAAATACTTCTATGAATTTCTGCTCCGGGACTTGTTCCAGTTGAACCTGGACCCCCCACTAAAAGAGGACCATAAACTGCAGTCAATCCTCCAATCACGATAATAATCCCAATAATGATTATCGTCCACATAACCACACTATCTGTAGCAATTTCTCTTATTTGTTTAGTTTTAATCCCCATAAACATAAACACCAATAGGAAAGAAAATGCCAAAATAACCAAGACTGTAAACCAAGGTGCAATAACCGCAACAAATTCCATCGCTCCTGGCGTTACAGCAAATAAAGCTGAAATTGCAAATGCGATAAAGGCATTCAAACTTTTATTCTCTCCAAAAATCTGAACTTTAGTTAAAACCCCATATAATATTGCATAGATTAAAATAAAAAGAAAAATGGGTATTAGAAACTCTCCTAATCCCAGGTCGAGCAAAGTTACCATTTATTTAACCCTTATCTTGTTTCAACCCAATGGCGTTTAGAACTTTATCTAAACCACCACCTCCACTAGAGTCTCCAGGCTCCTTCACAATTAAATAAATAACTAATATAAAGACACCCACCATTAACAAGACCGCAATATCTTGATCAGTTATACTATCTACAAAGGGCACATCCCATCCTGCAGCTGCTCCAATCGCCCATAAAACTAAGCCAATAGAAACTAACACTCCAACTAACAACATACCTTTCTGCCAATCAGAGTTCCTTGTAAATACTCCTACCACCAATAATAACATCAATAGAACCACGATAGCCATACTTATTCTAGGTAAAAACCCTTGAAGGATAGTCACCAACTCAGTCTGAGACACTAAGAAAGCCGCCATGATTAAACTCACAACGCCATCTACTTTCTTACCTTTGTTATCCTTTCCAAATAATTCAATTTTTTGTAGAACCGCGAAAATAACCGCAAACACTAATAAGAATGGCAAAAGAACATCAAAGACCCCTGCATCTTGAGAACCTTCCACAATATTCCTTAAATCAATATCACCAAACACGCCCATATTTTTTCACCTCTTTTAGTCTATAAATCCTTACTCCTTTTTAATCTTTCTCCTTTTTATCCTTTTTATCTCTTGTTATAAATAAAATAGCCCAAATCATAATTGCTAACAAGATAATACTACTCACCACAGTTCCACTCCAGAACTGTACAACGTAATCAAAAGCATATCCCAACCAACTTTGGTTCTTATTGGCTGGAATCGCACTCAGGAAAATCAAAATAACAGATATAAACATGATAATCATTATAACCATCATCCAAATCCCTTCTAAGTTCTTATACAAAGTTCCTTCTGGATTCATAAAAATGCCAATCATTAATAAAAAGGACAGAGAAGCAATAACCAACAAACTTATTTTGGGCAAGGCATCACTCATAATCCCCACTATTTTAGTGGCCGCCACCACCAACATAGCAATAGCAAAAGCCACAATGCCATCTAGGTTTTTTTTAGGATAAGTTTTATCCCCTATTTTTTCTTCACCAAGAATTTTGGTTTTCTCTAAAATACCAAAAACTACTGCAAAAACTAAAAGAAAAGGCAAAACCACATCAAATATGCCAAAATCACCTAAAAAATCTAGGGTGTTTCTTAAGACTGACATAACAAGATTAACATCAAATTCTTATTTAAATGTTTCTAAAGCTCAGCCGTTTCTCCTTCTTTATTTTCTTCTTCTTCTTTCTCTTCTTCCCCTTCATTCACAGAAGGAATAGCTGCTTTATTGATTAAAAATACATCTCCAATTGCTCTAACTAATTGATGAGGTACAATAACTCCTTTAGCCCCACCTAGTAATCGGCCCAAACTACTTCCCCTAGTGGCTTTAACTCTCCACCCAAAGGTCTTATTAATAGTCATAATACATTCTTCAACATCACCAAAATATTCACCTTGATCAGTAAAAACCTTCATATCGAACGTTTCGCTTATTCTTTTCACCTTTAACATATTGTACCTCCTTAATTCAATGAAAAAGACTTTAAATAGTATAAATAATTTTCCCTTTCCTAATGTATACAATTAAAAACCTTATAATCATAGGCACATCTCATATTTCCATTGAAAGTGTGAACGAAGTCACTTCTGCAATTGATGAACACCACCCAGATGTTATCGCTTTAGAATTAGACCTACCCAGATTCAAAAAAATAATATCCAAAAAGAAAGAAAAATTCAAAGCCTCTAATATTCTCCAAAAAGGATTTATGCTCAATTTAATCGGAGCCTGGATTGAACGTTATCTAGGAAAAAAAGTAGGTGTCTCTCCTGGGAGTGAGATGAAAAAGGCTATTTCTTTAGCTAGAAAAAACAAACTCAATATTGCTTTAATAGATCAAAATATTCAAATCACCTTAAGAAAACTCAAGACCCGTTTTACTTTAAAAGAAAAACTAAATCTCCTTAAGAATATTTTCAAGGGCATTTTTAAGCCTCAAAAAATAAGGATTGATCTAACTAAAGTCCCAGGACAAAAACTTATAAACAAATTAACCTTACAAGTAAAAAAGGACTATCCTTCACTATATATAACACTCATCCAAGAAAGAGACCATATCATGGCTCGCAGATTACTTAAATTAATGAAAGATAATAAAAAGGTCTTAGCTATTGTGGGTGCCGGTCACCTTCCTGGAATAAAAAAAATAATAAAATGCAACTTCGAAAAAAAGAAATCCGAAGCATCTTAATAATTGCTTTTATTGCAGCTTTTATATTTTCTTTTAATGAATGGGGTATAGATAAATTCAACCTTTTAGTAGGAATTCAAAACTTTCTATTTGCCCTCGTTTTCTGTTTAATTATTTACACGACCCATGCTTTCTCACAAAAATTCACAGCCAAATTTTTTGACCATGAAATAGAATTCACCCTCTTAACTATAAGAAAAAAAATAAAAGAAGTTAGAAAAACAATAATGGTCCCAATTGGTCCTGCTATTACATTATTAATAACCTTACTTACAAATGGAAAACTCATATTTCTCCTCTTAAATTCTTTTGAAATGAAATCAAACAAAACACATCGATTAGGACGAAAATGGATTAATATAAAAGATTTTGAAGAAGCTCAAATTGCCTTAGCCGGACCCTTATCTGAAATATTACTCTTGATTCTTTTCAAAATTCTCTCCCCCTTAAGTTTGATATTTTCTAAAGGAATGTTCATCGCTTCCACTATTGCTATTTTTAATATGCTTCCCCTTCCAAAAGTAGATGGAAGTAAAATCTTTTTTGGATCTCGACCCTTATATGTAGCCAGCCTAGTTTTCATTATCATCTTCATCATCTTAATATTCCAACTCTCTATCCTCCAAACTTTAATCCTAGCTATGATTCTTACTATTATAGTTGGTACAATTTATCTCTATAAGTTAAACAATTAAGCTAAAGAAACCTTTCTGTAATAACCAAATCGTAAATATCAAACTAAATGCACTATGAACATCCTGAACTACCAAAATGAGATAAACCCCTGCTAATAAATCAATCCAACTACTCCAGTTTGTAATAAAAATTAACGCTTTCAGTATCAAATAACCTGCTAAAAAAGTTGCTATGCTTAAACCAAAGTCCCATTGAGCCAATACTAAAAATACAGCAGCCAGCAGATCTAATACCCCGAATAACTTTAGCATAGCTCTCTACCCGATAAATTAATTTAAAAGCCTATTTATTTCCTTAATCTTATGCCTACTATCAAAAACTTCACCCCCCGTAATTATCAAACTAAAATAACCCAAACCGCTGTTGATAATAATACTTTAGTAGTCCTCCCTACAGGCACTGGAAAAACTAAAATCGCAATTCTAACCGCAATTGAAAGACTCAACCAACATTCTTCCAACATTTTAGTGATATCCCCCACCAAACCCCTTTCTGCTCAAATCCAAAAAGAATTTATCGAAAACACAGACATCCCGGAAGCCCAAATAACTCTTCTAACCGGAGCTACATCTCCAAAAAAACGTCAGGAACTTTGGGAATCGGCCATAGTCACAGTAGCCACCCCTCAAACTATTCAAAAAGATTTAGAAAATGAAAGGATTTCACTTTCCCCCACTTCTTTATTAGTTATAGATGAGTGCCATCGTTCTCGAATGAATTTTGCAAATACAAAGGTAGCAGAAATTTATATCAAAAATTCTAAATTTCCAAGAATCCTAGCCCTGACCGCTTCTCCAGGAGGAACCAAACAAAAAATTGATGAAATTAGAAACAATTTACATATAGATTCCATAGAAATCCGAACCGAAGAGGACATCCAAGAATTTATCCAAAAAAAAGAAATAAAATATTTGGAAGTTTCTCTTCCTTCAGAATTTAAAGCCCTTCATCAATTAATCAGAAACCCCTACAAAAATAAATTAAAAGAATTAAAAAAACTCGGCTTCAATAAACCAGTTTCGGTAATAAACAAACGAGATCTATTAATGCTTCAACAAAGGTTTAGAAAACAACTAAATCAAAAAAATCCTATTTCTTATTATGCAATTTCCCTTACAGCTTTATTAATCAAATTAGACTATGCTGCAGAATTATTAGAAACCCAGGGTTTAATTCCCTTACAAGAATTTTGGAATAAACTTCAAGCAGAAGAAACAAAAGCTGCCAAAAATATACTTAATTTTAGTGAAATACAAAAAGCCCTTTCTTTAACCCAGGATTTAATAAAGAAAGATGCCCAACATCCCAAAGCCTACATGTTAAAAGGAATAATAAAAAAGGAATTAATCAAAAATCCAAAAGCCAAATTTATTATTTTTGCAAATTACCGTAACACAATTGATACTTTATTAACCAAACTTAATTCTTTAGAAAACATAAAAGCCGCTAAATTAATAGGTCAAAAATCTGGCTTAACTCAAAAAGAACAGATCTCTACAATAAAAGATTTCTCAGAAGATAAATACAATATTCTCTTATGTTCTCAAATCGGAGAAGAAGGCATAGATGTTCCTGGTGGAGCAGAGTTAGCTGTCTTTTACGACTTTGTCCCAAGCGAGATTCGTGGGATTCAAAGACGTGGCAGAGTGGGTAGAACCAAAGCAGGAAAAATTATTTCTTTATTAACTAAAGATACTAGGGAAATAGGTTATTTCTGGGCTAGCAAAAGAAAAGAAAACATGATGAAAAACACTTTAAAAAATTTACAAGAAAAAGAAACCCAAACTACCCTTCACGATTGATGATTTTATCAAATACGGTTAACATAGTATTTAATCTTTTTTCCAATTTTTGAACCTTCCTTTTAAGATGTTTGTTTGCAGAAGGATCATGTTCGATCACCGAAACCTGCATCTCAAAATCCTTAGCAAATTCGTTAAGGGAGTACCAAAATTTTTCTAACTCTGTAGCCTCTATACCAAAAGTAAATTTCTTAGCCATAACTTTCTTAAACCCATATTCTATTTAAACTTTATGAAAATTTTAATGGATCATAGAGAAAGATCCTCTGGAATAAAAAAGGAACTAATCAAACAAGATCTAGAAGTAATTGAAAAGACCTTAATTAGTGCAGACTTCGTAATCAAAACAAAAAAATTAGATGGACAAATCATAACTATTGGGATAGAAAAAAAGACAATTAATGACTTCTTAAATTCAATTATAGACAAAAGAATAATTTCTCAATTAATGGAAATGAAAAGACACTTTGATTTACAATTATTAATAATAGAAGGCACAGAAAATATTTATGAAATAAGAAACTTCCACCCAAATTCTATAAGGGGCATGTTAGCCTCCATAGCTATAGACTTTCAAACCCCTATCTTACAAACCCGAAACCAGAGAGACACAGCAAACCTATTGGGAATTATAGCTAAAAGATTAGAAAAACCTCGTTCTCTCCCTTCTTTATTAAAAAAACGTAAACCTTTAACTTTAAAACAACAACAACGATATTTAGTTGAATCCCTTCCCGGGATTGGTCCTTTAACATCTCAAAATTTACTTAAAAAATTTAAAACAATAAAAAATTTAGTGAACGCCGAAGAAGCCGAATTAAAAAAAGTAAAAAAAATTGGAAAAATTAAAGCCCAACAAATAAAAAAATTGATTGAAAAAAAATATTAGCCCCTTCTATTCAAACAAGCTTCAAAGTTTATCGTATATGTATTTCCATTTGCTCCCACAACACCCTTAGGATCATAAAATAAAAAGACAGCATTCTCATAACTTCCCCTATAAGACCGGCAATCTTCAAAATCTCTCTCTTCAAAAAATCTAGTTGACAAATCCCTGTACTTAGCAACACACCCATTCCTCCCCGTAAAGGGTATTGCATTTATTCCCCTCTTTAAAGCTTCCACAACTTGCTCTTTATGCTCTTCAGAACAATTCAGAGTCACGCCTACAAACTTACTTCCTTCTCGTTCCAATCTTTCCCTAACCAATCTTGTAGCTTCATCAACTACATCTTTCAAAACTCCCTTAAAAGAAACACTTTTTTCAGGCATTTTTTATCACCACCTGAAAAATATAAATCCCGACTTTGCCTTAATAAAGATTATGCACATTCAAAAATTAACTTTCAGAACCACCGTCTTTATTAATCAGGAAAACTTCTCTTAATTTTTATTTTCTAATTTAAAAGGGTCTATGAATTATTTTCATACATTTCTTACACAATTTACTTTCCTTTTCTTTTAATTCATTCCCGCAATTTTCACATTTCATGCATATTCCTCTAGGGCTTCATACTTGACTCCTTCTTTAGTTAACTCAGATTTAATTAATTTAAATTTATCCACTTTGAATTCTTCTCCAAATTCCAAATCAAAAACTTCCCTAAATTTATCTTTATCTCTCATGTTCTTCACTCTTCCCAAAGTAATGTGGGGGTCAAATCTCTTCTCTCTTGAAAATAAATCCATAATTGTATCATCTATTCTCTGCTTTAATTCAATAATCTTCCTTTTTGGAGTCACACCCACCCAAACAATGTTTATATAATCAAAATTTGGAAAGAATCCTACCTTGTTCAACTTTAATTTAAAACTCTTAAACTTTATTTTTCTTAAATTGTTTTTAACAAGCTCTAATCTTTTATTATCTATTTCTCCTAAAAATCTCAAGGTTAAATGGTAATCCCCGGGAGAATTCACCTCGGCAATTCTTTCATCCACTTTTATCTTCTTTAATTTCTCTTTTATAGTTTCGGGTAAATCGATCGCGATAAAAATCCTCATACCTTTTTCATAACAAAAATCCTTTTAAATACATTGCTTTTCTCAAAAACCCATGGATCCTCGAATTAAAGAAACAGCAAAGATTCTAGTAGAATATTCCAATAAAATAAAGAAAGGGGACTTTGTAATTATTAAGGGGGGGGTAGAAGCTCAAAATTTAATAAAGGAGGTCTACAAATTGTGTGTTCAACAGGGCGCTTATCCTAGGCTCAATATTGGACTTCCAGGCTTAGGTAAAATTTATTTTGATAATGCTTCCCAAGAGCAATTAGAACATTTCCCTACACTTTCTATGCATGAAGCCAAAAAAGCAGATGTCTTTATCTCTATAGGGGCCCCTACAAATACAAGATCTTTAACAAATGTAGATCCCAAAAAACTAGCTCTTAGAAACAAAATAACAGATCCTATTTCGGAAGAAGTTCTCAAAAAACGTTGGGTTATTTTCTATTACCCAACAAATGCTCTAGCTCAAGAAGCAGAAATGTCCCTAGAAGAATTTGAAGATTTTGTTTATGCTGCTACTTTAGACGATTGGGGAAAAATATCTAAAGAAGAAAATAAACTCAAAGAAGTTTTAGACAAAGGAAAAGAAGTTCAGATTCTAGGAAAAAACACAGACATAAAATTTTCAATAGAAGGTAGGGAGGCCATAAAGGGGGATGGAAAAAATAATATGCCTTGTGGAGAAGTTTTCATAGCCCCTGTGGAAAAATCTACTTCAGGAAAAATAGAATTTTCTTTCCCAGCCATTCAAGGCGGCAGATTAGTTGAAGGAATAAAATTAGAGTTTGAGAATGGTAAGGTCGCCAAAGCCTCCGCCACTAAAAACGAAGATTATCTAAAAGAAATGTTAAAAATGGACCCTGGAGCAAAATACTTAGGAGAATTTGGAATTGGTTTTAATTATAAGATTAAAAAACCAGTAAAGAATATCCTTTTCGACGAGAAGCAAGGAGCCACGATTCATCTAGCTCTTGGAAGAGCATATAAAGAAGGGGGTGGTACAAACGAATCCGCCTTACACTGGGATATGATTAAAGATTTAAAGAAAGGTGGAAAAATTATTATCGACGGCAAGATAATTCAAGAAAACGGAACATTTACAAAAGAAACAGGAATCAAAGTGAACTCTTAAGTCACATATTTAGTTCAAACAAAACATTTATATATTCAAAAGCATCAATCTTCTTATGAATCAACCAATAGAAAAAGGTATAATAAGACTGAAAGACCTTCCGCAAGAAGAAATATTGGTAGGCATAAAAAAAGAATTCAAAAAAAAGATTTTCAAACATGTAAAAAGAAAAGACGTAGAAAAAATAGGAATAACCTCGAGCCAATTCTATAATTTTAAAGATAATGAAAAAATCACCATTAAATTATTATTCAAATTTTGCGATTATTTAACAAGAAAGGGATTTAAAGAATTCTCTCATAGCAAGACAGAAAGGAATATAGGACTCATGGGTACCAAAAGAGGAGATGTTTATATTAAAACCCCAGCACTTCCTTTTAATTTCAATAATAAAGAGGGTTCTTATTTTATTTCGGCAATACTTTTTGATGGAGGGATAGACAAACAGGCTAAGCCACATTACGGAAACATCCACTTAAAACAAAGAAGAAGGATTGCAAAATATGTAAAAAAAATATTCGGAAAAATCGAAAGTAACGAAATAAACCCTACTAGAGGACCTATGATAAGATTTCCTAAGTCAATAGGCCTAACTCTAAACGCTTGCTTTGGTATTGGAATTGGAAATAAAATATATCATAACAACAAAATCCCTTCCTTTATTTTTAAGCTTGATGAAAAGCTCAAAAAAGATTTCTTAAAACAAACCTTTGATGATGAGGGAAGCGTCTCCATATCCAAGCGTATGATTCGCATATCCGGGACAATAAACATTAAAAAAAAGGAATTCCACAAAGACTTTACAAAAAAATATAACTTATTGAATGGAATTAGAAAAATTCTAGGAGACATAGGTATAGAAACAAACTCTTTAAGATTCAGTAAACACATTTCAACAAAAGAATCCGGGAAAAGGGGGAATGTCTACAAACACACATTCACCTTTTCAATAACTGGAATAGAAAACTTAGAAAGATTCCATAAGCAAATTGGATTTAATTTAGACTATAAGATGAAAAGACTCGAGAATTTATTAAAAAATTATAAACAAAGACAGTTAAGAAAGGGAGAAATCCATAAAATTGCCTTAAAGGAGTGTAAAAAAATAACAAAGGGCATTACAATCCCCTTCTTAGCTAAAAAAATAAATAGAACCTATAGGCAAACAGTTAGAATTGTAAGAAATTTCGAAAAACAAAAATTAATACAACAAATTAAACCGTCAATAAATATCGGAGGGAAAAGATTCCCGGCCATTTACAAAGTAATTCAAGACAAAGGTAAATTCTTAATTTAATTATTCAAGTTATATTTCTAAAAACTTATTTAAAGATAAAAAAATACAAAGAGACAATGGAAAATGTTTTATTTCAAGTCTCTAATCTAAAAACCTCTTATAAGAAATTTTCTGTAAGGGGAATTGAATTTGAATTAAAATCCGGAGAAATAATGGGATTGATTGGAAGATCTGGTTCTGGAAAATCCACAATCGTAAAAACCTTGGCAGGAATTAAAAAGAAAGATATAGGAAGTATAATACTAAAGATCGATAATCAAAAAGTTTCTTTGGGAAATCACTTAGGGTACTCTTCTCAGGAAAATTCCTTATTTGAACATCTTACCCTCAAAGAAAATATTTCTACTTTTGGTAGATTAAGAAAAGTAACTAAGGCTGAAATAGAGAAGAGAAGTACTTTTCTATTAAAAAGATTCAAATTAGAGGGTGCAAAAAACAAAAAAATTATAGAGCTTTCAGGGGGTATGAAAAAAAGATCAGATATAATTATTTCTTTACTTCATGATCCAGACATCCTCATATTAGATGAACCTTTTAGCGGATTAGATTTTGCCCTCACTCACTTTCTCTGGAACCAAATAAAATATCTTTCAAAACGAGGAAAGATTATCATAATCTCAAGCCATTTCCTAAAAGAATTACAAGAAAATTGTCAAAAACTAGGATTTGTTGAAAGAGGGTTTTTTTATAATAACAAACAAATAAAGGAGGGAATGAAGAAACATCATTTATCTTCTTTAGAGGCTTTATTTACTTAATAAAATGACTAAAACAATCCCTTTAGTCTTCGCAAATCTAAAAGAGTTTATTAGAAATTGGAAATCCATCACACTTATTCTCCTACTCCCTATTTTAATCATAACTCTCTTTTTCGCTTCCTTTAGTACTGCAGGTCTACAAAAAATACCCATAGGAATCATCAATACTGCCGACACAGAAATTGTTGAATTAACCGATTCCTTATCTGAAATTCTCGTCACCAAGAATTTTGAAAATTTAGAAAATTGTTTGAGAGAATTAAAACAATACAAACAATACATGTGCATTGATATCACAAGAGATAGGGTTTTTAGATTAAATGCACATTATGATAATACCCAAACCCTCGTTATATGGGGGGTAATTAATTATCTTCAATCTACTGTTGAACACATAAAAAAACAAAAAACAATAGAAGTAACCTCTAAAATATTAAAACACGCAGAATCTGGACCTCAACATCTAGAAAAATTAAGATCTAATTTGGGTACAGCAGATTCCATTTTGTCTTCTCAAATGAACAACTTAGAAAATTCTAGAAATTCCATAGAGCGAAGTATCTCAACTATAGGGTTTAATTTAGATGCCTTGAATAGCCCTCTTTCAAATATGGAAAATCAAGTAAATTCCTTACAACTAAGTTCCGAAGACCCTTTTATAAATAGCGTTGCAGTAAACATCCTCTCTAATATAAACAGCATTAAAACTAAAAAAAATTATGCCGAATCTGCAGCGGATGATTTAGATTCCGAAACAAACGAACTCAACTTTATTTTAAATAATCTCCGAGCTAATCAAAGATCTTTAAAAGAACTTGAAAGGAATTTGAATGCCTTAGATGTTTATCTAAACCAAATACAACAAATAAATCCAGAAGAGATCGCAGATCCCATAAAACTAGATTTTCAACCCACCTACTTACCTGAACTTAATCAAAAAATTTTAACAAGGTTTAAGAATCGTGGAGAAGGAGAAATAACCCAATTAATAAAAGGAGAGACCCTTCTGAGTTTCCAAGTTATCTTTCCTAAAATCCTTTTACTCATAGTTATGTTTATTGCAATCTTAACCTCTAGCTTCGTCTGTTTAAATCATATCAAATCTCCAGCAAATTTTAGAATGAAAACCATTAAGGGCATGTTTATACCCTCTTTCTTCTCTGTATATCTTGCAAGCTTCATAATCACATTAGTCCCTATCTTTATAGTAGTTCTTCTTGGAAATTTCCTCTTTCTCCTTCCTTTCTTAGAAAATCTGGGAATTGTACTCTTAATCTTATTTATGACTCTTAGTGTAAAGATTTTATTAGGAATGAGTACTGCTTATTTAATTAAAGAAAAATCTTTAACACTTTTAGTCTCAATATTCCTTTTACTATTCTTACTTTTCTTTTCAGGATTTATATTGCCTATAGAAAGAATGGGAACCGTTCCTGCAAAAATTGCATCTAATTTCCCGGGAAATCTTGCTTCAGACGCATTAGGAAAAATCTTATTTTATGACCAACATTTCTACCACCTAAGGGAGGAATTAGTTTATCTGTCGATTCTCCTTGTAACAATATTCCTATTTACATTCTTCATAAAAAAAATGAGAAATTCTTAATTTAATCAGGTGTAGTTACATTACAATCTTTGACCAATACATGTGGGCACAACACAGGGGTATCTGCCTCCCAACTTCTTAAATGAACAGCATCTTTACCCGTTTCAGAAATATTTTTTAAAACATTCAAAAGATTCTCACTCACCCTTATACCTTTCAAACTCTTCACAATCTCCCCATTTTTGATTAAAAAAATTCCATCCCGGGGGATAGTAGAAAAATCTCCAGTGTGATAATTACTAAACCTGGTATAATAAAGATTAGTCACATATATCCCTTCTTTAATACTTTTAAGCATCTTATCTAAACCCCTTTCTCCAGTTTTAAGTACTAAATTCCAAGCACTAGGGGTTATAATCCCTGCATTACCCGTGCTCTCCACATTATATTTCCTAGCAGTACAAGTATTATGTAAATAACTTTTAAATATCCCTTTATCAATCAACACTGTTTTCTGAGTCGGTACACCTTCTTCATCAGCTTTAGTTGAACCAATCCCCTCTTTTAAACTACCTTCATCATAAAGGGTCACCTCTTTACACCCTACTTTTTCATTTAATTTATCACCAAAAAAACTCATTCCAGTTTCCACAGAAAAAATGCTACTTGCCTCTCCCACATTATTCAAAAGGGGTGCAAAAGCTAATGGAGAAAAAATAACATCATACTTCCCTTTCTTTCCTTTTATTGGATTCCTAGCATCTTTTGCAATCTCTCCAGATGATCTTCCAGCCCCTTCCACATCAAATCCTTTCACACAAGTACTTGAAGCATTCATGTGTCCACTCTCATCTTTTTTATTAAAACTCCTAATAGAAAAATACAATTCCGTCTGTTTTTCATTAAATTTCACCCCGTGGGAGGTCAAAATATCACTCTTAATATCATGTACTTCCAAAATTCCATTTGTCCTTTTGGCTTCTTTCAAAGCGGCATTAATGCCTTTTTCCACAATATCCACATCATCTACCGCTTCTACTTTAGAATCATAAATCCCACTTACTTCCTTATATCTAAATTTTTTATTATTCAATCCATTGTAATCTTCTTTAGGAGAAACTGCTTTCAAATAACTCATAAGTTTTCTCATAAATGCTCTTACTTGTTTTTTATTTATATTCGTAAATTCTGCAGTCCCTGTTCCAGGTTCCCCCATTACATCTCTAAATCCCGTACTTACAATTTTTTTATCCTTGACAACAAAAACCCCCACATCCTTTAACTCCTCTACTCCTGTCTTCACAATTTTATTATTTGCAAATTTAATTTGCCGAGAATTATTAGTAACAAAACTAAGGACAGCTTCATCTACTTTTTTCTTTTTCAATTCTTTCATCAAGTAGTCTAATATTTCCATTTTAACCTATCTTAATTCCCCTTAATCTAAAATGTGGACCCCCCAACCAAACAGGCACCCCTTGCATAGGTTCTCCCTTTCCACATATTGCACTATCTAATTCTATTTTCTTGCCAATGGCATCTACACTCCCCCATAATTTAGGTGTGGTAATTTCCAAGGCTGGACTCCATATTGGTTCTTTAATCTCTCCTTTCTCAATTAAATAACATTCACTCCCTACAAATTTCATCTGAAATCTTTTATCATCAATATTCCACTCTGTAAAATCCTTCATGTATACCCCTTTTTTAACCCCCTTAACCAATTCTTCATCTTTAAAATCCCCAGGTAACAAAAAAGTATTTGTCATCCTCACCATTGTTTCTTTATCAAAATTCTCAGCCCTAGCCGCTCCATTACTCTTCACACCCAACTCAAAAGCAGTCTCTCTATTATGCAAAAATTCATTTATCTTCCCGTTTTTATACAAATATCTTCTTCTAGCCTTGACGCCCTCATCATCATATAAATAATAACCCGCACTATTTTCTAACCTAGGATCTTCCACTATGGTTACTTTTTTATTTCCAATCACTTTTCCTATCATATCCTTATGCACAAAACTCTCCCCCGCCTGAGCAGCTTCCCTTCCCAAAATCCTATCTGCTTCCACCGGATGCCCACAAGCCTCATGTACCATAATTCCTGCCATCTTAGAACCTGCCACCACATCTACCTCGCCTCCCGGCATTTTCTTTGCTTTTTTTAAATTATTTTTAAGTACCCTCACTTGTTCTGACAAAACATCTACCAAGTTCCATTTCTTCACAAACTCATAACCTCCGGAATTACAAAATTGAGTAAGCTTTTGATTACTCCTTTCACCTTCTTTTAGAGTAAGCAAAGAAATAAAATAAGGCCTAGGAATTTCAGATTCAATTTTTGTATTTTCTGTATTAATAAAATATTTTTTAGTTAAATCTAAACTCAAACTCATATACCGTCCAATTGCTTTTTTAACCCCATTATCTACTTCCTGCAAAAGTTTTAATTGCTGATCCACACCTACATCTTTTATTTTTATCTTCTGTTCAACCTTATATTTTTTCTTATGAGCCCTCTCTTCAGACAATCCGGTCTTTTCACTTAATTTAATTCCTCTTTTAACTAATTTCAAAGCCTTAGAAATATTTTCTTCTATTTTTTTCTTATTAAAATCGTTTATGGATACAAAACCCAATCCCCCCTTAAGTAAGAATCTAATCCCCATTCCAACAGAAGTATCAAATCCACTTAACTCAGGAGTCCCATTCTTTAACAACACCCCACTAGTATCATGTTCCTCTAATCGAACCTCTCCATAATCCACTTTCTTCTCTTTCAAAAACTTCAAAGCCCCATCAGCATAATCTTTATACATAAAACTAATTAAAAAATGAAGAATTAATAAAGCTTTTCAAAATCTTACTTCAATAAGCTTTCCAAATTTTTATTAAACGGATTTGGAAAATTTTGACCATGGTTAAATAGGTTCGGATATGCCTCAGGCACCCCTCTATTCGATCTATAACCAACAACCCCTTTCCTTCATAACTTCTCAACAACATTGTAAATACTTCCTTGAAATTGTTATAATGAACTTTAAAATATATAAACCTATGGATAAGCTTCTCTCATCAACTTTTTTTCCTTTTCAAATCTCTTTCTTATCGGCTCCAACACCCCATTAATTTCCTTAGCTACACTTTGCTTCAAATCCATTGGATGTAATTTCTTCTTAACAAAATCTCTTTCCAATTCTTTATAACCCTTATAGCCCACATTACCACCAAATTTCTCTGACCTCTCTACTTTCAATTTCCCTTTAAATGGAAAAATAAAATACTCACAAAACGCTAATACCCCGTTATCTTTAACCTCTCCTTCCTTACAATAAGCACTATTTACTTTCTTCTCCACATCTTTCTTAGAATCTAATAAATCTATTTTACTTTTAGGATCTGAAGCACTCATTTTACTTCCTGTTAGCCCAGGCAATAAAGGCGTAAACACACAACTTGATTTCTCATGTCCTAATTGGGGTAATAATTCCCTACCCAACATATAAATCCCTCTTTGATCTATACCCCCGAGTGTAACATCTATTTCCATAGCTTGACAATCCGCAATCTGCATTAACGGATAGAAGAAACCCCCCATCTTGGGTTCCTTACCAAATCTTACTACTTCACTTGCTGCCCTTTTAGTTCTATTCAAAGTGGTCAACGCACTCATCCTTAACACATCTAACACATAGTCTTTAGTTGTTTGAAAATCACTTCCCCTTACAAACTGCAATTTTCCAGTGTCTACTCCAAAAGAACTTAACACAGCGTGAATCATTTCTTGATAATAATCACTTCTCGCTTCTAATAGACTCCAAGGACTCTTTTGATCGTCCAAATGGGCATGAAGATTAGCTATCAAAACCTTGAACTTAAATCCTGCTTGTAAAAAATCCCTTACTTTCAATAAAGGAATCAAATTTCCCACATGCAATCTTCCAGTTGGGGCATAACCAATATAAGCTGTCGGACTTTTCTTTTCTTCTAATAAATTCCTCAATTCACTTTGGGATATAACTTCTTGTGTATTCCTAGTAATTAAGTCCAATCTGCTTTTAATATCCATATTCTTAAAAAACTTCTTTAAGTATAAAAACATTATGCATCTACTAAAAGTATCTTTAACAGTCTCAATTCTAGGAATTTTTTCTTTATTACTTATCTCCGAATATTCTGAAATTCCTTTACAAAATATAAAAGATTTAACAATAGAACAATTAGAAACTAAAGTCAAGGTTTCGGGAGAATTAATCTCCATAAAAGAAACCTCTGGACTTTATTTACTAAAACTAAAACAATCCAACTCCTTAATACCCATCGTTATCTTCAAAGAATCTTCCTTAGATCTAAAAAAGAAGTCTCAACTTGAAATAACCGGCACTTTAACAGAATACAATAATGAATTTGAAATTCTCGCAGATACAATAAAGTATATAAATTAAAACTTATTTTCTAAAATTATTAAAAAAGAGGTGGATCTGATGGTTATCACTAAAAAACAAAGAATAGCTGCTAAAAAAAATATCAAAAAAGCTTTAAAAAAATGGAAATCTATGTCTTCGCGCACTAGGGCACTTGCCCAACCCCAAGGACGTGCTCGAAAAAAACCGGGTACGGGCGGGGGAGGAAAATTCTATAGGATTGTTGTCAGACCCAAATCTGAATTCACTAGTTTCAAAATTCACGACGTGGGCAAGCGTGGACACATTGAGCGACTTGCAGGCAGACGCAAATCTGGTTCTTGGTCTACCCAAGCCTGGCTTATTGCCAAAACCGACATTCGCGTGAGTGAGAACACTTTAGTAGGAAAAACAGCTCATGCTAAATCTGTTTTAAGCAAACTCTCACGCAAACCTCGCAAAGTGAGTGGTAATGTCTTCGAAGCTGGATTCCGGAAAAACATCCCCGAGCGTAGCAAACCCACCAAAGCCATGCGTAAAGCCCAAAAACGCAACATCAAAAAAGCCCAAAAAGCCCACCAAAAAAAAAGAAGAAAATAATTTTAAAAGTCTTCTCTCTTTTTCACAACAAAAAGAAAAGTATCACTGGCAGCAGCAAACACCCCATTAAATGATTCCTCCCCACATTCAACAATACAGGCACCATCCCCAAAAAACTTCCAATAACCAAAACCAACAACCCCAGCCAACTACTTAACCATAAGCACATTCCAATAATAAATACAATAATTCCAATTGCCAATTTCTCATAATTTATTTTTGTAATCAAAGAAGAAAATTTTCTCCCCGTCCATAAACTCAATCCCGCTGCAATTATCCCCGTAATAAAAGCCACACTAAAAAACACAATTAAATCTTCTTTACTTATCACCCCTATTAATCTACTAATAACCACAACCACCCCATTCCTAGCTTTCTCAATTGCAAATAAAGCCACAAAACTCATCACCATTCCCAATGTATCTAAAGCCCCCACAAGCACCAAAAATCCTTTATCACTCAACTTCACAATTTGAGATCCCATTATAGCAGCTTGTGCAGGTCCCAAACCCGGCATCATGGTTGCAAAACTACCCACCAAAGTTCCAACCCCCACAGCTTTTCCCACTTCCATTTTAGAAATGTCTGTTTCGGTTATCTCTTGTATAGGGATTTCTACTTTATCTTTCAAACTTATTAATAATCCTGCAATTCCAAACAAGCTACTCAACATTGGAAACATTGGATTCTTTAAATTTAAATTTAAAACAGTCAGACCAAATACCCCTGCCAAAATAAACACAAAAAACGCCAAATATTTCTTCCTCTCCCTCAAAATTAAAAAAACCACAATTATAATTAAAATATATCCAATATAGTCCCGAAGGGCTTCATATATATTAGGTAATAGTTTAATAATTAAAGGAGAGACTAAAATCCCCACAATCAAAGCTAAAAAACTTCCAATCACTGTTAATAACAAAGCTTCATATCCTTTCCCTTCCAACAACATTTTATGTCCAGGCAATACATTCAAAGCATTCCCTTCATCTTCCGGAGCTCCCAAATAAATTGCCGGAATCGCATTCATAAATGTATGAACAACACTCATAGAAACAATAAACACAGCTAACACTATAACCTCAACAAACCCAAGAAGATATACAGAAGAGGATAAAACAAGAGTTGCAATCAAGTTCAAGTGAATTCCGGGTGTAAGACCCGTGAAAACTCCAAAAATCATACCCAAGAGGGTAGCCACCATTATTTCTAAAATCACTGTAACTAATAATCAGAAAGAAAGTCTTTTTAGTCTATCTTCTCAAATCTTTCTCATTCTAATTTTACTATCCTCATTTAATAGTTTTTCTTGTTTATATTTCAATGGAATCTTTAAATTCTGAGCCAAATATCTAAAATTTTTGTAGCCCCTAACCTGAAACCTCCATTCTTGGGTATATCTAAATTCTTTTCCTTCTCGTACATATAATTTTTCATTGCCAAAATGAGGACCTGCAACCTTACAACCCAATTTCTTAAATAAATTGATATTTCCAAGTAAATTATTAGGTAAATATTCCAAAAGTTTATTCTTCTTAATATCTTGTCTTTTTTCCTTAGAAAACCTTGTTAAATCCACTGTAAGGTTAAATGAAATATAACCGGATCCTTTTTTAGGATTAGAAATCCATCCATCATCTGCAATGGCTTGGGCTAAGAATTCTAAAACCAAGTCTTCTGGATAATTAAAAACAAAAAGGGGAAATTTGGGGTTATTAATCTGCCTCTTTCCTGGAATTAATCCCAATGAAGTTAAGATGAGTCCAACAATTTTAGGATAACCAACCTCCAGATTTCTCCTTTCCTTACAAGGAACTTTTCCAATAACCCCCTCGATGGCTTCTTTATATCTTCTTCTTAGCTTGAAAGAGAGATTACAATAAAATGTTTCTAAGTCCCTTGTAGTAATGCCCCCATCATGAAATACCATAGGAATAATTATGGCACCTTCTTTAGTATTAAAGTCAAAAGGGAATTTTGGATTTAAAATCCTACGATTAGTACTTCTCACACCCAAAAGAGAAATATTCTTTTGTAAATTAGTTAAATTGAATTTAATATAATCTTTCTTAACTAAAAACTTGGAAATTTTCTTGATTAAACCTAATTGTGCTAATCTTCCTCTTCTAAATGTTCTTATAGTAGAATCACTATATTTTGAAATGGGAATATTCCTCCTTTTAATCTTGCCCTTAAATTCACTAGCTTTATCAATATCTGAACCACAACCTGAAATAATTTTTAAAGACCCCATTTCCTGTGCTAAATTTGAAAGATTTTTAATTGAAAAAGATAATTCCAAAGAATTAAATGAAACCAATACTAGAATGTATGGAGTTAGTATTAATGAAATTCGCAGAGGATCTTTTTGCCAATATGGAAGATATTCCTTACCAAGACCTGGAGAGTTAAATATCCAAGAACATCAAGATTTTTTTAGTTTTATGGGATATAGTCAAAAGGATATTGAAGCCATATCTGAGTTATATAAATATGGAGTTCCAATCCATAAACAAACAGAAGAAGGGTATTTTAAATTACAAATAGATGCTCAAAAACTCAATGACAAAAAATGTGATTGTGATAAAATCATAATTAATAAGAGAATCAATGGATGGACTAGTTATCATCATAGTTTTAAAAATTCTTGTAATATTGGGCCCAGCATATCCCCTCCCTTATATTGTCCAAATAGCCAAGGATTTATTTTATCATGTATATTTGTAGTGTTGTTAATAATTGTGGGGATAATCCTTTATAAAATCATCAAAAAATATAAGAAGAAAAGATGAGCAGGTATCCCAACTAAAACCCCTATTAAAGCCGCAATTATAATCTCAAACATTCATTTAGAACTTTAAAAAAATCTTAAAAACCTACCTCTTCACTCTTCTCTATGTTCCCCAACTTCAGCTCCCAAATCTTCCAATAATACTTTCAATTCATCCATCCCTTCATAAACATCCAAAACCATTCTACTTCCTGTTCTATAAGAAAAATAAGGCCCAATTCTTATAACCTTTGGTAAGATTCTTAATTGATTTATTACCCTCTCCCTTTCTCTAGATCCTAAACCACTACATTCCACATAATATTTTCCTTCTGCTCCCATAAGTACATAAACAAAGAAAACCTTAAAAGTCTAACTCTCAATTTTTTGCTGGGGTGAAGGGGATGAGTTCCCCTCTTCTTTATACCAAGCACCCAAACCCATTTGTTTATCAGGATCTTTCAAGAAAATACTCTCAATCATATCTTTAGTTAATTCTAAAGTTTGTTTCAAATAAACTGGCAAATCATATTTCTTAACTAAACTTAAAGCCGGTTCCATGTATTTCACAATACTTCCCTCAGCAATTGTGAATATGATTTTTCCATAACATTTACTACACACCCCAGCCAATGGTACCCTTCTATATTTTGTATTACAATCCACACACCTAAACTGTTGCTGACTAAATTTACGTAAATTACCACGAATATCCCTCATAAAATGCCTTTCAACAACTAATCTCGCCACATCATCTTGATTTACAGCTCGAACTTTTTCAGCAATATCCATCTGTCCAAATACTTTTTCCTGCATAGTCGGTAATTTCTTATATGCGCTACAAATAACACCCAAATTCATATCACTTACATTATGCGTAAACCCGTAATCTTCATATTGTTTCTCAGTTTCCAACCGGGAATCCAATTGTTCTATATTTATCTCCCCCGGATCTTTATATTGCTCCGCAGCCTCATAAAATTCTAAGGGATATTTCCAAGCCACATCCATATTAAAGACCATATCATCTACTTCACTTGGAATCAATTTTGTAGTTAATACTAAAGGTGCATCCTGCCTCGCCCCCCTATGTCCAGGTAATAGTTTCCTGGAAAAGTTCAACAAAGCATCCATCAACAAAACCACACAAGCCTCATCACCATCACAATCTCGCCTCATAATTGAATGTAACAAAGGATGGGCTAATAACCCTTGTAAACTACTAAACCCGATCACCCTACACACTACCCCTGCAGAAGTATGTGGACTCATTGCTAAAAATAAATGTCCAATTAAATCATTCTTCTCTTCTAGTCCATAAAATTCTTCTAATCCATAAAATTTTTCCAACAAGCTATCTACAAATTTACTCACCCTAAATATAACCTCATCTGCTCCTTCTTCATCACTCCCATCACAACCCGGCAAGATAATGTCTTGAGGAAAAATCTCCAGTAATTGATCTTCATTTATTAATTCATTCCCATTTACATCCACTTCATAACCTAAATATTTTAACTTAGCCACACTCACCCCTATTTCCTGGGGTTTAAAATGGGTAATCACCATCTCGGTCATATCATATCTTGTAGTCCCATCTCTATTCACATACACATCTTCCATCGCCCTTAAAATTCCTTTAGCCATATGTTCGGGAATATGATCAGAGTTACTTGTCCCCCTAATGCCTTTAATCATATCGGGATAGCTTTGAATATTTAAATTATTCAACACACTTCTAAAATGCTCCTGCACATTTAATTCAATTAATTTATATTCTCTTAATTCTCTATTTCCTTCTTTGGATTCAAACTTATTATCCTCCCTATCAAAAAATACTTTCTTATTTTCACCCCCACATTTTTCACATAGTGCATAAATACTTTCCTTTGCACAATTATCACAAAAATAAGAACTAAACTCTGCTTTTATGTATCCTTTATCCAAGGCACTCTGTAAACTTCTCATCCTTCCCCCTTGCTCACCAACCGGAAACAGACCATGTGGACTTCCAATCAATTTTCTCATCTTCCCTTTCTCTGGTCGTCCCATCCTAGCTCCAATAAATACCCCACTTTTATCTTTCAGTTTCACCCCGCTTAATTTTTCATTGATGATATCTAAAACCCTTCCATTCTCCTCCATAATTAATCTCCTCAATTTATCCTCATTCTCTAAAAAGCCTAAACTAACTGCAAAAGCTTCTGCATCATCCCCTTTAACCACAATGTATTCATTCGCCACAATACTATGAGGCAAACCAATCAACTCCAAATATCTTTTAGGATCTTTTTCTTCGTGAACGTTCTTTTCTAAAGAAGGTTTCTCTTCCTTCATAAGGGGTAAAATTACTTTCTCTATCTTCCCGTTATCTCTCTTAACCACCATCTTTTTTATCAACCATTCCATCAATTTTGTAAATTCATCATATTCCAAATCTTCCCAATGATAAGTATAACGCGGATGTAAGGGAATTTCTAATTTAGTAGAAATTTTAATTGCTTCTTCTGCTTTTATTTTTAAATCTCCTCTAAATACTTTCTTCAGAATCTCAATCTCTATTCCCAATTCTTTACTCAATTCCACCAAACCTTTCCCCTTGACTGCTTTTTCAAATTCCAAAAACCACCACTCTTCATTATAACCAGGCTTCACTAATTTATGTCCTCTATCAAAAAAATCCCCATAATTAACTAAAATATCTCCTAAAAAAATTATCTCCTTAATTGCCCGTGTATATTTTTTAGCTTCTTCCTCATTTTCTATAAACACTACATTCCCATTTTTTAATTTCACAATTGGTCCTTCAATACTATCACACATCCCCAACGTAGTTGCCTTACCAGGCCGTTCCATTTTTAATTGGGTTCCATTCCCAATAAAATTATTTAACACCACCATTGTAGCCGGATGTAAAGAAGCCGAACTCAATCCACTCAGTCTAGACCTCCCATATCTTAATCTCAATCCCCCTTTAGCCATCGGATGACTTAAAATTGGTCTGCCCGCCACTAAATCTTTAATGAAGGTAAAGTCCGGCAGAATCTTTTCTCCTTTATCCCCTTTCTCCCCCTTACTTTTAATCTTTTTTTGTAAATGCACAAAATCCTCTAACCATTTCCAATCTTTCATCTCAAAATATTTGTTCCAATTAGAAAACTTTTTCCAAAACTTCTCTCCTTTCTGTGTTAATCCTTCTGCAATAACCAGACAAATTCCATTACTTAGGTAATTAGTCTCAAATCTGTCTAAATCTTTATAATTACTTACCTCAAATCTCTCACTCGCATCCCCACAAATCTGTACTGGCAAGTGTTTAGTTATAAACCTCACCTCATCTTCACTTGGAAAATATTGTAAGTTCGTAATCCTCTCATGAAAATCTTTCAACTCCATTACATACCTATTTATTTCATTTTCAGTAGGATCATATTCCGCATACCCCATTTTACGTCTCACATAGTCTGCTAAAGCCACAAAAATACAAGTCGCGGTAGTTCCCGCGCTTCTTATAGGTCCAGAAAAATACAATCCAAAATATTCTTTACCATTATCTTTCCTCTTTTTCAAGTCCAGCCTTACAAATCCTTCTAATGGACTCGCAACCACCCCTACAGTAATATAAGCTAGTCCCACTCTCAATCCTACTTCCATGGCTTCCCTTTTATCTTCGAATTTGCAAATATTTTGCATGGCCACCTCTTCTGCAATCCTAAACGCTACTCTCCAATCCTGCATTCCAAACTCATTTTCTAATTCTTGAATCTTCTCTACCATTCCACTCCCCTTAATCTGGGGAGCAACTGTAGAAATTAAGCCTTCTACCCGTTCTGTCATATTCTCTGCTAAAATAATTTCCACTTCTTCACTAGGGTCTAACTTTTTCTTCCTTGCACCCTCTGCAATAGCATAACTTCTCCCAATCTCTTTATCTAAAGATTCGAAATACTTCAATATTTTTTTACTTGCTTTCATCTTTCCCACTTATTTTTTCTAAAATTTTCTGGGGCGCACTTAAAATTTGATGGGTAAGATCTTCTTTCCCTTCTTCCCCTTTTTCTAAAGTGCTTTCTCCAAAATTTAAGACTTTAACATCCCTTGTTTGTAAATTGACAATCATTGCTTGAGACGGCTCAGGCGTAAGCCCCATCTTCTCCATGTAATCACTTTGGGGCACCCAACAACTACAATTCAACAATGTCACATTTCTATAATTTGCCACACTAGACCTATGAATATGCCCCGATACAAAAAAGTCCGGTATTTTATTTATAACATGATAATCTTCATTACCTGCAAAATAACTAGTGGAAGTATGTGTTGGAGCCAAATGCCTTTTTTTCAATAAAAATTTCATGATCAAGTCAGCTCTCTGTTGTCCTCCAGCCAATCTTATTCCTTCCACATTATCTGCATAATAAGGAAAACTCATCCCGTGATAAATTAAAACATCAAAACCTGGAAAATCTTCTGTCTTCGCAATATTTACCCAAGCTGGATTACTCACCGAAATCATATTTTCCTCCTCTAATAAATCTCCTAACAACTTTTTCCCTAAAATGGGTTGAGGTTCATCTAATCTCATAGCATCGTGATTTCCCGGACTCAAAATCACTTTAATCCCTTTGGGCACTTCCCTAATTAATTTATTAAATTCCTTATATTGTTCAAAATAATCCTTAATCTCTAATTCTTTCTCCTGCCCCGGAAATATCCCCACACCTTCAATCAAATCTCCCACAATAAATAAATATTTTATTTTATTCACAATATTTTTCTGTTCTCCATTTCCATTTTCTCCCTTTAGCCAATCTAAAAATCTCCTAAAATCTTCTTTCAAAAAAGTCTTATTCCCTATATGTAAATCTGAAATAAAAACCGCATACTCTTCTTTGTTTAATTTCTTTAATTCTTTAGTAACCGGCACATCTGGAAAGAATAATTCATCCACAAACACAAAATTATTACTTACATTCCCCACAATCCCAATCACTTCATCCTTCACAACTTCTTTACTTAAATTAAACATCTCAAATCTATTTTTGTTAATCAACACACTTATCTTCCCACTTAAATCTTCCAATTCCAAGATAATATTTTCATTCTTAGTAACCCTTTTTTCATTCACAATACCAATCAAACATACTTTCTCATTATTTTTTCCACCTACCCTATTAATAGAAACCGCTTCCTTCAATTCCATCCTTGTCTGTAAGATATCCTTTAAAGAATTATATCTGGATTTAAAATAATTTACAAAATCCCTTACTTCTACTTTCTTACTTTTCTCCTCAAAAGAAGTTACCACCACATCCTCTTTTTCTAAAATTTTTTTTTCTTTAATCTCTTCTTTAACTTCTTCCTTTACCAAATCTTTTTCTTGTTGGGGTGAAGAGGCTGCAATTCCTTCCTCTAAAAAACTTTTTAATAATTCATCATCCACTACAATAACATCTTTCCCTTCTAAATACACCAACAATTCTTCTTTATCAAAATCCTCCGGTAATTTTTCTAAAAACTCCGGTTTTAACAAATACCCTTTTTCAGCAAAGAATTCTACAACATTCATAATCCCAAACTAGCCTCCAAGGTTTCTTTTAACTCCTCCACAGAAGAATTTGGAATAGCTAATGAGATTTCTCTCGTTCTCCCATACCTCCCTTTGCTTATCACTCTCGCATTAATGATTCCCAACATATCTAATTCTGCAATAATATCACTCACTCTTCTCTGAGTTAATGGTTTTAACCCACAAGATTTACAATTATTTTGATAAACTCCATAAGCATCTCCTGTAAACAAAGTTTTATCTTGCATATTCAAATTAAAAATACTATATAACACGATTTGACCCTGTTTAGGTTGGGTTTTAACAATATCCACCACCCTATCTCTTTCCACTTTCTCTTCAGCTTCATCCAAATGTTTGATTCCCACTTTTAATTTATTATTTCTTTCTGCCACCTCTCCTGCAACTCGAATTAATTCCAAAGCTCTTCGAGCATCTCCATGTTCCCTTGCTGCATAAGCTGCACATTTCTCTATAACTCCAGATTCTATAATCCCTCTCTTAAATGCTAACTTCACCCTTTTTTTTAGAATATCTTGTAATTGCATTGCATTATAGGGTGGAAACACCAATTCTTCTTCACTTAGAGAAGATTTTACTCTAGGATCCAAGTTATCTACAAAAATTAAATCATTACTTATTCCAATAAAAGAAATTTCAGTATTTTTTAATTCTGAATTAATCCTAGTTAAATTATATAAGATACTATCTCCAATTTTATGTACTAACTGATCTATTTCATCCAAAATAAGCACAATCATCCTATTTTTATTCTCAACAGCTTCTATAAACAATTTATAAATTTCATCAGTAGGTAAACCAGTAACCGGTACTTTAGCTCCAAAACTATTTGCCAATTGAGCCATTAATCTATATTCTGTATCTGCCACTTTCTTCATTTTACAATTTAAATATATTATTTCTAAAGGCACTTTTTTCTTTTTAGCTGTCTCCATTAACTGTTCACTCACATATCTACTTACTACAGTCTTTCCAGTTCCAGTTCTACCATAACAAAAAATATTACTTGGCTTCTCCATACGTAACGCAGGTGCAAGAATAGATGCAATATGATCTATTTGCTCCTCTCTATGAGGAATATCATCCGGTGTATAATTAACTTGTAGAGCTTTCTTATTTACAAATAAAGGTTCTTTCTTCATATAACTTTCAAAGAAACCGCTTAGTTTTTTATCACTCTTTTTTTTCATGAAATCTAAAAATGAGAACTTATATTTAAAATGTTCCACAGGAAATACCCCCACACCCCTATTGCTTATGGAATTATTTTACTTAAAAAATTCAACACACTCCTTCATTCATTTTAAATACTCAACAACTCTCCAGTCATAACATTCTAAAATATATAATATATATTATATAATAAACAATATATATAATATAATATAGAAAAACTTAAAAATAAAATAAAAAAATCCCCGTCGACAAAAAACCCAAATTTCTAAATAAAACCCTATCAAAACCCCAATATATACTAAAATAAGTTTTTTATAATTAATAATAATAATACTTTCTTTCTTATTTTCATCGATGTTTATATATCCAAACCTCAAACTCAAAAAAACTTTAAAATTCTCCAATAGAAATCAACGGGTGGGGGTCCAACCCTATTTTCTAATAATCTTAAATACTCTATTACAATCATTCTAAATAAGAAAAATTTATATATAACCCTCATTACATTTATTAAATAATGGTAGATACCAACGCGGAAGAAAAAAAATATTCTAAACAATTATTAGGTAAAACTATAGTTAGCAAAACCGGTAAAAGGTTTGGAGAAGTAGGAGATATTGTCTTTGAATCCCGAACTGGAGAACTTTTACAGATAGTTTTGAAAAATACCACTTCTTATACTAAAGACCTAGAACTCGAAGCCACCAAAACAGGTGAACAATTAATCCCTTTCTCTGCTGTCATTGCCTTAGGTGATTTTGTAGTTGTAGCTGAAGAAGATATTGTATAATTCCAATCAATAAACCTTAAAAATCTTATTCTTTGATATATATCTTGTTATGAACTTCAAAACTACTGCCGAACTGAAAGTCTCTAAAAAAATTTCAGGACAAATAGTCGGCCAAAATCAGGGTTTAAATCTAATTAGAAAGGCTGCTAAACATCGTAGACATGTTCTATTAATTGGAAATCCCGGTACAGGAAAATCCTTACTCGGTCAAGCTTTAGCTGAATTAATGCCCACAAAAGGAGAATTAGAAGACGTTCTCTGTTATCCCAATGAAAAAGATCCCAATAATCCTTTAATTAAATCCTTCCCAGCCGAAGAAGGTGAAAAAAATATTATCAAATTAAGAAATACTTTAGAAACCAGTGTAGCCACTAGAAGATTTTACCTAACTGTTTTTGGTCTAGGGGCTTTAATCTTTTTTGGTTATTTTCTTTGGAATACATTCAAAGCCTCACCTTATGGTCCTTTAGCTATAGTCCAAGGCATATCAACATTAATTTGGATTTTATTTATTGGTTTTATTTTATTATCTAGAGCCCCAGGTTTTCTAAAAACAATTACTGGATTAGCCATGGTGCCCAAACCCTTAATCACCCATAAAAAAGAAGACCTTGCTCCTTTTGTAGAAGCTACCGGTGCACATTCTGGAGCTTTATTAGGAGATGTCTTACATGATCCGCTTCAAAGTTTTTCAAAAGACACTTACATCAGAAACTCAGAAGGTAAATTAACAAAACTTTCAACAGAAGTGAATAGGTTATTAAAAAAATACAAAGATAAAGTAATAACAAAAGATAATTACACAGCCACATATCTAAAAAAAGGAGATTTAACTATCTTAGCAGAAAAAAACAACAAAATTCAACAAGTTCCAGTCTTATCTATAAATAAATATAAATCAGACAAACCACATTTAATAAAATTAACAACAGTATCTGGAAAAACCTTAACAGTAACACCAGAACACAAAGTAGCAGTTAACAAAAAAGGAAAAATAATTTTTAAAGAAGCTCAAAAACTAACAAGACTTGATAATATTGTAATAAATTAAGGTTTTCCGAAGAAGGGGAAAATCTTCTTCCCCACCCTCCATATGTCAAACACCACACTACATTTATCTTCTTTAAAGATAGTCTTTAACAGAGTCTTCAATTCTTAGTATAGATTGAGATACTTTATCATCAGACTTATAGCGCTCTTTAAGCTCTTCAAAGGCATCTTCCATACTACCTCTTCTTTCACATCCATAAAATTTTAGATAGCACTGAACAAGTATATCTTCAATAGGTTGTCCTACTATCACCATTCTTGGAGTTATCAAAACACAAATAGAAATATTATAAGATTTTTTCAAGCCTTGGGAGCGCCTATCGGAAAAAAGTCAAATATAAATCTAACAATTCCCAATTGGATAATTCAAAATCCAAAGTTTCAAGACTTTTTTTTCTCAGCTTTCTTCGGAAATGAAATAGGAATACCCAAAATCCACAAAGACAATAAGCGAACAGATTCTTTAGATATAGGCCTGGTATCAAAAAAAGAATTCCTAAAAAATAGAACACAGTTTCTAAATCATATTCAAAATTATCTAAAATCTAGGGAAATAAACGCAGACAAAATCCATATCCAAAAACACAAACAAGACAAAAATAGCCACCTAATGAAGCTGGCCTTAAACCTAAACTTTGACAATTTAATGAACTTTTATAAAAATATTCAATTATCTTATTCACAAAATAAGCAAGCTAAATTAGAAAACACACTAAAACAACTTCAAATAGTCAAACTAGATAGATTTAAAAAACTTTCAAACACTTTAAACAAATTAACACAAAGAAACTATTCAAAAAAATGGATTAAACATAATTTAAGATTAACAAACACATCTTTGAAATTCATTTTAAACAAAGAACATTTAGAAAAATGGGAATAAAAACAGAAAAGATCAAAAAAATAGAAAAAGTCCCTTACACAGGATACTTATACAACCTCACAACAGAGACCGGAAATCTTCTAGCTAACAATATTTTGGTTAAAAACTCAGGAGGCCTAGGTACTCCCCCCCATGAAAGAATAATCCCTGGTATGGTTCATAGGGCTAATAGAGGAGTTTTATTCATAGATGAAATTGCAATCCTCTCCCCCAAATCCCAACAAGAATTACTTACAGTCTTACAAGAAAAAAAATATCCTATAACTGGACAATCTGAACATTCAAGTGGAGCTATGACCCGTTCTGAACCCGTTCCAGCTGATTTTGTTCTAGTTGCAGCCGGAAACGAAGAAACTATTGCTAAAATGCACCCTGCTTTACGTTCTAGGATTAGGGGTTACGGTTATGAAATTCATATAAATCATGATATGGATGATACTGAAGAAAATAAACTAAAAATAGCCCAGTTTATAGCTCAAGAAGTTATCAAAGATAAAAAAATCCCTCATTTTTCCAGAGAAGCAGTAAGAGAAATCATAAGTGAGGCTAAACGACGCTCAGGTACATCAGGAAAATTAACTTTACATTTACGTGAGTTAGGTGGTTTAATCCGGGCTGCCGGAGATCTAGCCATAGAAGAAGGTAAGGAAATAACTGAACGTATTCATGTTCTCAAAGCTAAAAGCCTAGCCCGACCTCTAGAACAACAATTAGCTGATAAATATATTGAACAAAAGAAAAAATATCAAGTCATAATCTCCAAGGGTTTAATTCCGGGTAGAGTTAACGGCCTAGCAGTCATGGGCTCCGCTACTTCTCTTTCAGGAATTGTAATCCCTATCGAATCCGAAGTCACACCCGGCTCATCCCAAAAAATAGAAATAATTGCAACCGGAAAATTAGGAAAAATAGCTCAAGAAGCAGTTCAAAATGTTTCTGCTACAATCCTAAAGTATTTTGGTAAGAATTTAAAAGAAAAATACAACATCTTCGTTCAATTTTTATATGCCGCATCTGGAGGGGGAGTAGAAGGAGACTCCGCATCTATTTCAGTCGCTACAGCCATAGTCTCAGCCTTCACCAAAGCACCTGTAAAGCAAAACTATGCCATGACCGGCTCTTTATCTGTCAGAGGAGATGTTTTAGCTGTGGGTGGAGTAACACAAAAGATAGAAGCAGCTATAGAAGCAGGCTTAACACATGTTATTATTCCTAAAACAAATGAAAGAGATGTTATTATTCCAGCCGAAACCAAAAATAAAATCAAAATCATTCCAGTAAATACAATTGAAGAGGTTCTCAAACACGCCTTAGATTGGAAGGGCAAAGAAAAAATTCGTAAGAAATTAAAATAACTATTTATTCCAAGCTTTTAACAAACCTTGACTTAACTCCCATCTTTTTCTAACATTACCCACACCTTTTCCACTTTTCTCTCTAACCCACCCCATTTCTTTCATATCTAATAACAATTTTAAAGTAAATTCTTTATCCCTCCTTAATTCTTTAGCTATTTCTTTTGTAAATAAATTTCTCTTACTCTCATTCAAAATACCCAAAATATCTTCTTTCAATAATCTGATTGTTTCTTCACTTAACTTAACCATATTTAATACCCTAAACCCCTTTATATTTAAAACTTACCAAGTTAGGCGGTATAGCTCATATCCTTCTTTCTTGGTGAAGTTTCTTTTTCGTGAACATTTTTCCCAAAAAGGTTCGGAACATTTAATAATCTCTTCACTTTTTATTTGTATATGCAATCCCTTATTATCCTCTTAAAAAAACATACCAAGTTAAAAGATATTCAATTAGAAATCCCCCCGTCTCCAGATTTAGGAGACTATGCCTTCCCCTGTTTCCAATTAGCTAAGAAATTTAAAAAATCCCCTGCAGAAATAGCCACAGACTTAGCTAAAAAAATAAAACCCCCTAAGGAAATAGAAAGAATCCTACCTAACGGACCTTACCTCAATTTTTTTCTCAATAAAAATACTCAATCCCAAAAGGTCCTCCAGAGAATTTTAAAAGAAAAAGATAAATATGGTTCTTCCTCTAATTCCGAGTCTTTCATGGTAGAATTTTCCGGACCCAATCCTTTCAAGGCCTTTCACGTAGGGCATTTAAGAAATACTGTCTTAGGAGAAAGCTTAGTACGAATTTTAAAATTCTACGGTTTCAAAGTTTTATCTGTTAATTATCTAAATGATACAGGAACCCATGTTTCAAAAAGCATTTGGGGTTTAGAAAATCTAAACTTAAAACAAAAAGGCGACCCTGGAGAATTTCTAGGAGAGATTTATTCTTTAGCTTCAAAAAAAATAAAAACCAAAGCCCAAGAAGCGCAAGTCCAAGAGATACACAAACAAATAGAAACTAAAAATCCTAAATATCTCAAGCTCTGGAAAGCAGGCATTAAGGATAGCTTAACTTATTTTAATAAAATCTACAAAGATCTCGACGTTACATTCGATAAAGTTTATTATGATTCTCAATACATAAACGAAGGAAAAGCAGTCGTCGACAGATTACTCAAAAAGAAAATCGCAAAGAAAGACAAAGGGGCTATCCTTGTCAACTTAGAGAAATACAAATTAAATAAGGTCCTAGTTCTAAAGAGCGATGAAACTGCCCTGTATATAACCAAAGATCTAGCTATGGCTATGGATCGTTTAAACAAATACAAAATAAACCGTTTGATTTATGTTGTAGGCTCTGAACAAAAATTGCACTTCCAACAAATATTCAAAATCCTCGACCTCTTAAAATTTAAACAAGCTAAGAAATGTTTTCACCTTTCTTATGAATTAGTTATGCTTCCAGAAGGCAGGATGGCTTCAAGAAAAGGGAGGGTTGTAACTTACTCCGAACTAAAAGAAGAATTAATGGATAAAATACAAAAAGAAGTTAACAAAAGACATTCTAAATGGTCCAAATCTCGAAAACAAAAAGCCGTCGACAGTATCTTCTCATCCACTATAAGGTTTGATATGTTAAAACAAGGTCCTGAAAAAATAATCACATTTGATCCTAAGCGAGCTATGTCTTTCGAAGGAGACACAGGACCCTATGCCCAGTATACTCACGCCAGAATCTGTTCTATCTTAAGAAAAGAATCTCCAAAGAAAGCAGATCTAAAATTATTAACTACCCAAGAAGAATCAGCCTTAATCCAGAAGTTGTCGACATTTCCCGACACATTAAAAAGAGCCGCTGAAGATTATAAACCTTATTTGATTGCCAATTATATTCTAGAATTATGTCATCTTTTCAACGAGTTCTACCATAAATATCCTGTGCTCAAAGCCACTAAAAATCTTAAGCAAGCCCGATTGAATTTAATCAACGCAACAAAAATTGTTCTCAAGATTGCCTTAAACCTACTCGCAATCAAAGCTCCAGAAGAGATGTAGTGCAACACAACAAACTTTAAAAACACACTTTTCACATCTTAAATTATGCCAATAGTTAGTTTTAATTTGGATAAAACTCTTGCAGAACGTACAGGGAAGTTAACAAAGGGAATGCAAGCCCGTCATAATATTACTGTTACTTCTGTAGATAAAGAAGACATCCGCCTAGGAGAAAAGAATACCAAACCAGGATTAAAATTTGGTTTTGAATACATTGTAGAGTACTTGCCTAAGGTCGGAAAAGTTATTGTAGCAGGAACTATTCTTTTTTTGGATAACGAGAAAAAAATTAAACAAACATTGGACGACTGGAAGAAAAATAAAAAACTCTCTCCAGAACTCGCAGCCCAAGTTCTTAATACAGCAATTGTCAAATCAACAATAAAAGCCCTTCATTTATCTCAAGAAATAAACCTACCACCACACATGCCTATACCGACAGTAACCCCTACCCCTCAACAAGGTAAAGAACAAGATTATATAGGTTAAAATAAAAAGAAAAAAGACCTTAAAGGTCTTTTGAAGCAACTGTTTTTCTATTGTTCCCCTTTGCTCTTGTAGCGGCCTTACCGATTAATTCTACAACAGCGTCATTCAAAGCATTTGCAAAATCGCCAGACACATTACATCCATTCGCATGTGTTTTAATTTTGGATCTTACAACAACCATATCTCCCATATTTTCACGCTCCTATATATTTTTATTAAATAATTAGAATTAATCAAAAACCCCTTGCTTATAAAATTTATGGTTCTCAAGCCTTCTCATGACTATATTTTAATATTTAGAACATTCTTTAAGCAAGCAAGCACTTAAGCACTCGTTAAGCACTCGTTAAGCACTTAAGCACATAAATCTTTATATTTTTAAGCAATTAAGCACTCGTTAAGCACTCGATTTACGATGGCAAATGATGAAAATTTCAAGGAAAATGTAATTAATTCTTTTAAAAAAATGAAAGAAGACGTGCTGAGACTTGAAAATATGATACTTTCGCTAAAACAAGGAATCGCCGAAATTAAAGCCCAAAAACCTATTGAAAGTTCCACTGGAAATAAGGGGGTCTTAAGCAAGCAAGCAAGCGAGCAAGCGAGCAAGCGAGCAAACAATCAAGCACTCGTTAAGCAATCAGAGGACATAAAAGGGTCTAACGATGATATTGAAACCCATTTTAGAAGCCTCACCAAACAAGAATTCCTTATCTTTCTCTCACTTTATCAATTACAAGAAGAGATGGAAGGACCGGTAAAATTCATAGATCTCGCTAACTATATGAAACTCTCAGAAGGATGTATCAGAGCCTATGTCTATAAGTTAATTGCTAAGGGAACACCCATTCACAAAGAAAAAGCCAATAACCGCATAGTCAACCTCTCAGTTTCTGCCGAATTTCGTGCATTAAACCTTAAAAAACGCCTTACAGACCTCTTCTACGAGATAGATAGCTCCCAAAAGCGTATATCTGACCAATTTTAGGGTTTCGTGCTATATTTCCCACCATATAGACCCCTCACTTTCCTTTGATTTTCAAACCTTAAATCCCCATAAACGCCATTTAGCGCCTTATTCTCTATAAACTACCTCTCAAAACCCCTCTCAACGAGTTTTAACTCCATTCTCCTCAAAATCTCTCATTTTTCTTCTTATTATCCGCAAATTTCGCTTATTTCTCTCTATTAACTCTCTCACTTCTTCCCTTTATCCCTACCTATCCCCCAAAAACCTTCTTTCTTTTCTCCCTTTTCAAATCCGCTCTCCTATCTCCAATATTTCTTCTCTTCCATTTCCAAGTTCCCACCCTTCTTTTTTATCATCAAACCTCCGGTTATTTTTCATAAAACCTCCCTCCTTTTCAAAAATCTGATGTCGTCGACACATATCGACTGAATATCGACGTCTTCGACAGTCGTCGACACCGACCGACAGATATATAAATTACCTCTTATTTACTATAGAATATGTTCAAATGGCTGTTCAAACGGGATATTGATGAAGGAATCCAGGATCACTTAAAAAAACTCAATTTCCACCTCGCTAATTCTTTTATGAACGTTAAGAAAGATATGGATTCTATGTCGACGGAAGTAACTGTAAATGGCGAAAGATTTACCCAGATTGACCAAAGATTGCGTTTTTTAGAGTCCCAAATACTGACTCTATTCTCACAAAAACAAAACCCCCAAGAAAAAACTGAAGAATTGCCCTCTCCGGGGCTTCTTTCATTGGACCCGGAGATGGTTCTTTCTGAATTAACTTACACACAAAAGAGCTTATTATTCGCAATATACGATCATCAAAAAGCATTAAATACACCCCTTTCCACAAAATCCATTGCTAAAATCTTCTATAGTGGGAGGAGTTATGCTAGTGTGAGGACGACAATTACCGAATATCTAGATATTTTAGCTTCTCATGGGCTCATAAAGAAAGTAAAAAAGAGACGACAAAGCTATTCTCACGTTACTGAACAAGGTATCAATTTAATTGAAAAAAGTGTGGGGAAAAAGAAGAAAAACAAGAGGACTGCAGATGCATATTGAAGTATCTGAAATTGAATTAGAAGATGTTTTATCTAAAAATTTAGAGATTATAGAACCTGGTCTAACCCTTATAAATAGACAATACAGGACCAAATACGGCAAAATAGATCTTTTTTGTTTAGACAAATATGGTTTTTATGTTATTGTCGAAGTAAAGGTAAATCCCACCACAAATTCCCCCGGACAATTAGCAAAATATATCCTTTCAATAAAACAAGAATATCCAGATTCAAGAGTTAGAGGACTTCTAGTAGCCCCTGCTATAAAAAAAGATATCGGAGAATTATGTCGATATTTTAACCTAAATTTTAAAGAAATCTCTGACTTAGATCTTACTCTACCAACGATAAAATTCTTTTAACCTAAAAAGAAACAAAAGCTTAATTAATTTTAGCATCTTATCCTCTTTATGCTTAGAGCAGAGATCCTCGGTGAAAGCGAATTAAAGGCTAATTTATACAATCATCTAGAGAAAACTCGTTTAATATATCCTCGAGAAACCCCTGAAAGGGTTGCTTTAGAAGAATCTTTAACAGTTATTGGCATTAAATCTACCTTTCGAGACCCTGTTCTTTATTATATGGCCCTCACAGACCTTTTATCGTCGATAATACATAGCCCCCCTACTAATCCCTCGACACTAAAACGGAAATTTGAAGAGGTTACTCTTTAAAACCATTAATCAAAGCTTAAAATATTTAATCTTAAAACCTTTAATCATTTTTCAAAGATTTCTAACTTTTTTTCCTGAACAAGCTATTTAAATGGATTTAGTTTTAGAAATGGTATGAAAGAAAACAAACTAACCAAGGTTGTCCAGAATATATGGGGGGTATTAATGATATTCCTCGCAAAGCTGGTAGTCCCGATGCCTACAACAAACAGATGGCTAACCAAAATGGGTGAAACTACCAACAACCTATCCAATTATGGGCTGGAAGACCTTCAAAACCACAAATTAAGTAGATCATTATCGTTAATTAGTTTAATCTAGTTATTAGTATATTAAATATTATTAGCAAAAATTAAAAGATGTGATATGAGGGTCCTATATCCCAATTAATCAGAGTAACGAGTACGAGTATAGCACAATAGGGCCCTCCTAGTTTAATGTAAGGGGATTTACTTAGAAGTTTTTAGCAACAGCTTTAAATATTTTAATCGATCTCCTCTATTCTATGCCAGAAAGACCAAGAACTCAAGATCCTACCCCTTCTGATTGGAGAGATATCCTTAATGAACCTGCCCAACAAGCTTTAGTGGACTATCGTCTTCTTCATGCAGCCCATCCTTCTCCTTTATGTCACCCAAATAGGTGGAAAACCTACACCGCAGATGAACAATATCCTCAAAATCGCTAAAACAGCTCCAGACCCGCTGAAACCCCCAAATTCTAACCTTAATACCCTACCTAATACATCAAAATAGACCAAAAACGCTGTTTTCTAAAAGGTTTTAAGCAAAAACAAGAAGTTTTAGTAAAATATGGTAAAAAGGTTCCGATAATCGTGGTTATCGGAACCTTTTTACAAACACACAAAATAATTAAAACTTTTAATCAAAAACTAAATCTTTTATTGGTGGGTTGTACGAACTAAATCACCAATAAAACTCAGAATCAAAATGACTTCTATCTCTGCCAAAAGCCACTCTTGGATTCTCTATAGCACTTTGTCTTATCTTCGCCTCTTTTTCTTTAGCAACTTTAGCTTCTTCTGTGGTGTTATAGGTTTTAACAAGATCCCCTTGTAGCCTAGGTAAACTTAGATCCGGATGTCTTCTTTGAACATAGGAATTCCCCCCAACCTCACTTTCTTTAGGATGATCCATTCCTATAACTTTATCCATAGCTAACTCCCAAACATCTAAGTAATTTCCATCTTCTCCAATAACAATCCCTTCATCAGATTCAAGTAAATCCCAATAGACATCTTTTATTCTTTCAAGATCAATTCCCTTAATACCGGTTTGAGGTCTTGAAGGAATTTTTGACTCATAAATAAACCCATTTCCATCCCCTATTATTACAGGTCTTCGTCTCTTACTACCTTTATCTAATTTATGACCTTTATGTTGGTTACTAAATATGTTTTCCACAAAAATACCTTCCACTATTTCTTCAGGTACCCCATTCTCAAAAAGATAATCTACAAAAGACTCTTGGGAAGGCATATTGAAAACCCCTTCTTCATACGCTTTAGCTACCTCTTCTAATCTTATTCCACTTAGAAACTCAGCTAAAGGCGTCACATTTTCAATAAAATCTTTATAACCAAACGCCACAGTATCTGGACCCTCTTTAACAATTCCCTGTTTATATCTTTGATGAAATACAAACTCCCCTAATCTATGTCTTAAACTAGCCCTTCTTTCAGCTAATTTTTGTTGATGAATTAAGTCTAAAGCCCCTATTCTACTTTCCCTTAAACTTTCTAAATTCCTTCTTATTTTTCCTTTAGAGGTATGAGCATTTCCTCTTGGTGTAAGTGTCATTTTTATCTCCAAATCAACCCCTTTCTTCTCCAAATTGATAATACTGGTTGCCTCTTTTTCTAGCCCCTCTTTCTTCTGCTATCTTCCTTATATTTTCTACAACAACATCTTTTAAAAGAACTCCCTGAGGCAATCTACTTTGCTCTAAGTTATTATAAAGGCCACAAACTTCTCCAGAAAGTTTATTTGTGTCTACTATCCCATTCCCTCCTTTTGTTCTATCTAATTCCCTTCGGATATAAGCTATGACTTTAGAATCTAATTGAAACCCTTCTGAAGGTTCTCTTTGATGGCTTCTTTGTTTTGACATTTTTTAAACCCTTATGGATGAGTCCTCTCTGCCATTCTTTGTCTTATCCTTTCTTGTTTTCTCATATAGGCTCTACATTCATCCAAATCCTTAACTAAAACTTTTACTCCTTGAATTGCATCCTCTTCGCTCTCGGATAATCCTTCTAGACAAGGTTCTGACGCAAATAATTTTCTTCTACCATGAAGTTGAGCATAGTTTAAAACCCCATTTACCACATCTACAAAGTTTAAATGTGTTCTTTGTTCTTGGTAAATTGTTGATATATATAGTTCACCACTTTTGATTATATGTAGTCTTTCTGCCATTTTTTAACCCCTAGATTCAACTTTTGCAAGCCTTTCTGCTGTTTGAGCTTCTTCTGAGTCAGGATAAGGTTCCCAATCGCCCATGGGTAACGGATTAGTTCTAGAAATCAAATGCCTTTTTACTTCTATAGGTTTTCTGAAACCTACTTTATTAGGATCTACTACACTATAAACCTCTTCACATCCCCAACCCCTAAAATCTTTTTCTCTTGGGTAGACTTTTCCATTATGATCTCTCGCAATTAAATCTTCTTCTCCAATTTCAGCATATAATCTTATCTTCATTTTTTTATCTCCCTTATCACCTTTTTCTGACTCTAAATAGTGAAAAAACCCCCATATAAAAGTTATTATTTCCAAATTCTCCAATCCAATTGTTCACCTTTTTTATAACTTACAACAATTAATAACCCGGTTAAAACAACAACTGCAAAGATATATTCACTTGTATTCATTTTTACTAAATAATTTTTAACTAAAAACCCCATTAAGACCAAATAAACCCCAATAACAGCCCAACCTTCCCAACTACAAGGATACCAACCAATTCCAAATCTTCTATTTTTGAACCAAAGTTTCATTTTTTCAATATTTTCATTAATCTCTTCTTTAATAAAACATATATTTCCTTACTTTTAAGGTCTTTTCTCTCAATTACCTCTGGTTTGGGAAATTTTTCATCTTTATCAAATTGTTCCCTTGTTAGATCCACTTCTTTCCCTTCTATTAGGTTGCTAAAGTGGTCTGCTCCTTCTGGAAATTTATATCTTAAAATTTTTCCACCAAAGAAATCATTTACAATTAACGCAGTACCATAACATTGGCCATATGAGGGGTGATTTTTTTCATAATCCTTCTTCATGGGTTTATAACAAGTATCTTTCCCCCAAGACTTTTCTAATGCTTTTTTGAGTCGTCCAATTTTCATATCTTGTATTTAATCTATTAAAATATAAAAAACTTTAGCCAAAACCTTTCCCAAAGCTTTAAAAACCCTTAATTACCCTCTTTTTATTATAAGCAGAACATCGCTAAAATAGGAGTTAAATAAATATGAAAGGAACAGTAAAATTTTTTAACGAGTCAAAGGGCTTTGGTTTCATAGCTGGTGAAGATGGTACCGAATATTTTGTACATTCAACTGGAATAGAACCTGGACTTACTCTACAAGACGGAGACGCAGTTGTTTTTGATGTAGAAGAGGGCGACAGAGGACCAAAAGCTGTAAATGTTAAGAAAGATGAAGATTCTCAAGGCGAAAGTCAAGAAGAATCTGCTGAAGAATCAGAAGAACAAGCAGAAGAGTAAATAAAAACAGTTTAAAGATTTAATTCTTGTTTTTTTATTTTTTTTATTTTTAATAGTGAGAACTAAAGATAGATTTAAAAAAGTTACTTCTCTTTTTGGGTTTTATGACAAGTGTAGGTTGTGGTTCCACAAATTGCAAAAATTATAATATCCATAATCAATATTCTCGTGTTTACACTGAGAATATCCGAATTTATGAAGGTAAATGTAGGGTTTATTCTCCAATGCCCATAGAAGTTATTTCTCCAGAAAGACCTATGAGGAGACATAGAGAGACATAGAGAAGGGTGCTCTTTTAGAACTTGGAAATACTTTCTAAGTA
>CEPX01070862.1_pt1 | contig 45285 bp, 45 predicted proteins | sample 361361 | NCBI WGS metagenome assembly CEPX01 (sample SAMEA2619974, study PRJEB7988) | marine metagenome | biome: marine biome (ENVO:00000447); feature: mesopelagic zone (ENVO:00000213) & marine oxygen minimum zone (ENVO:01000065); material: "saline water (ENVO:00002010), including plankton...
TGCGTTTCCGCTTTCCTCTGATTAAGAGAAAACCAAAACAGAAAATTTTTCATCTCCTATTAAAAGAAAAAAATGGGGGCAGAAAAAAATAAAAAATGTAATGAAAAAATTTCTGTTTTGGTTCGCCGTAGCGGAGCGGAGGCAAGCGGAAACGCACCTCATTATTCTGGATTCTGTTCAAAAAAGGTTAGAATTTCAACCAAAAGGTACCGCCAATTTAAAAATTTCAGAGTTTTGAGGAGAGTCAGATACACATAAATGTTAGATTAAATAAAAATTTATGCTTATATTTTGGATAATCGTTTTTATTATTTCTATAACTGTGCTTGTAAAAGGTGCAGATTGGTTATTGGGAAGCGCTGAGAAAATAGGTCTTGCCGTCGGGCTTTCACCATTTATTGTAGGTGTCGTTATCGTCGGACTTGGCACTTCCTTTCCAGAACTTATTTCATCTCTTGTCGCCACATTTAGAGGTGTTACTGAGATAGTAACAGCAAATGCAATAGGTTCAAATATTGCTAATATTCTTTTGATTGTAGGAATTTCCGCGGTAGTTGGCGGTCGCCTTACGGTTACTAAAAATCTTATTGATGTCGATTTACCCTTGTTGGCTGTTTCCACAGCGCTTTTTCTTGGTATTGTATGGGACCGCCAAATAGTGCTTGGTGAATCAATTCTTTTGCTGGTTCTTTTTGTTATTTACCTTTTATATACAATTTTACATAAAGACGATGAAGAAGAAGTTGAAGTTTTATCAACACGGTCTGATAGAAGAAAACACATAACTGGTCCAAAAAAGGAAGCCATCCAAAGACCAAAAGTTACTGGCAAAGATATTTTGTTCCTCATAATTGGTGTTCTTGGTTTAGCCATTGGCGCTAAATATCTCATAGATTCTGTCATAAAATTGTCTGAAATTTTGGCCATTGGTGCTGGTGTTATCTCGCTTGTCGCTGTTTCACTTGGAACATCTTTGCCGGAACTTCTTGTTTCTATTAAGGCTGCTTGGCAGAAGAAACCCGAGGTCGCGCTTGGAAATATTTTTGGCTCTAACGTCTTTAATATACTTCTTGTAATCGGTATCCCTGGACTCTTCAAGACTTTAATTTTAGATGAGCAAACTTTTACACTTGGCATACCAGTTTTAATTGTTGCCACTTTTCTTTTTATCATCTCTGGTATTTCAAGAAAGATTCATGTTTACGAGGGAGCGATGTATATCGTCATCTATATATTCTTTATCGGTAAACTTTTCGGCTTTTTATAAAATCTATAGAATACACCGCCAATATTTCTAAGTCACACAGCCTGATTGCCATCAATCCCCAAATACCATACAATAAGGGCATGTCTAAAATATTGATAGTGGAAGACGATAACTTTCTTCTAGAAATGCTTATAAAAGAAAGCAAGAAAGAAGGTTTTGATATTGAGATATCAACCGACGGAGAAGATGCGTTGAAGAAAATAAAAAGCGATAGCTTTGATGTTGTTTTGCTTGACCTTATTCTGCCGAAACTGCACGGCCTTGATCTTTTAGAAAAAACAAAAGACATCACAAATGCTCCGCCGATAATTGTTGTTTCAAATCTTTACGATAAAGAAAGCATAGACAAAGCGACATCTCTCGGAGCTAAAGATTATATAATAAAAGTGCAGAGTACCCCTGAAAATATTATTAAAAAGGTCAAGACCTTTTTAGCAGAAAAGGATTAGATGATTTCTATTTCCTATCTCTAGGTAGTATAAAGAAAAATGTTGAACCTCCTGTATCCTCACTTATAAATCCAACTTTGCCTCTATGTTCTTCAATTATATTTTTGGCAATGAAAAGCCCGAGTCCTGACCCTTCAGTATGCATTTCTATAGCTCTCTTGTCTCTAACAAATTTTGAAAATATATCTGATTGTACTTTCTTTGATATGCCAATACCATTATCTTTAATGCTGAATTTTATATCTTTACCACTCTTTTCCAATTGAATGTTTATTTTACCTCCATCTGGAGTATATTTTATTGCATTGTCTATAAAATTATCAATAACAATTTTTATTCTATCTTTGTCTGCTGGGACATTTGGGAATGTGGTGCTTGGTTTATGAAATACTATTGATATCTTTTTTTTCTTAATGTCATCTTTTCTATCCTGGATTATATTCTCAACAATCGTCTGCATATTAACAGACTCTAGTTTATATATAAAGCTTCCTTCCTCCATTTCAGTAACACGTAGAAGAAGTGATGTAAGTTCTACTAATCTATCGGTGCTGTTTATTATGTTTTTGGCAAGTCTCTCTTTATTGTTATTTTTAATATTGTCATCCAAAAAGTTTGAGGCTGTCCATTTTATTTCATTCAAAGGTGTCAAGAATTTATGTGATATTATCGTCAAATATTCCGATTTCATTTTGTCTAGATGTTTCTCTCTTGAAATGTCTCGTATTATTTTTAGTATTTCACCTCTTTTTTCACTTAATTTCACACTTATTATTTTAAATACATATTCTTTTCCATATTTATCTTTAAACAAATGCTCTGCTTCATTCTCAAAATAAGGTTTCTCAAATATGGCCTTGAATAAAGAGGATTTTTTTAATAACTCAGTGGAAGTCTTGTATAGAATTTCGGAGCTAGATACTCCCAAAAATTTCTCTGCCATGCCATTAACTGCAAGAATCTTCCCTGATTTGTCATGCACTACAAGCCCCTCTACCATATTCTCAACTATTTCTTTTTGACGCTCGCGAAGTAGTTTTTTTTCATCTTCCTGTTCTGAAATCCGCGAGGTAAATAAAAAAGAGAATTTTATGAACACAATTATAATCGCAACAACAAGCGGTATTATTAGAAAACTTACATAAGCAATCGTTGAAAAATTGCCAGGATATAAATAAAACATCGCTGCATTTATAATCCCAAATGCAAATATTCCGGCTATTATCAAATAAATATTATTTTTTATCATACTTAATGATACATTAAATCTATCATAAAAAGATACTCTTCTGAAACAAAATACACACAACGATATGTTGTGTGTATTTAAAGCATGTGAAATTAGGAATAAATTATACCGTTCTCGCTCCTATTTTACCGCGAGCTTTTGCAAGCTTATACAATCCCAAAATTACAAGAATAAATCCAAGTCCTACACCAAGCGCGTGTGCAATCGATGATCCTGCTGGTCCTAAAAATGAAGGGAATGCCTCTACTCCTGTATACATCCATACAAGAATATGGGTATCTCCAACACCGTAGAGTAGTACACCCCATGCTATAAAGTAAAATGCTGACTGAAATACAGTTCCTTTAAATATACGCGCTACCAAATATGCCACTAATGCTGTCATAACAAGAAGAGTAATCTCTACTAAAAGAGTCACGAATACTTCAGGTATCCCATTTGGGCTTACATTAAAAAATGTACCAACTTTCTCATAAGAAAGCATTACCGGAAATACTAAGATCAAGTCAATAACAATAACAGTGATAATAATTGATTTTAATTTTGAAATACCATTCATAAATATAAAACTTTAAATATTATCTAACAATCATTTTCGACCATTAGACTTCTTATAAGAAGCCTGTGCCTTTAAAGAAATTATCTCATATTGAGGTTTAGAATAGCAATAAAGTTATCCTACTGCGACATATTAATATCCATATTCATTTTATTGTCCTATTCTAAGGTTTTTATAAGGTCGGGCCGATCTTCTTTTGAAACTATAAGTTCACCTATTGCACCTCTATCAATTGCCTTTGCAAGGGTATGGCTAACTAAATGTAATACCCCTGGAACCTCCGTTGTTTTTTCAACCACAACAGCACCCCCTGCAGGGATGAGGGTTGTTTGCACATTTTTAAGAGGAGGTGATGTTAGATCTCCTTGTGTATATACAGAATCAAATATTTCGCCAATTATGTGAAAACTTGAAATTTTTTGCCCGCTGTTGCCAAAAAATATTCTTACGGTTTCTCCAGTATTTGAAGTAAGTGCCCTGTCTCCTTTAAGTGCTCCTATACGGCCGTTAAATATGTAGTATTCAGGTTGTTCTCTTAATAGTTTTTTCTTGCTTAATTCTTGAAATCCTTTATCTTCAAAATCACCTTTAGTATAAAGTTCACCCTGCATTACATAATATTCTTTATCTACCTTAGGCAGCCCACCTTCAGGCTCAACAAGTATCATTCCATACATTCCGCGTGCAAGATGTGTTGGAACATGGGAACTTCCACAATGATAAATGTAAATACCTGGACGTGTTGTTTTAAACTCAAAAGATTTTGTCTCCCCTGGTGCAACTTTTATTAATTCTGCACCACCCATAAAGCCAAGCGCCGCATGGAAGTCAACCGAATGTTCTCCTTGGCCAGCTTTTATGTGAACATCTTGTGGATTTGATCTGACGCGAGAAAGATCATGCGAATGACCTTTCATAGGCGAATCTTTGGGAATATGCGTCAGTTGAACTTCAACTATATCTCCCTGCCTCACACGGACAAATGGTCCTGGAACCCTTCTGTTGTATGTCCAATATTCAAATGTCTTTCCGTTGTCAAATTCTGCTATTTCCGAAATAACTTCAAGTTCTATTTTAACGCGCTCTGAATAGTCTCTTTCAATCGGCGGAGGGAGATCATCTGCCCGTCTTGCTATTTCATCTATGCCAACGACTCTTGCTTTTTTAAACGCTTCGATAAAAGAAAAATACCCCATTAAAATACTAAAAATAATAATTAGGAAAAATGGGATAGTAAGAAGTATTTCTTTCCTCCTCTCGATTTTGTTCATATCTATACTTTATATCACTTATACAACAATTCAACAAAAGAAATTTGTTTTCAAAACATTGCATGATAATATATATATACGTGCAGAGCAATTCTTACACAATATCTTTCTGCCTTCAGATAGATAATATATAATTATTCTAAAGGGTGTATAAATACAATCAAATCTTAATTTAAAAACACTATGGCAATACAACTTCAGTGGAGTGCGTTTGAGCATGAGCATATACATAAAAATTCCGACTGGTTCTGGGCTCTAGGAATTGTTGCTATTGCCGGAGCAGTAATGGCAATTATTTTCAACAATATATTGTTTGCAATCGTAATTTTACTCGGCGCTTTTGTGCTTGGAATACATGCATCAAAAAGACCAAACCGTGTAGACTTTAAAATAATTCAGCGTGGCATCGTCATCGGCAATGTCCTGCATCCATATTCATCATTGGAATCATTCTGGGTTGAAGATGTAGATGAAAATACAGCTCCAAAGCTTTTAATAAAATCAAAAAAACTTCTTGCTCCTCATATTATTATCCCAATAGAGGATGTATCTCCAAATGATGTGCGCAATTATCTTTTAGAATATTTAGTTGAAGAAGAAGATAGTGAATCTCTCGTGCAGAAAATCATGGAATTCTTCGGCTTTTAATGCTATCCTCCTGACAGGAATTGAACCTGTATTACGGGCTCCGCAAGCCCGCGTTCTATCCATTAAACTACAGGAGGGCACTTTAATTATTTATAAATTTTATCAGGCGGGATTTTTTGCGTGCAGCGGTATTTTTCTTTATAACTCCCCTTTTTGCCGCTTTGTCAATCGCTTTGTACGCTTTCCCAAGAAGAGCTGTTGCTTCTTCTTTCTTTTTATCTCCAGCAAGCTTTCTTATTTCTTTTACCGTATCCCTTAGGGTATTCATCCGACGCAGATTAAAAACGCGCTTCCGCGCTGAGCTTCTTATTGCCTTTTTTGCCGATTTTGTTATTGCCATATTCTAGCTTATAGCTTTTAGCTTCATTAACTAATTAGCTTTTCAGTACTTTATCAGCAATAATCTTAAAATGCAAGGTTTAGGTAGTATACTTGATACTTAATACCTAATACTTCATACTTAACCCATGATTGCCCAGCTTAAAGGAGAAATAGCTGAAATAACAGGTAATTCCATTGTGCTTCTTGTAGGTGGCGTAGGATATAAAGTCAATATGACGATTGAGACAATAAAGAAGATCCGCGATTCTGGAAGTCCTGTGATTTCACTAAAAACACACTTAGCTGTCCGTGAGACATCGCTTGATCTTTATGGATTTCTGGAAAATGAAGAGCTTAAGTTTTTTGAGATGCTTATATCAATATCAGGAATAGGCCCAAAGTCGGGGCTTGCAATTCTCTCTGTCGCGGATGTTTCAACTCTTAAAACCGCTGTATCCTCAGGCGAAAGTACATATTTAACAAAGGTCTCAGGTATTGGCCGAAAGAGCGCGGAGAAAATTATAATTGAGCTTAGAGATAAACTCGACTCAACAGAGAGCAGGGGCGACAGCTCAATGATTAAAGATGAAATAGAAACGCTTGAAGCTCTTCAGGCTCTTGGATACTCAACAAGAGAAGCACGTGAGGCAATGAAGAAAATCGGTAAAGGAACTGTTGGGGCAAGCGACCGACTAAAAGAGGTACTTAAAATACTCGGCAATCAAACATGATAGAAAATATTTTAAGTTTGGGGAAGAAAATCATTCCGACAAAGATTTTCCATACAGTTCAGCCTGTATATCACTTTTTAATGGCATTTTTTGGAGCCTTATATTATAGATTTCCCTCGCGAAAAATTTTTATCATAGGTGTAACGGGAACAAAAGGAAAAACAACGATAACAGAATTGATAAACGCCATCCTGGAAAACGCTGGAGAAAAAGTCGCACTTCTAAACACAATTCGCTTCAAAATCAGAAATAAAGAAGAAAAAAATCTTTTTAAAATGACAATGCCAGGGCGATTTTTTATACAAAGATTTCTCTACAGTGCGGTAAATGCACATTGCAAATATGCAGTAATAGAAATGACATCAGAAGGTGCCAAGCAGTTCAGGCATAAATTCATCGCGCTTGACTCACTTATATTTACTAACATCGCGCCCGAGCATATTGAATCGCATGGCTCGTTTGAAAACTATCTGAATGCAAAATTAAAAATAGCGCACTCTCTTGAGAACTCTCCAAAGAAAAATAAGATAGTGATAGTAAACAGTGACGACAAATACGGCGAGAAGTTTTTGAAAGTCTTGGTTAAAAATAAAATACCGTTTTCTCTTAAAAACGCTGAGCCGTATATTCTTTCTGAAAAATTTACAGAAATAACATTTGACGGACTGAAAATTCACTTAAAACTCGTCGGAACATTCAGTATATACAACGTACTTGCCGCAATAAACTTTGCAAAAAGCCAAAATATAAGTTTTAATATTATAAAAAACACGCTTGAAAAATTTGAGGGAGTTAAAGGCAGAGTTGAGAGAATAGACGAGGGGCAGGATTTTACCGTGATAGTGGACTACGCACATACAAAAGAATCTTTAGAAGAACTCTGCAAAGCATTCGGCAAATCAGAGAAAATTTGTGTCCTTGGAAGCACCGGTGGAGGAAGAGATAAATGGAAAAGGCCTGAGATGGGTAAGATTGCTGATAATTATTGCAAGCATATAATTCTTACAAACGAAGACCCTTATGACGAGGACCCTGTGCGAATTATAGAAAATGTGGCGGAAGGGATAATTAAAAATAACCCTGAGATAATAATTGACAGAAGAGAGGCAATAAAAAAAGCATTAACATCTGCAGAAAAAACCGATATAGTATTGATAACAGGAAAAGGAACCGACCCTTATATAATGGAGTCAAATGGTAAAAAAACACCGTGGAGCGACGCTGAGGTCGCAAGAGAAGAACTCCGTCTATTAATTAATAAATAAAAATATCGTGGGAGCAAAAGGAGACCTTATATTGGTAATACTTATAATAACGGGACTTGGTATTGTCTGGCTTTTTACAGGTGGGCCAGAGCGAGAGCGCCTTGATACAGGAATATTCTTGAAGCCTCCTCCTCCGCTTGGATCAGGCGAGAAATACGGAAAGTTTGGAGTTTCTATTGAAAAAGTAAGGAACAATTTAGATGAAGTGTCAGAGGAACTGGAAGATATACAGGCGCGGGGGGAATTTTCAAAATACGAAGATAAAATAACAATTGGAAAAAAAGCTTCAGGACCAAAAAAGGATTCCGCTCAGGAAGAGTATGTAATTCTGTCAGCTTCACGGAGAAATGCAGAAAATATTTCCATTACGGGATGGAAACTTGAAAGTATGATTTCAAAAAAGAAGATGGTTATAGGCGGAGCGGTTGAGGTGTTCAGGTCGGGTGTTATAAATGCCGAGCCACCGATATCTCTTAAAGCAGGGGAGGAAGTAATCATTTCAACCGGCCGTTCTCCAATAGGCGCATCATTTAAGATGAATAAATGTGTAGGATATTTTGAGCAATTTCAAGATTTCTCGCCGAGCTTGAGAAAGAACTGCCCAAGTCCGTTGGATGAATTTGATAAATTCGCAAACATGCCACCAAGTGATTTTACTTGCAAGGACATTGTAAAAAGTCTTAGCTGGTGCGAGATGCCCATTGATGCGCTTCCCTTAGGGACGACGAATAGTTGCAGTGAGTTCATATCGAAAAATATAAACTACACGGGGTGCGTAAAAAACCATAGAAATGATCTAGATTTTATAGGAGATGAGTGGAGAGTTTTCCTTGGAAGAAGCGGGGAAATATGGAGGGAAAAGCGCGAAATCATACGGCTTCTGGATAATGAAGGGAAGATTGTAGATATATACACTTATTAAATATTAAGAACTCTGAAAATAAAAACTCCTACTGCAACAGAAACATTGAGTGATTCTTTTCTGCCAAGCATTTTAATTTGCACAATTTGATCACACTTTTTTAAAATTAATTTTGAGAGTCCTTTTACTTCATTTCCGAAAATAAATGCTGTAGGAAATTTTATTTTAAGTTTCTTGTAATCAATTGCATTTTCTCTCTGTTCAACTGCGATTATTTTAAATTCATCTTTTTTGATTTTTTTTATAAGAGAATCTATTGATTTAATATGTTCCCACTCTATAGATTTTTCCGCGCCAAGCGCAGTCTTTGCTAAATCCTTCCTTGCTCTCCCAAAACGGTCCACGGGCGTAGGTGTATAGCCAGTTAGATAAATTTTTGAAATACCTGCAGCATCTGCAGTTCTAAAAATAGCGCCGATATTATGAACGCTTCTAATGTTATGAAGTATTAAACAAGCTTTAGCCATAGAAAATATTATATACAAATGCTACAATATTACTAATGTTAAATACATTTCCAAATCTATTGTTTTTAGGGCTTCTCTCGCCATTTTTAATCCGCATCACAGTCGGCCTAATGTTTCTTTGGATAGGATATTCTTATTTATTCAAAGATAGAGTTACGGCTACAAATCAAGTTGCAAACAGATGGCCTAAATTGGCAATATCCATTGTATGGTTCGGCGGAATACTTGAAATTATCACTGGTTTTTTTCTTATAGCAGGATTTCTGACGCAGATTGCCGCAATCGCAGGAGTCTTGATTGCAATTGACGCACTGTTTGTAAAGTGGCTGTACAAAGATCTGAATAAGGTGGCAAAATACAGTAAAATGTTTTACATTCTTATGCTTGTTGCATCTTTATCTCTTATTTTCTCTGGAGCAGGCGCATTCGCGTTTGATTTACCTCTATAATAGTGGTATTATTTTTCTTGTCTTAATTTAACCGCCCATAGCTCAGTTTGGTAGAGCACCTGCCTTTTAAGCAGAGGGTCGTAGGTTCGAGTCCTACTGGGCGGACAATTATATTCCTAAAATAAATCTCTCTAGTGCCGTGTCCATTTCATGTATTCCTTTTCTGGTATCGTGATACAAAGATACAAGTGAGTTGGAAAACTTTTTAAGTTCACTTTCAGAATAGTTTTTCAGAAATCCAAAGGATTTTCTGAATACAAATGGGTTAAGCCCTGATTCCATAGCACTTTGTGCATTCAAAGAGAGTATTATACTCTTAATCTGCCAGAATAAAATTCCATGAATTTCTTCATCTGAAACATTATTTAGTTTTGCTTTCTGATACAAAACCCAAAGTCCTTTCTTGTCTCTTCTGCCAAAAGCATTAGTTAGTGAGAATATATCAAACTTCTTTTTTTCAACTATACTTTTTTTACTGAACTTTTGTATCTTCTCTGCGTATTTTTTAAACCTGTTAAGTTCCGTCTTGTTTAATTTCTCTTCAAGGAAAATAAAAATATTTTGTGACTGTGAAATCTCTTTTAATTTTTTCAAAATCGCATCTTTCATCTGTTTTTCCTCAAATAAATTGTCAAAAACAATTACATATTTATTTTTAAAAAGTCCTTGTCCTCCTATAAACTCAGTAATTCTTTCTTCATCAAAATTCTCCGTATCAACGCGTATAAAAGATGCGTCCGGTTTTTTTACAAACATACTATTCAAAAGCGTATGCAATTTTTTTCGCGATTCTATTGTATCTGTACCATATAAAAGATATATCATAATTTTTTCATTTCTCCCCAATTGAAGCCCATGGATACATCCACTTTAAGTTTAATTCCGTAAATTTCTTTAGGGTCAATTATTGATTCCATAATTTTTTTTATCTCATTTGAGATCTCTTTTACCTTTTCTTCTTTTATCTCATATACAAGTTCGTCATGAACTTGTAAAAGAAGAGTAACTTCTTTTGAAAGATTATTCTCCATAATATATCTGTCAGCACGCGACATTGCAATCTTGATAATGTCTGCCTGTGTGCCCTGAATCGGAGCATTTATCGCCATACGCTCAGCGGCAGCCTTAATATAAGGGATTCTGGAATTGATCCCCTCAAAGTGTCTCCTCCTTCCAAAATAGGTTTCTGTAAAGCCATCTCTTGCGGCGTCTAGCTTTGTTTCATGAATATAGTGAGCGAGTCCGGAGAAAATTTTGAAATATTCATTAAGATATTTCTGTGCTTCAGCACGCGTCGTCCCGAGACTTTCCCGAAGTGCACTGACTCCCATCCCATACTGAATACCAAAATTAATCACCTTTGCCTCCCTCCTCATTTCTTCGTCAACCCTATCTATTGGTACATTAAAGACTTCTGACGCAACTTCAGTGTGAATATCTCCACCCTCTTTGAAATTTTTAATCAACTTTTCATCATGCGAGAGAAAAGCTGCTACTTTAAGTTCAATCTGGGAGTAATCAAAAGCGACAAGTTTATATCCATCTCTTGCAACAAATGCATTTCTTATATTCCTCCCAAGCTCCGTCCGTATAGGAATGTTCTGTAGATTCGGATTTTGTGATGACATCCTTCCTGTTGTTGTCCCTGTTTGCAGAAATGTTGTGTGCAAATGATTTTCATCGTCTAGAAGATGCGGAATGTTGTCTATATAAGTTGAAAGAAGTTTCTGTAATTGCCGATATGAAAGTATTTCACCTACAATAGGATGCAGATTGGACATTTTCTCAAGTTCGGATTCTCGAGTTGAGCGCGCGCCTGTTCCAGTTCTTCTTTGATTCTTAGGAGTTAGGCTTAACTTATCAAACAAAACTTCGCCGAGCTGTTTTGGCGAGTTGATGTTAAATTCACCACCAGAGTGTTTATATATCTTATTCTTTATTGCAGAGAGTTTCTTATGGTAATCTTCTGAAAGACTTTTTAAATATGCAATGTCGATTGTGATTCCTCTTTTCTCCATTTTTTCAATTATGGAAATGAGTGGAAGTTCAATTTCTTTGTAAACTTTTTCAAGTTTCTGCTTTTTTATTTCAGCTAATATTTTTTCCTCCGCATCCTCAAATGAATCAGTGTTTGCAAACTGCAGAATATCTTCAATTGTCGGATTTGTGATGTCTGATTTCAAGAGCCAAAGTGCAATTGTAATTTTTTTAATTTCTAATTCTGAAATTTCCTCTTTTTTCGACTCAAGTCCAAGGTCGGGCTTTGGATTAGTTTTATTCTCATTGCTAGAAGAAATACCGAAAGCATCTCGGGCTCTTTGCGATAGTGTTCTGAAGCCAAGTTCTTTGAAAAGTTTAAGAATCTTGTTCACTTCAAGTGCTTGATTCCAGTTTCTTTTAGGTATTTCAAATTTTATAGGCACATCAAGGCGGATTGTTGCAAGCATTTTTGAGAACTGAGCCTCTTCTTCATTTTCCTCTAAAATACCTACAATGCGAGGTTTTATACCAGCTTTTTCAAACTTTTTCTTATCTTTCTTGAGTATTTTGTAAATATCTTCAATGGTGCCGAATTTCTGTATCAACTCCGTTGCGGTCTTTTCTCCAATTCCGACAACTCCAGGAATATTGTCAGAAGGATCTCCGCGAAGACCTTTATAGTCAATTAAAAACTCAGGTTTAAAGCCAAATCTCTCTTCAACGCCCTTTTCGTCATAGACAATTGTTTCTTTAATTCCTTTTTTGAGCGTATAGACGCACACTTTTTTATTATTCACCAACTGAAGCGTATCCATGTCGCCAGAGGCGATTATAGTATTAATATCTTTCTTGTCTTTAACCTGCTCTACTATAGTTCCCAGTACATCATCTGCTTCAAAGCCCACCTTCTCGTAAATAGGAATACCAAATGATTCAAAAATATCTCTTGAGCGATCCATTTGTGCTATGAGTTCATCATCTGTTTTGGGGCGTCCTGCTTTATAGTCTTCGTAAACTTCATGTCTATATGTAGGTTCCTGTAAATCATAACATGCAGCCAAGTAGTCAGGCTTCAGGTCGGCAATAATTTTCATAAGCATTGAAGACAAGCCATAAAGTGCGCCAGTTGGTTCGCCTTTGTCTGACGTAAAATCAGGTAGTGCGTGGTATGCCCTATGGAGAATTGCATGGGCATCCAAAAGCACTAATCTTTTTTTCTTTTTCTCGTTCATATGATGATTTTACCATAAAATCTAAATTAGAATTTGCAATAAAAAAAGGACCTTCACATACATAGATAGCATGTTCCGGCCCTTAATTAAAATATACTTATTTACGATTTTTTTTCTTCTGACTTAGATATAGCTTCATTTCTCATTTCAAATACATCGTCAGAAGCTTCTTGGAGAACTTTGATAAGTTTGTCTACAAAATATTTGAACTTATCAGCATCGTTGGCTGTAATAAATCCAACCCTTTCGTAAAGGTTAATCGTCTCAACAAGAATATAACCTTCTATTACTTTTGATTCGAAAAACATCCAAGCTGCAGTCAAATTTCCTGGAACTTCCTCTGGGGTAAAATGTAACTCCTTAGATGAAGACACTATAGATTCAATAGCTTTGACCCTGTCAGATTTTCCCTCTGCAAACGAATTAGCAGAGAAAAAAGAAGTAACTGCGACCAACATAACAACCAACAAAATATTTTTCATTTTTGATCTCCTTTCAAGAGATTAAATGTGAAAAAGATAAAAAGAACTTAATTAACTATGAATAGCATAGCATATTTAGATATATTTGTCAAGTACTAATTTCCCTGGTATTTTCGTCTATGAATTTAAAGTGTATTTCCTGTTTGTTTTCAGGTAATATATCTTTCACATTTTCCGGCCATTCTATGAAAATTAGATTCTTTGGATTCTCTAAGATTTCTTTCCAACCTAATTGCTTTAACTCTTCTCCTTCCTTTAAGCGATATGCATCTATATGAATAAGGTAATCAAAATTTTTATCTTCTATTTTATATATCTTTTCAATAACAAAAGTCGGACTTGTAACGGTTTTCTCAAGTCCGAATGTTTTGGCAATATATTTCACAAATGTTGTTTTCCCTGAACCAAGCTCCCCATAAAGAGTAATGACTAAAGCAGTATCTTTGTTAGGCACAAGATTTTTAATAAATTCTTTTGCAATTTTTTCAGTTTCCTTTAAACTTTTTGCTGTCATAAATATAATTTTAACATAAAAAAGGGGAGATCTTTTTAGACTCTCCCCTTTTGTACATCATCCTCTTTTCCTTATTCTTCCATAATCTCTTACTTCAAAAGAGATTACGTCATTGTCGCGCCTAGATACTCGGACTCTCTCCGTGTATGACTTTGGCGCTTTTCCTTTTCTTTTGATTGTAATAATTACAGAATACTCAACTCTACGAGTTGTGCTCCCTGGAAAAACAAAAGTATGATAATCCCCCGGGCCTAAATTTGACTTTTTGCTTACACTGGAGTTGATGTCCACATAAGCATCTTCCATATTGTTGCTCACAGTAACTTCTGTGTATGGATAAATAAAAGACCTTACGGGCCAGGAATAACTTACTGTGCTTGTCTTTCCTGTATTATATACACACCCCCCACTCATCCCGAACACAACTACTAAAAGTATTGACAAAGCCAAAAATTTAACTTTCATCACTTCCTCCTTTAAAGAAAAATAGATTATAAATATAAATAAGATTTCAAGTCTGTATTCATTATATCATATCTACCAATTTTGTCAATATATACCGTATTATTGACTTCTTGACCGAATCAGCATATTCTAATTATGGAGTGCTCTTTTAAAATTTTCAGAATGTTTTATAAAAAAGGAGGCAAATGTTATGTTCAAAAAAATCCTATTTATAGTAATACTGACAGTATTTATAGCTGGTTTTACAAGTATGCAGCAGAAAGCATCTGCGGACCCAAAAGATAATTTAGCAAAATCGTCAGTTGGCATAGTCGCTGGTTGGACGGAAACGGCAATTTACCCTATGCAACAAGCAGCAAAACCTGGATGGGCCGGCAAAGTGTTGTTTCCGGTTAATGTTGGTGTTGGAGCGGCAAAAGCGGCCGTACGTACAGGTATAGGTGCTATTGATTTAGTAACATTTTTCAAAGAGAAGAACATTGTGGACAGCTGGCCGGGAGAAGATTTATAGTAAAAATTGTTTTAAAACAATCAGTCTGAGCACTCATAGGCCTAATCTTTATGGATTGGGCTTTTTTTATATTTTAAAAAAATGATATTATTTAAATTAAGACAAAGAGATCTTTTTAAAATCTAGAAGGAGGGAGGTGGGAATAATGAAACGAGCTTTGTATTACATATTTATTATTTTCATTTTTACAGTATTTTCATACACAACTCAAGCTTCAAATAAAATAAATATTAATATTCAGAAACAAGAAAAGAGTTCTATTGAAAATAGAATTGAAGGTGTTGTGGATGTGTTGTTCGGTTGGACAGAAATAGTTACAACTCCAGCAAAGGGGGCAAAAAAATATGGTTTATTTGGTTTTTTCGGTGGAGTTGTAATCTCTCCACTTAAAATGACAATAAAAATAGTAGATGGTTTTGGTAAAATCGCCAGTGGCAGTAATAGAAAAGAGAAGAGTATTGAGAAGATTCAAATTGATATTGAGAAGGAGTTGGAAGAGTTTCTCAAAGAAGATGAGGATTTAGTTGAAAATAAAATACTTTCTTTAGAGTAAAATAATTAATGTGCCATGAGGTCTAGCTATAAAAATAGCTAGGCCTATTGTTTTGTTTGTAAGGATAACCACACAATTTATGCATAAAGCAACATTGTCAGTTCATAAAAAAGACGCTATATTGAAAGAAATGGTCACTTTTGACGAAACAAAATCTAATAAAAAGATAGAGGAACTCCATAAAAAAGAGGAGGAGGAGTTGGCAAAAATTCTCTCAAGTAAGTATAAATTGCAGTATATTGACCTTTCCCGCGTACCTATAAATACCGACGCTCTCGGACTTATAAATGAGGATGTCGCCAAAAGTGCTGAAATGGCAATCTTTAATAAAATCGGCAAAAAACTTTCCATTGCTATACGCTCCCCAAATAAAGAAGAAGCTGTAACCGCAATAAAAAAGCTTGAGGATAGAGGATATAAACCAACGATTTTTATGGCATCATCAGGTAGTATAAAACGCGCAATCAAGCGTTACGCTGACATATCTTTTGCAACGAAAACAAAAGCTGGTGTTCTTGATATATCAGGAGATGAAATAAGTAATATTTTAAATGAATTAAAAAATATAGATGATATAAAAAAACTCATAGAAGAAACTCTTCAAATGAAGAAAGCTCGTAAGATTTCCAGGATACTTGAAGTAATTCTTGCTGGAGGGCTCTCATCCAGAGCATCAGATGTTCATATTGAGCCAGCAGAACTTTCTGTACGCCTGAGGTATCGTCTTGACGGTGTTTTAATTGATATTACAGAGCTTGACACTCAAACTTTCAATCTTCTTCTCTCCAGAATAAAACTCACCTCAGGACTTAAAATAAATATTAAAGACAAAGCGCAGGATGGCAGATTTTCCGTTCACATTGACCAAAATAATATTGAGATAAGAACATCAGTGCTTCCCGGCGCATACGGCGAATCAGTTGTTTTAAGAATTCTAAATCCGGAAACAATAGCTCTTTCCATGGAAGAACTTGGGATAGAAAAAAAGCTCTTTGATTTCCTTGAAAAAGAAATTAAAAAGCCCAACGGAATGATCTTAACCACAGGCCCTACTGGCTCAGGAAAAACAACGACACTTTATGGTTTTTTGAGAAAAATCCAAACACCTGAGAAAAAAGTGATTACGATTGAGGACCCGATTGAATATCATCTTGCTGGGATAGTACAAACGCAAGTCGACGAAAAAAAATATACTTTCGGAAATGGATTGCGCTCGGCACTCCGTCAGGACCCGGACATAATAATGGTTGGTGAAATAAGAGATGAGGATGTTGCGGGAACTGCGATAAATGCTGCGCTGACGGGGCATTTGGTTTTCTCAACACTTCATACAAACAATGCGGCAGGCTCATTTCCCCGTCTTGTTGATCTGGGAGTGAATCCTAAAGTTATAAGTTCCGCGGTAAATATCGTCATCGCGCAACGTCTTGTAAGAAAACTCTGTGATGCATGTAAAAAAGAAGTTCTACTTAATGAAGATAAAAAAGGAATAATTAAAAATATTTTAAATTCTATTGTTGAGAAGAAAAGTGTTCCGGAGGAGATTTCAAAAATCTGGGAAGCGGAAGGATGTGATGAGTGCAACAATACAGGTTACAAAGGAAGAATTGGAATATTTGAAGCTATAATAATGGATTCAGATATTGAAGTTCTTGTTAAGAAAAGCGCGAGCGAACGTGAAATAAGTGACGCATCAAAAAAGCAGAAGCTTTTTACAATTCAGCAAGACGGTGTTTTGAAAGTTTTAAAAGGTGTAACGTCGCTTGATGAACTTCAGAGAGTTGTGGAGCTTGAAGGTCCTTTATAAAAGATTTGCCTCCGCAAGCTTCGCTTGCTATAGCGAGACAAGTCCAGATCATGAATCTCTAAGCAATGCTTTTAATAGTGATACTAAAAGTGAGCACCTCATTTGAGGATAGCTCGAGCGAACCTAACCAAAGTCAGAACCAAAACGTCCTTAACAAGGGCATCGATTTGCTTAGAGATTCATGCTCTTGATTGTATGTAATGTAGCATAAAAAATAGCTTATGTCAAGTCAAAAAAAGAAGCCGTCCCTTTCTGAAAACAACTCCAAACCTTCTCTGGACAATACCTTACGTCCGAAGAGCTGGGATGAGTATGTCGGGCAGGTGAATATAAAAAAGAATTTGAGAATTCTCTTAACCGCGGCTAAAGAGCGTAGTCATCCACCGGAACATATTTTGTTTTACGGTCCGCCAGGGCTTGGAAAGACAACACTCGCTCATTTGATTTCAAAAGAACTCGGGGTGCAAGTGCGTGTAACCTCTGGTCCTGCAATTGAAAAGATTGGAGATCTGGCTGCGGTTTTGACAAACCTTGGTGATGGAGACATTTTATTCATTGATGAAGTTCATCGCCTTAATAAAACAATTGAAGAAGTTCTCTACCCTGCAATGGAGTCCGGAGCAATAGATATAATAATAGGTAAAGGTCCATCTGCGCGAACAATCCAGCTTGAGCTTTCTGCCTTTACATTAATTGCTGCAACCACGCGTATTGCGCTTCTCTCCGCTCCACTCCGCTCCCGATTCTCTGGTGGAATATTTCGTCTGAATTTCTACAGTCAGGACGAGATAGAGGATATTCTCAACCGCTCTTCTAAAATTTTAGGAGTTGAAGTTGGTGATGTGGCAATTTCCGAGATTTCAAAACGCAGCCGTTTCACACCAAGAGTCGCTAATTATCTTCTGAAGCGCTGCCGAGACTTTGCGCAAGTAAACAGAAAAACTCTCTCAAAAGAACAAGTTGGTAAGGCTCTTTCACTTTTGGAGATTGATGAGTTAGGACTGAATTCAGTAGACAGAAAAATTCTTGAAATTATAATAACCAAATTTAGCGGAGGACCTGTCGGGTTAAACACTCTTTCGGCCGCCATTTCAGAAGAGCAGGCGACTATTGAGGAGGTGCATGAACCCTACCTTATACAGCTCGGGCTTCTACAGAGAACTCCACGCGGACGCATTGCGACAGAGCATGCATACAAACATTTAGGATATAAAGTTCCAAAAAATATGCAGGAAAAATTACTATAAACTATGTCTGGTCACAGCAAATGGTCAAAAATAAAACACAAGAAAGCACTTACTGATGCCAAAAAAAGCAAAGTATTTTCAAAACTTGTTCGGTTTATTGAAGTTGAGTCAAAAAAAGCGGGGGGTGATGTAGAATCCCCTGGAGTGCGCCTTGCGATTGAGAGGGCGCGCGCCGCAAATATGCCCTCGAACAACATCAATCGCGCGATAGCCAAAGGAAAAGAGGGAGGGGGTGCGAATATGGAGAATGTTCTTTACGAGGCCTACGGGCCAGGAGGTTCTGCAATAATAATTGAAGGCCTCACCGACAGTAGAAACAGAACTGCCGCGGAGATAAAATATTTACTTAACAAGCATGGAACCCAACTCGCTGCGCAAGGCGCGGCAGCTTGGGCATTTGAAAAAGTTGACGAGAAGTGGAGTCCCAAAACAGTCGTTTCAATTTCAGAGGAAGATGGTGAAAAACTTATGAAACTCATCGAAGAACTTGAAGACCACGACGACGTGCAGGGGGTGTATATAAACGTGTAGATAAGTTATAAGATTAACTCTAACTTTATATTCCTCAGCACAATATTTATTACCATTAAAATAAAAAAGATCACCATATTTTTGGTGATCCTATCTCTTTTACTCTTATTATAATGACACTCCCAAGAGGAAACAAAACTTCTTGCTCCTCTTGGGGCGTCAGACAGTTGCAACTCGACCCTAGTTGCCGGCGTGCCCCATTACGTACAAGCTCCGATGTGTAAGACTGTCACTACACTGGCTTGATTCCGACGTGCCTCGGTACAGCAATTCCTTGTTTATGCTCCATGGATGAGTGACCGAGAAATCATCCCATGCGCCCAAGTCAACCTGACTTGGAATTCGACACATTACTATGTCTCCTATTGTATAGTTATGTATTCCTATACAACCCTAATGAGTGCTCACCCATAACCGGAGGGCTTCTTTCTGTGGTTTCCTGCAAGTATCCCATCAGCGACACTTGCAACTAATATAATATTAGCCACTTAAAGTACTAACTGTGGATAGTTTAGCATGCTTTATTTTATTTGTCAAGGAGTAAAACCTCTTCCTAAAATGTACTATGTACATATGACTATATTATCTATAGATCCAGGATATGAGAGAGTTGGAATTTCTATATTAGAAAAAACTAATAATAAAGAAAAGCTTATTTATTCTGATTGTTTTAAAACATCTGCAGAGCTTCCTTTTTTGGAACGACTTAAAAAGATAAGTGACGAAGTTGAAAGGATTATAAAAAAATATAAGCCAGGTGTGCTTGCGATTGAAAAACTTTTTTTCAATACGAATCAAAAAACCGCGACGCGGGTTAGCGAGGTTCGTGGGGCACTTTTATACATTGCAAAAGTAAACAAAATGGATGTATATGAATACACGCCACTTCAGATAAAAGTCGCGACAACCGGAAACGGCCACGGTGATAAAAAACAAGTCATCGCAATGGTTAAAAATCTTATTCCAATAGATAAAGAGATTGAGCACGACGACGAATTTGATGCAATTGCTGTAGGACTTACCTGTATTGCCTCCGAAAGAAATCTTATTTAACTTTTACCTTCAAAAATCTTTTCTTTCCTATTTTTATCGTCGTATTTTTTTCTATTTTAAAATTAATGTCATTTATTATACTTCCTCCAATTTCTGTCACGGCACCTGCTTCCACCAATCTCCTTAAATCTGTTTTTGATTCAACAAGTTTTGAAACCGCATCGTAAAGTGGTATACCTTTTTCGACTTCTATTTCTTCAGCGTCTTCAGATACTCCTCCGTCGCTGAAAGTTTTTATAAAATTATTTTTTGCTTTCTCTGCAGAATCTTTTCCGTGATATATAGAAACAATCTCTCCCGCTAGTTTCATTTTAATATCTTTTGGTTTTATATTACTTTCTAAGTCTGATTTTACTTTTTCAATTTCGTCAATAGAAATATCTGTAGCAAGTTCAAATCCAGGAGTTATCGTCTCGTCAGTCCAGCTCATAACTTTCCCAAACATTTCATTCTCACTATCGGTAAATTTAATCATATTACCTTCAGTTTTACCCATTTTTGCTCCTACTGTATCTTCAATAAGTTTTGTTGTCATTACAAATTTCTCTTTTCTAAGCATTTGTTTCATAAGTGTTCTTCCGATAAGCATATTGAATGTCTGGTCATTCCCCCCTATCTCTCCATCAACCTCCATCGCAACAGAGTCATACCCCTGCATCAGGGGATACAGAAATTCGTGGATATAAATTGGCTTATCTGCTTTTCTTCTCTCCTCAAACATATCACGCTTGAGCATCTGTTCCACTGTCATGTTTGAGGCAAGATCAAGCACTTTTTCAAAACACATTTTAGAGAGCCACTCAGAATTATATTTTATCTCAGCATAATTTTCCCCACTGAAATTTAAGAATACGGATGCCTGTTCCTTATAAAGTTTGGCATTATCCAAAACTTCTTCTCTTGTAAGTTTTTTTCTAACTGAAGTTTTGTCCGTAGGGTCCCCTATTACTCCTGTAAAATCACCAATCAAAAGAATCGCTTTATGCCCAAGTCCTTGAAACTCTCCAAGCTTTTTAAGTACGGTTGCATGGCCAAGATGAAGTGAGGGTCCAGTGGGGTCAATACCAAGATACATAGTTAGTTTCTCCCCTTTCTTTAATTTCTCCTCCAAAAATTGCTTGTTTGGATATATATTCTCGACACCTCTTGAGAGAAAATTTTCTATTTTCTCAATATTAGAAACTTCTATACCCCTTTTTGAATTCCAAAACATAATGTTAATAATAACACAGCTATTATGTTAATATAAGAAAATGTCTAGAAAAAGAAACCGTAAAGTCCGCGGCAAATTCGGTGCATTTGTAAAACTCATTGTCATAGCAGGACTTTTTGGTGTGGGTGCTATGATACTCTGGGCGTCATCTCTTTCAATTCCTGAGCTTGATTCGTTTGAGAAGAGAATAGTCCGCCAGTCAACAAAAATCTATGACAGAACGGGGGAAGTGCTTCTTTACGATGTGCATGAAAATGTTCAGAGGACTGTTATCCCGCTCTCTGATGTATCGCGGCACATTAAAAATGCAACTGTCGCAATAGAGGATGCAGAATTTTATGATCATAAAGGAATAAAGCTACAAGCAATTTTACGCGCAATACTTGTTAATTTAGGAGCTCTTGAATTCAGCCAAGGAGGCTCAACGATTACTCAACAGGTTGTAAAAAACTCCATCCTTACATCAGAGAAAAAAATCTCACGAAAGCTCAAAGAGTGGATTCTCTCTCTCAGACTTGAGCAAGAGCTTTCTAAGGAAGAAATTTTAGAGCTTTATCTTAATGAATCGCCTTACGGCGGAAACATATACGGAATAGAGGAGGCAAGTGAAATGTTTTTCAACAAGAGTGCATCATATCTTACACTTTCAGAGTCAGCGTATCTGGCTGCACTTCCGCAAGCTCCCACTTTCTACTCCCCATATGGGAACAACAAAAACAGACTTGAAGAGAGAAAAAGTCTTGTACTTGACCGAATGTTCCAAAACGGTTTTATAACGCAGGAGGAGTACCTTTTGGCTTCACAAGAAACTACGAAGTTCAAGCCTCAGCGCGACATCGGCATAAATGCGCCACATTTTGTATTTTTTATAAGAGAGTATTTAGAGAATAAATATGGCAAACGCGCTGTTGAAGAGAAAGGATTTAAAGTTATTACAACTCTTGATTTTGATCTGCAGAAAAAGGCTGAGGAGACAATATTTAAATTTGCCCACGAGAATGAAGAAAAATTCAACGCTGAGAATGCTGGACTTGTTGCAATAGACCCAAAGACAGGCCAGATTCTTGTAATGGTCGGCTCAAGGGATTATTTTGACGAAGAAATAGACGGAAACTTTAATGTCGTGATTGACCCGAACCGCCAGCCAGGCTCGGCGTTCAAGCCGTTCGTTTATGCAACAGCATTTAACAAGGGATATACGCCCGAGACAGTTGTTTTTGATTTAAAGACGCAATTTCAGACCACTTGTGAACCCGATGATTTGACGAGCGAAGAAGACTGCTATTCTCCCGTAAACTACGATGAAGTATTCAGAGGGCCTGTAACGCTCAGAAATGCTCTCTCACAGTCCATAAATGTGCCTTCTGTTAAGGTGCTCTACCTTGCGGGGCTTCGCGACTCACTTCGCACGGCAAAAGATATGGGAATTAAAGGACTCTCTGATATAAATCGCTACGGCCTTACGCTTGTACTTGGAGGTGGGGAAGTTTCTCTTCTTAATATGGTCAGTGCTTACGGAGTATTTGGAAATAAAGGAGTCAGGAATAAGCCAGTTGGAATACTTAAAATTGAGGACGGAAGTGGAAATGTTATTGAAGAATTTTCCCAGAAAAATGAGCGTGTGCTTCCCGAAAACACTGCTCTTTTGATATCAGATATTTTAAATGATGAGAATGCAAGAGCCCCCGCATTCGGACGACACTCGTATCTTTACTTTGATGGAAGAGATGTTGCGGTAAAGACAGGTACAACAAACGATTACCGTGACGCATGGATTATAGGGTACACTCCAAATATCTCTGTCGGCACATGGGCGGGAAACAACGATAATTCTCCTATGGAGAAAAAAATTGCCGGTTTTATAGTTGCTCCAATGTGGAATGCATTTATGCGCGAGGTACTTTTGGCAACAGATGATGAAAAATTTAAAAAACCTGATGAAATTGATGAATTAAAATTAAAACCTGTGCTCAAAAGTGTTTGGCAAGGAGGAATAGAGTATTCTATTGACGGCATTTCCGGAAAGCTTGCAAGTGAGTTTACTCCGGAAGAGACAAAGGAGGAAAAAGTACTCACCAACATACACTCAATTCTCTACTGGGTTGACAAAGAAAATCCAAATGGAAAAATCCCTGATAAACCGGAGAACAACCCGCAGTTTAGGTTCTGGGAATACTCAGTTGACAAATGGAAGACGGAGCAGGGTTTTGTGACAGAAAATATTGACGAGATACCGAGAGAAATTGACGATGTCCATAAACCTGAGTTTGTGCCTAAGATTATAATAAAGAGTCCCACACCGAATACACAGTATGGTAAAAACAGCAAAATTACAGTTAATATAGACATAAGTGGCAAATTCCCCATCACTAAAGTTGATGTGTTTGTAAATGACATATTCATAGGATCATCAAAAAGATCTCCATTCTCACTTTCATTTACTCCAAATAATTTGGACGTATTGGAAGTAGAGAACAGATTGAAAATTATCGGCTATGATGTTGTGAGGAATCGTGGCGAGGCGGAAACGGTATTCAATGTAAGTATTTAACGGATATCTTTTATTATTTTCTTGGATGAGAGTTTTTGTGTGAGATTTTTTATAATCTCGTTTTTTTTAAGGAAAATTTCGCTTTTTATAATAGAATCTGCTGATATAAAAATAATGCCATTTCTCACATCTATATTGTCTTTTTCAATATCAATGCCAACAATCTTTTTTACCGTGTCAATGCACACTTCCTTGACGAGCTTGTCGGGGGGAGTGATTTTTTTAAATTTTTCCAAAAAATTCCCAATATTGAACATATCTAAAGGATACTATGATTTTAAAAATAAATCCTGTTAGGAATCGCGAGGTCGTGCAGCGCCTCTATTTCTAATGGAATAAAAAACTCCCGAAGCGTAAGCACTTCGGGATTTATTATTATTCTGGATATACATCTCGTTCTTTTACAAATTCTTTACAGGTACAACACCAATTGTTGTCCCGTATTCTCTCTCCACAGCTTATACAGCGTTTAACAACTTTGGCAAGTTTAATTACCTTCTTTTTTTCATCCATAGCCTGTCCCCCCACAAACACCTTTCTTTTTAATACAAAAATTAAGTAATGTTTTTTACAGCTCTATGTGTGCTGTTTTTTCTTTACATTTTATACACCATAAATGCTTAATATGACCTTTTCCTCTGTTTCTATTTTTAAGCCTTTGGATACTTTGCACTTCTCCACATTTTGTACACTCAAGGTCTTTTTTTATAAGATTATGTATACCTCTTGACATTTATTCTTTCTCCTCTTCAAAATAAGATTAAATGAGGTAAAATTAATTATGGTTTTTACCGTACTTCTGTTGGAAAGTATATCATGCCTATACCATTTGTCAAACACACCTAAAAACCATCTTGCTCACAGTGGAAAACATGAAACAATTATTCAGTTGCCAATAATTGGATTCTTCCTTATAATTAAACTAATGGGTAGTAAACTGCACGAGTTGAGGAAACCTCTTTTTTGAAATGTGTAACCTCCTTTCCCGAGAGGCGCCATCTAAGAATGGCTACGTCAACCCAACTCGTGCCAACTTATTTTTACCGCCAAAGAATTTTTTTGGCGGTTTTTATTTATTCATAGGCATCACTAGATAAAAAAAGGATGCATCTCCCACTCCACTCACAATCATAGGTTTGCTCAAGCCCGCAAACTTAAGAGAAATACTGTCTGAATATATAGACTGAAAGCAGTCGGAGATATATTTGTGGTTAAAATTGATATTAAGAGACTCGCCTGAGATAGCTGAATCAACTTTGTTGGTTATCTCCCCCACATTCTCATTTTTTGAGCTTATAGTAAACGATTTTCTTTTAGGATCAATAGAAAGACTAACTTGATTAAACTGATCAGAGAAAACATTTGTGTTTTTAAGAGTATTTACAATGTCTTGTTTTAGAACAACCACTTCTGTGGTCTGTTTCTTTGGAATTATCTGCTTGTAGTCAGGAAAAGTTCCATTTATAAGTCGGGATGTTAAATAAATTTTGTCTGAGACGAAAGATATTTGATTGTTGTTTATATTTACATCAATACTACCACCAACATACTCCAAAACTCTTATAATCTCTGAAATGTTTGGGAGTGGTATTAAAATAGGTTCAAAATCCTTCACTTTATCATCAATAGAAATTGTTTTCTCAGCTAGTCTGAATGAGTCGGTTGAAACAAAGACAAATTTTCCGTCGTCGTTGTAGATATAAACACTTGATAATTCCTGTTTTATTGCAGATATTGAAGCGCTGTACCACACCGATTTTAAGCCGTTTATTAACTCTCCCACTTTTATGTTTATTAATTTCCCCCCTTTAGCAACTGTTGGAAGTGTTGGAAAATCGTCATGTGGAACCGCTTTTATAATAGCTTTATTTGATTTTGTGGAAATGTTTAAATTACCGGATATAACTTCAAGTGTTATTTTGTCTTGATAGATGGTGGATATAAGGCTGTAGAGCACCGAGCCAGAAACTGCCACAACACCCTCTGAGACAACCTTTGAAGGGATTTCAATCTCAATACCTAAATCCAAGTTTGTAGAGCGGATATAGAACTTTCTGTTTTTTGCAAACAGGAGTAAATTATTCAAAACAGGAAGGGTTAAATTTCGACCGCTGATCTTCTCGGCGATTGATATACTGTCGGTTAAATTATCTTTTGTACATTCTATTTTCATAATAACTTTAATTAGTTTTTATATATAAATTTATTATTACTATTACTATATATGTTTATAACTTAATAACTTTTTTTATATATATTTCTAAACATATTAATCTAACTTTATTTTCAATAGCTTGTTAATAAGTAATGTAAAATATGATTATAAATACACACACAACAATCTTTTACTTTATAAGTAAAAGTTATACACAATTAATTCAACATTGCCCGTATCTGATCAACCTCTTTTGACAAAAGACTGTCAATTTTTAAATCCCTCTTAATTTTATCGCACGAGTGAATCACTGTGGTATGATCTCTACCTCCTAACTTCTGACCTATAGTCGGATAAGAAACATGAAAGTCTTCTCTAAGGATGTACATAATAAGCTGCCGAGGCTTAACAACTTCTTTAACTCTTGTTTTTTTATAAATAACACTTTCATCTAAGTTGTAAAAACCAGCAACTTGTTTTATAACATCCTTCACTGAAACAGATTTCCTCGACTTTATATTATTTTTTATAAGTGCCTTAACATCATTTAATGACAAAACCTTTCCTTTTAATTGTGACTGACAGATGATTGAGTTTAGTGTTCCCTCAAGTTCCCGAATATTTCCCTGAACAGTAAGGGCAAGATAATTAACAATTTCATTTTCTATAATAAATTTATTCTGCAAAGATTTTGCCTTAAGGATTGCTATTCTTGATTCATGGTCGGGAGAAGGAATGTCTGCTATCATACCAGCAGAAAACCTAGATTTTAAGCGGCCTTCTAGGTTTGGTATCATGTTTGGGTGAGTGTCAGATGAGAATACAATTTGTTTATTATTATCGTATAGCGCATTAAAAAGATGGAAAAGCTCTTCACGCGTCTTCTCCATATTTGAGAGAAATTGTATATCGTCAATAATAAGAACATCATACTTTCTATATTTCTCTTTAAAGAGTGTGTTTACTTTATTACTTCTTACTGCATTTATATAATCTTGCGCAAACTTCTCCGAAGTTGTGTAATAAACTTTTGTATCAGGGTTTCTTTTCTTTAATTGATTTCCTACTGATTGAATAAGATGAGTTTTGCCATGCCCTGTTCCTCCATAGATAAAAAGTGGATTATAGGTAATCCCCGGTTTCTCGACAATAGCTTGCGCCGCGACGTGAGCAAGCTCGTTAAATGGCCCGACTACAAAACTCTCAAATGTATATCTTGGGTTTAAATTATCTTCCTTGTTTGGGTAATAATCATTTAAAGGAAGTTCTTTATTTATACTCATACTCTGCCTTCGCCCTATTTCGAGCTCTTTTTTACCCTCTTTTTTAATTAAATATTCAATACCTCGAATATTACCCACAAAACTTCTTAAAATCTTCAATATAAGCTTATGGTATTTGTTGAAAAGCCAGTCTTTTACGAATTCATTCTGCACACTCAAACACACAACACCTCCTTCTATTTTTATAATATGTGTATCTTTAAACCAAGTACTAAAATTTGCTTTTGAAATGTTTAGTTCGATATCAACAAGCGCATTTTCCCACAGTTCTTTAACGTTAACTTCTTCAATTACATTGTCGTTTATAGTCTCGTTCATTTTGTTGATAGATTAATTTAGATACATTATATAGTTATAAGAATAAAATGAAACTTGCGTAAAAAGATATTATATGTTAATAAAATGTTAATAAGATGTTAATAATTATGTCTAAGACATACCAACCAAAAAGAAGAAAAAGAAAAAAAACACACGGTTTTTTGGTGAGGAAAAGAACCGCCGGCGGGAGAAAAGTCGTAAAAAGAAGGAGGGCTAGGAGAAGAACCAAACTCGCCGTATAGATATGCCTAAAATCAAGACCAAACAGCTGTTCAGCGATACTCTAAAGAGGGGTAGGACTTACCACCGCTCCCACACATCTCTTAAAGCACTCTTTAGCAAAGACGTTAAAAAGAGCAGTTTTTACTTTGTCGTTTCAGGAAAAATTATTAAAAAAGCTACCAAAAGAAACCTTTTCAGAAGGAGAGGACGCCACATCACCAGATCGGTCAATGTAAAAAATGGATATATAGGAATCTTTTTTGCTAAAAAAGGAGCCGGAGTACTTGAGTTTAAGGAGATGAAGGAGGAAGTGCTTGGTTTACTTCAAAAGGCAAAGCTGCTTGCAAAATAAAACAATCTATGTTATTATAACCCAACATATATTATGTTAATACCGACAGTTATAGAAAAATCACAATTTGGCGAGCGGGCCTTTGATATATATTCCCGCCTTCTTAAGGAGAGGATAATTTTCCTTGGTGGACCCATTGAAGACCATATGGCCAACATTGTCATTGCCCAACTCCTATTTCTTGAATCTGAAGACCCTAAAAAAGACATATCTCTATATATTAACTCCCCCGGCGGATCAGTGACGGCAACACTTGCAATGCTTGACACTATAAATCACATCAAACCAGACGTAGCAACTGTCTGCGTAGGCGTTGCCGCTTCTGGGGGTGCAATACTGCTTTCAGCTGGCACAAAAGGAAAAAGGTTTGCACTTCCAAATGCTGAGGTAATGATACATCAGCCGTGGGGCGGCGCGCAGGGCCAGGCAACAGATATTGAGATTACCGCAAAGCACATTTTGGGCTTGAGAGACAAGCTCAACAAAATACTTGCAAAAAACACAGGACAATTAATAAAGCAGATTGAGAAAGATGCCGACAGGGACTTTTTTATGAGTGCGGAGGATGCCAAAAAATATGGCCTTATTGATGAGATATATAAGAGTAAGGCGTAGTTTGTTGCACATTTATGTATTCTATGGTAGTGTATTAATACGCATTATTTAAATTTAATTTTGAAATTCCGCTTTCCAACTTTTATGTCAGATTTTGAAAATTTATTGTTAGAAAAATCTAAATATACAAATATCTTAAGCTTCAAAACAGCCCAAGATTTTTAATTGTTGAAAAGCGGAATTTCCGCTTATATGTCACTAAAAATAGTATTTGCACTTCTTGCAGTTGCGGGAGTGACTGGAATTGCATTCGGGTATTTCCTGCGATGGGTTGTTTCTCTTGGAAGGCGCGGATCCATGGAACTTGAGATTAAGCAGAAAATGCTTGAAGCCAAAGAAGACGCCAAGCGCATCACAACAAGCGCTGAGGTGAAAGCAAAGGAGACCGTGCAAGAGATCGGGATAGAACTTAAGGAAAAGGAAAGTCAAATAAAAAAGAGTGAGGATAGACTTATTAAGAAAGAGGAATTTTTAGACAAGAGACAGCTTGATGTTGACAAAGAAGCCGAGGACATCAAGAAGAAGATAGAGGAAGTAAAGATTGTAAAGGAGAAAGTGGACGAGCTTGATGTACAAAAGCAGAAAGAGCTTGAGAAGATTTCAAAATTTACAAACGAAGAGGCAAAAAAAGAGATATTAAAAACAGCTGAGAAACAATATGAAGAGGATATTTTGGCGAGAATCCAGAAGCTTGAATCTCTTGGTAAAGAAAAGATTGAACAACAAGCAAGTAAGATGCTCGCATCTGCGATTCAACGTCTCGGTAGCGCCGTCCCCTCTGACGTGATGTCAACAAATATAAATCTGCCGTCAGATGAAATAAAAGGTAAGATTATTGGTAAGGAAGGAAGAAATATAAAAGCATTTGAAAAAGCAACAGGTGTTGATGTTATTATTGATGATACACCAGGAGCCATTACACTCTCTTCTTTTGATCCTGTCAGACGACAAATTGCGCGCGTTGCGCTTGAGATGTTGATAATAGACGGAAGAATACAGCCGGCAAAGATTGAGGAGGTTGTGGAGAAGGCGAAAGAGGAAGTTAATAGGGTTATAAAAGAGAAAGGCGAGCAGGCTGTTTATGAATGTGGTGTATTTAACCTAGATCCCCGAGTAGTTTCTATATTAGGGAGGCTCTTTTTCAGAACAAGCTATGGACAGAATGTTCTTCAACATTCGATTGAGATGTCGCATATTGCAGGAATGCTTGCACAAGAACTTAAAGTTGATGTTGCCGTTGCAAAAGCCGGCGCGCTCTTACATGACATTGGGAAAGCCGTTGACCACGAGGTGCAGGGCACACATGTTGAGATAGGAAGAAGAATTTTACAAAAGCTTGGCGTAAGTGAGGATATTATAAAAGCGATGCAGTCGCATCATGAAGAATATCCTTATGAAACAGTTGAATCAATTATTGTACAGGTTGCCGATAGTATTTCAGGGAGCAGGCCGGGCGCGAGAAGGGATTCTGTAGAGAATTATCTCAAGCGTCTTGAAGAGCTTGAAGCAATAGCAAATGCACATAAAGGAGTTGAAAAATCATACGCAATTGCTGCAGGGAGAGAAATACGAGTATTTGTAACACCTGAGAAGATAACAGATTTAGAGGCGAAAAATATGGCAAGAGATATTGCACTTCAGATAGAAAGAGAGCTTAAGTATCCAGGAGAGATCAAAGTGAATGTGATTAGAGAAATGAGATCAACGGAATACGCACGATAAATCAGTTATACACAGGTTTTTTTCAGGGTATTGCGTAAATAGTGGCTTAATATATAATGTTGAGAGCTTCCAAAACTGCGGTTTAGGGCTTGTTAGCCGAATCGCTGTAGGAACGGACGTATATACGGTCGACTTTTAACAAGTATTTAACAAAAAATCAAAATGAACAAAGCATCTATAGCTGATAAAGTTCATGAAATGCTTGGAGGAACAAAAGCTCAAGCAGAGAGAGCGGTTGATTTGGTTGTCGATTCTATTATTGAAGGGCTTAAAAACGGTCAGGAAGTGTCAATTGCAGGACTTGGAATTTTTTCAACAAAAATGCGCGCAGCGCGCCAGGGCCGAAACCCTCGCACAGGAGAAAGCATCCAAATTCAGGCAATGAGGATTCCTAAGTTCCGGGCAGCAAAAGCTCTTAAGGACGCAGTTAAATAAATAACAGGTTTTTCTCTAGAGAAAACAACCCCAACGTGACGTTGGGGTTGTTTTTTGTTACTATTCAAAAACAATGCGGGATTAGTTAAATGGTATAATATCAGTTTTCCAAACTGAGGTTGGGAGTTCGATTCTCCCATCCCGCACACAAGAACAAACCCCTCCGCCTGTGGCGGAGGGGTTTGTTGCTAATTACTCAGTTGCTTCTGTAGCATCCCCCTCTGTCCCCTCTGTTTCTGGAGCAGCTGTAGGGTTTACTGAGGGAGTTTCTCCCTCAGTTCCTTCAGGAGCATTTGGATTCATTTCATCCATAATGTTTTTATTTAAAGCTTCAAGTCATTTTTAAGGTGAATTCAAGCTTACTTGTAATTAAACAAAAACTTGGAATTAACCAAGTTTCTATTAAATGTAGTATACATGAATAGAAACATTTGTCAATACTAAGCAATAATTATCTATTATTGTCAATTTAGGGCTATATAATGTTATAATACGAGAATGAAAGCCTTTATTTTATTAATACTTATAGGTATTGTTGTTTTCTTTGGGACATCAAAGTCTTCTGTGCGTGATGTTGCAGAATTTAAGCAAGAGCCGGAGTTTGTATTTGATGAAGAAAATGAACTTGAATTGTTAGAGAGTTCTTCAAAATCTGAAATAGAAATAAAAGAAGAAGAAATTATTGTAGTTGAAGAAGTGCAAGAGATAATTGTAGAAATTCCAGAAGTTATTTCTCTACCTGACAGCACTCAGGAGAATGTTGTAAAGCTTGTTGTTCCAAAGAAGGAGGAGAAACCAAAGATACTATTTAAGGATATCAATATAAGTACAAGAGAAGCACTTGTAAATATTTTCTGTACGACAAAATTTGGAGGATTATTCAAGCCGATTACTGGAAGCGGGATTGTAATAGATGAAAAAGGTATAATTCTTACAAATGCACATATTGCACAGTACTTTTTACTGAAAGATTATCTGACAGAAGATTTTGTTGACTGTGTTGTACGTAAAGGAAGTCCAGCAAAGCCACAATATAAAGCGGTTCCAATTTTCATATCGCCGTCGTGGATAGAAAATAATGCCAAAAACATCAGAGAACAATCTCCCACAGGAACTGGAGAAGATGATTACGCGCTGATTCTTATAAATAAACATGTAAATCCGGAAAAAAATATTCCAGAATCTTTTTCTTTTATTTCTCCTGAATACGACAGTGAAAAAATAAAAATTAACGATACAGTTTTACTTGCAGCTTATCCCGCTGGGTTTTTAGGAGGCATATCAATACAAAAAGATTTATATTTAAGCTCGACTGTCACAAAAATTATGGAGTTGTTCACTTTTAAAGAAAGTACGTTGGACGTTTTTTCAATTGGAGGAAGCATTGTGGCTCAGCAGGGATCATCTGGAGGTGCTGTGGTTAATGGAGAGAATAAATTACTTGGCATTATTGTAACGAGTTCTACCGCTGAAACAACGCAGGATCGCGATCTGCGCGCTATCACAATTTCGCACATAAACAGGAGTTTTATTAAAGATGTGGGGTTTGACCTACAGACGATATTTAGTGGAGATGTTGCCGCAGAAGCCGAAGCATTCAACAAAAACATAGCACCAATACTTACGCAGTTTTTAGAGAATGAGTTAGATAAATAGTTTTATTTTGCTATAAAAATTTTCTGTGTAGGATAAGCAAACTCAATCCCCTCTTTTTCAAAAGCTTCCATAAGGAAGAGATTGAATTTCTCTCTCGTGTCCATATATGTATTGTAGTCCCCCGTCGTTATATGATAAACAATTTCAAAATTTAAAGAGAAATCACCAAACTCTTTAAAATGAATTCTGTCCAACTCTACATTTTGTAGAGATTTAAAAATATTTTTTATAATCTCTTTTACTTTTTTAATTTTCTCTACAGGGGTTTCATAAAGAATTCCAAAAGATGAAACAATTCTTCTCTTTTTCATTTTCTTGAAATTCTGGATCTGCGCGCCGGTAAGTTCATTATTAGAAATTATAATTTCTTCTCCTTGAAGTGCTCTTATGCGGGTTGTCTTAATGCCTATTTTCTCAACAGTCCCCATATACTCGCCGGCGACTATAAAATCCCCAACTGAAAAAGGCTTGTCAAAATAAATTGCAAACGAACTGAAAAGATCAGATAAAATATTCTGCATCGCAAATGCAACTGCAATACCTCCGATGCCGAGCCCTGCAATAAGTGATGTGACGTCAATACCTAAGTTTGAAAATATTAAAAGAAGACCTATTATCCAGAGCAGAAACTTCGCAATCATGTTTATATAACCAATAGCCGCCTTTGCACTTTTGTTTTCTTCTTTAGCAAATTTTTTGCTTAGTATGTAGTTAATAAGAATCTGAATTCCAGCGATGACTTGATACACAATCCATACGACTAAAATACCGTTTATAATTTTTACCGTAAGTATGCCCAAAGCTAGAAACTTAACTGCAAAGTAAAATGCCACAAACCAATAAAATGGAGGCTTTAAGCTTTTTACAATTGAAATTAAAGTGTCGTCAATGTCGGTCTTGGTTTTCTGAGCAAGTTTCTCTAATCGCCTTAATATGACATATTGGATAATCTTGAAGACAATTAAAAGGACTATAAATAAAGCTATTGCTTTTGCATATTCAAGCACAGAATTACCAAAATATTCAGCCCCGAAATTGATATTTTCTATAAAATTAGTCATTGACATAGTTTACATTATATTGCTTTATTTTGCAAGGATCTTTTTCTCATACTCTGGGAAATATGTGGATATTTGTTTTAAGTTGAATTTCTTAAGTATTGCTTCTTTTGGTTCTTTATCAAGAAGAAATTCAAATGACTTTCGGACTAGTTCACTGGGTTTGACCTCGCGGCTAGTAAGTTTCTCCCAATATTCCCTATCAACCGTCACTTCGTAGCACATACCTTCAATCTCTACACTAAATACCCATTTCTCTTCAGATTCACTTTTTATTTCTACATTTGTCATACCTCTAATTCTCTCATAGGTGTGGATAAATGGGAAATTTGACAATATATTATAGAATATGTTACGATACAGCCTCGTTGTTCTTTATAGCTACATACGGCTAGCCACAGCCACATTTAACTTTTTTACAATGAAAGGGGTTTTGAATGACTTCACGAACAGATAAAAAAAAGATTTTAACTGTCGGTTTTTCCGACAATGAAAAGCAAATATTAGACGCTTCCAATGCCGGTAGGTTTGATATTACTCACGAGAGTAATACAAAAGACGGCCTGGAGAGCATCTCAAACGCGACCGTGTTTGATGCTTTATTTGTAAAGGACGGAGCATGGCCTGCCATAGAAGGCAGAAGTGCTATAGATGGTAGAGATCTGCTTAAACAAATGTCAGAGATACCTAAACTTCTTACAATAGCTATCGAAGACAGTATGTTTATAGGTATTGCCCATCCGGAATGTGGCAAAAAACCTGTTGTTCAAAACCTGAAAGATCTAGAAAGTATCAGGAATGTGGAGAGGATTACCGCATTAGATATTAGTACAAACAAAGATTTAAAAGCTTTATTTAGTACGGTGGTTGAGAATATTATCAATGAAGAGTCATTAGTAAAAGAAGATTCGGCCGGGAAAACAGAAGATGTAAAAAACGCAGCATTTCTGACTTCCTAATCCTAATTTAGATGTAGTAGAAGTAAAAACTAATTAATTTAAAGGCTTGTGGCTAAGCTATGTAGTTGGTATACCCCCAAAACCTTTGGTTTCGGGGGTTTTTATTGTATAGTAAATCAATCGGGGTGTAGCATAGTGGTAGTGTACTCGGTTTGGGACCGAGCGGTCCGGGTTCGATTCCCGGCTCCCCGAATTTTCTAAAGGACATTTATATAACTATATCTTCTAAAAATCCCACTCTCACCTTTTTATTCTTTATATCAAGATAAATTATAATCACATCAAACCACCACTATATGCCATCACCTGCCTTTTCAAGTAAGTATGTCCGTATAGTTCTTAATAATAGCTTTAATTTCTATTAATGTGCTTTATCTTCCGGTCTACAGCTATCTGTTTCATGAATAACATTATCTAATTTTCCACATAACATAGTTTTTACTTCAATAAAGTGTAAAAGCTTATCTTTTTAGTAATTATACCAATTTCTCCCTATTTTTTTCAATAATTTCATTCAATAATCTTAAACCTTTGTTTCACGAGAAACCTATATGCTATATTTTCATTAATTTCTCTAATTTACTGCTTTTTTTATTTCAATTCCTATTGATATATGTTATTTATGAAACATAATATAATAAAGTTTCATGTGAAACTATTTTAAGTGTTATGAACAGGATGTATTACTTAACCTTTGAGTAACAAATATCCTTATTTTAAGTCATATTTTTAGAAAAGGACGTTATAATTAACTATTTATTAAAAATGTCTTTTATACACATATTCACAGTTTTATCCACAATTTTACATGAAAATATCCTTATTTTTCGTAATTTTTAAAAAATCTTAAAGACAAAACTACAAAAATTATTAACGTTATTGATAGTGTGCGGATAGAGGGAATTGAACCCTCGTCTCATCCTTGGCAAGGACGTATTCTACCACTAAACTATACCCGCATACGCGCCCGCCAGGACTCGAACCCAGAACGGCTGGTCCGAAGCCAGCTGTGATATCCATTTCACCACGAGCGCAATAAAGATATTATACAATTTTATTGGCATAAATACAAAACATGAAGTAGAATAAATATAAATAATGAACAAGATTAAATTAAACATTCCAAAAGAGGTTTCACAGGTAACAAAATCGCTAGAAAACGCAGGTTTTGAGTCATATATTGTGGGAGGATGTGTGAGAGACCTCTTGAGAGGCAAAATTCCAAAAGATTGGGATATTACAACAAATGCGACACCCGAGAGAATAAAAAAACTATTTGACAACACATTTTACAATAATGATTACGGAACAGTAGGTGTTGTGAATGAGGGTACAGAGGATGAAACTCTTAAAGTGATTGAAGTAACACCATATCGTCTTGAATCAGAATATTCAGACGCCAGAAGACCAGATTCTGTGGAATTCAGCCATTCTTTAGAACATGACCTGCATAGGCGTGACTTTACAATAAATGCGATCGCATACAGTCTTTCTAAAGAACATATCGTTGATCTTTATAAAGGACAAGGAGATATAGAGAAGGGAATTGTGCGCGCAGTTGGAGATCCAGATATAAGATTTAATGAAGATGCTTTGAGAATATTACGTGCTATAAGGATTTCAGCGGAGTTAGGTTTTAAAATAGAGGAGAAAACTAAAAAAGCAATTAAAAATGATGCTAGAATGATAGTTAAAATTGCCAAAGAGCGAATTAGAGATGAGTTTATAAGGATTATTATGTCAGATAAGCCTATGGAAGGCCTTGAATTAGCCCATGAATTGGGGGTTTTAAGCTTTATAATACCTGAACTTGAAGAAGGGTTTGACGTGAAACAAAATCAGGCTCATTCCTACACAGTTTGGGAGCATTCTCTTAGATCAGTTCAGCATTCATCTGAAAAGGGATGGCCTCTTGAGATACGTTTGGCGGCTTTGTTTCATGATATAGGAAAACCAGCAACAAGTAGGTGGTCTGACGAAAAGCAGGATTGGACGTTTCATGGGCATGATGTTGTCGGCGGCAGGATGACTAAGAAAATACTGACTGATTTGAAGTTTCCCAACAAACAAGTGGATAAAATAACAAAATTGGTCCGCTGGCACTTGTTTTTCTCTGATACTGAGAAAATAACACTCTCTGCCGTCCGCAGGATGATACGAAACGTGGGGGAAGATAATATATGGGATCTAATGGATTTGCGTGTCAGCGACAGAATAGGAACAGGAAGGCCAAAAGCTCATCCATATCGCCTACGCAAATATAAATCTATGGTTGAGGAGGCACTACGAGACCCAATATCTGTAATGATGCTTAAAATTAATGGCAGAAGAGTTATGGAAATTACAGAAGAGAAACCGGGACCTAAAATAGGATATATTCTACACGCTCTTTTGGAGGAAGTTTTGGATAATCCGAAGCTCAATACTGCCGAATATTTAGAGGAAAAGACTAGAAAACTTATTAAATTAAGTGAGAGTGAGCTCAAAAAAATTGGAGAAAAAGGAAAATTAAAAAAAGGCGAAATAGAAGGAAAAGAAGTTGAAAAAGTAAGAGATAGGCATTATGTGAAATAAAAAAATCCACCATAGAGCTTAAAGTGGAGTTATGTAAGCATAATAGTGGATTTCTAGGAGAAACCGAGAGAGATGAGAGAAGGCCGTAAAATGAGTTTGATATAAGTTATATGCGTGTATTAAATATCTCTTTATACAAAAATTTAATAAGATTGCAGATAAAAATACTTAACAGTCATACCACTAAATTCAAACTACCTGATTGTGTAAAGAACCACTAATCCACTTATTATAATACTTCCTATAAAGGACATTTGTAAAGGACATTTATGTGGATAACTTTTCAACAAGCTTAGAGTAAGTTTTAAAAATATCTTTTAAGATAATTCAATACCAACTGGCGCATGGTCGGAACCAAATATATCGCTTAAAATAAAAGCCTTTTTAAGATTATTCTGTAAATTTGAACTTATGAAAAAATAATCCAACCTCCAGCCGATATTGCGGTCGCGGGCTCTTGTCTTAATATCCCAATAGCTATATGAATCTTTTTTATCAGGATTTAGATGCCGGAATGTGTCAATATAGCCGTGGCGGATTACTTCATCAATCCATGCTCTCTCTTCGGGAAGAAAACCTGTGCTTTCTTTATTTTCCCTCGGGCGGGCAAGATCAATTTCCTCATGAGCTGTGTTTATATCTCCACAGAAAATTATTTTTTTTTCGCCCTTTTTTAATTTTTCAATATAATTAAGAAATGCATCATAAAAATCAAGTTTGTATTTTAATCTCTCTGGCCCCATGCCGCCGTTGGGGAAGTAAACATTTAAAAGTATAAAGTTTTTGAAATATAAAGTTAATAAACGTCCTTCTTGGTCAAATCTCTTTATCCCCATGCCATACTCAACCTTTTTCGGCTTGGTCTTGGTGTAGACGGCTACTCCGCTGTATCCTTTTTTAATTTCTGCTGAGGCGAAAAATGAGAAATGGCCTCGTATCTCGCGCAGTTGCTCAGGAAGTTGCTGAGGTTGAGCTTTTGTCTCCTGAATGCAGAAAATATCGGCATTTTGTGTAAAAAAATCATTCCAAGAGTCTTTTTTATGAATGGCTCGCAGACCATTTACATTCCAAGATAGTATTTTCATGTATTTATATTAATATTTTTATTTCCTTTTCTTTCCATGAAACGTTTTATGTATTTCACGGAGATGTTTATCTGTGACATGCGTGTAGACTTGTGTTGTCGCAATGTTTGCATGCCCTAAAAGCGCCTGCACCGAGCGTAAGTCAGCACCACTTTCTAGAAGATCGGTTGCAAAGGAATGGCGCACTACATGAGGAGTCACTTTTTTAGAAATACCAGCTTTCACTGCATAGAATTTTACAATCCGCTCAACAGAACGCGGTGTAAGGCGAAGTGAATCCGCGCGTGAAGCATTTTTGCCGAATTGAATAAACAATGCTTCATCCATATCTTCTCTTTTGTCTAGATAGTTTCTTACAGCCTTTTTTGCAGAGTTTGAAAGAAAGACAACGCGGATTTTATCTCCCTTACCGCGCACAGAAAGCTCATCTTTTGAAAGGTCAATGTCATTGTTTAAAGCGCAAAGCTCTGATACGCGCAAGCCTGTGGAGAATAAGAGCTCTAATATCGCTTTGTCGCGGAGACTTTTAACATCTGTTTCATCTGGTGATGAAAGAAGTCTCCCAAGATCGTCTGAAGATATAAGGTCTAGGCTACGCTCGGAAGTTTTTGCAAGCTCAATGCGCTCAGGGGAGAGAGAATCTATCTCACGTTTGCGTAGAAATTTAAGAAATGCGCGAAGAGCTATTAAATAATAGTTTTGAGTTTTTTTCTTAAGAGTATCTTTCACCCCTTCTGTTGTTGCACCACTTTCTTGCCTATTGAGCCATAGGCGGAACTTACGGACGTTCTCATCGGTAATATCTCCCACTTTCTTTATTTTCGTGAAATCAATAAAACGAGAAAGATATCGGTCATAGTTTTGTACAGTTTTCAGACTCCTACCTTTCTCAATCTCTAAGTATTCAAGAAACTCTTGTTTTAATTTCTCAATATTTTGCGACATTAAATATATTGTAGCAGGAGTTTTTCTTTTTCAAAACTTTATTTTGAATTCGCAGGAATATCTTATTGTGGGATGTGCTACATTATATTTTTCACGGTTGCAAAATCTGCTGTTTTTTGGTACTATATTCATATAATGCTTACATTAAAAAAGAAGCAGAAGTCAATAAAAGAAACGCGGATTCACGATAAAGACACTGGTTCTCCTGAGGTGCAGGTTTCAATATTAACAAAAAGAATCACTGAACTTACAAAACACCTTAAGAAAAACATCAAAGACAAACATCCGCGCCGGGGGCTTTTAAGTATGGTTGCGGCCCGCCGTAGGCATTTGAAATATTTGGAGAAAAAAAACAAGAAGAGGTATAGCACTCTTATAAAAAAACTTGGCTTGAAAAAATAGTCATGAATTATGATAATAAAACACAAAAATCAGCGCGTTGGAATTTTTATAGATACGCAAAATCTCTACCACAGCGCTAAGAATTTATATAAGTCAAAGGTAAACTTCGGACATGTTATAAAAGACGCACTTTCAGGGCGCAACCTTATTCGTGCCGTAGCGTATGTTGTAACGACAGAATCCGGCGAGGAAGGCGGGTTTTTTGAGGCGCTTGAAAAACTTGGAATAGAAACGAAGACGAAAGATCTTCAGGTATTTTTCGGTGGAGCAAAGAAAGCCGACTGGGATGTAGGAATTGCAATTGATGCGGTTAAAATGGCACCAAAACTCGACACCATCATTCTTGCGACGGGAGACGGCGATTTTGTGCCTTTAGTTGAATATTTGAAAATGAAAGAGGGATGCCAGGTGGAAGTGATTTCATTTGGGCGCTCTTCTTCAAGTAAGCTTCGTGAAGTAACAGATGACTTTATTGACATGTGCGAGAATCCACGAAGGTATTTGATAGGATATAGGGGACGATAAAAATGCAAAAGAAAGAATATTCAATAGAAATAGGAGGAAAAACACTTACTGTTCAATTTACAGACTTGGCAGACCAGACAAATGGCTCTGTTATTGTACGTTTAGGCAACACCTCTGTTCTGGCGACAGTCGTTATGTCAACGCATAAGCGCGAAGGGATTGACTATTTTCCGCTCACCGTTGATTATGAAGAAAAATTCTACGCAGTGGGGCAGATTTTGGGAAGCCGTTTTCTGCGAAGAGAGGGAAGGCCGTCAGAGGAGGCAATTCTCTCCGGTAGAGTTGTTGATAGAACAATTCGCCCTTTATTTGACCAGTATATAAGAAATGAAGTGCAGGTTGTCACAACGGTACTTTCAGTTGATAAGGATGATCCTGATATTTTGGCGATAAATGCCGCCTCAATTGCCCTTGCCGTCTCTGACATTCCATGGAACGGGCCGGTAAGTGCTGTAAGAATAGGCAAGCATAAAGGAGAAAATAAATTTGAAATAAATCCTCACTATCTTTTTAGAGAAAATAAAGATGCAGAGCTTGATATGATAATCTGCGGCAGAGATGGTGATATAAACATGATAGAAACCGGCGCAGAGGAGTTAAGCGAGGACATATTGACAGATGCATTCATTATCGCTCTGAAAGAGATTGAGAAACTTCAGGAGTTCCAAAAGAAGATTGTAAAAGAGATTGGAAAAGAGAAACAAAAGATTGAAAAAATTCAAATGCCAAAAGAAGTCATTGAACTTTTCGAAAGTAGTGGTATCAAATCTAAATTACCGGAGGAAATATTCTCAAGTGCTGGAAAGGGAAAAGTTCATGCTCTACAGAGTGATTGGAGTGAACTTGTAAAAGAAAAATTATCAGAAGAACAGTATTTTTTAGCACACAATCTCTACGAAGAGGAAATAGACAAACTTCTCCACAGAGAAGCAATTGAAAACAATAGGCGTGCTGATGGAAGAAAAATGGACGAAGTACGGAAACTTTTCGCGCAGGCCGGAGATATCTCAGAGATTATTCACGGCTCCGGAATATTTTACAGAGGAGGAACTCATGTATTCTCGGCGCTGACTTTAGGCGGACCAGATGATTCTCTTATTATAGACAGCATTGAAGCTCAGCAGGAGAAAAAACATTTTATACACCATTACAATTTTCCCCCGTTCTCATCTGGTGAAACTGGGAGAATGGGAGGCACGAACAGAAGAATGATAGGGCATGGTGCGCTCGCAGAGAAAGCACTTACTCCTGTAATTCCTCCCAAAGAAAAATTTCCGTATACGATACGAGTAGTATCAGAAAGCTTGGCTTCAAACGGCTCTACATCAATGGCGTCTGTGTGTGCAAGTACAATTGCTCTTATGGACGGCGGTGTTCCTATAAAAGCGCCTGTTGCGGGAATTGCAATGGGACTTGTTATGGACGAAAAAGAAACAGGTAAATACAAAATTTTAACTGACATACAAGGACCCGAAGATCACCATGGTGATATGGATTTCAAAGTTGCTGGGACAAGGCAAGGGGTTACTGCAGTGCAGATGGACGTGAAAGTTGGAGGCATACCAACATCAATACTTAAAGAAGCACTTGGAGAAGCAAAAAAAGCACGACTCCAGATTCTTGACATAATAGAAAAAGAAATACCGACTCCCCGCGCAAAAATATCACAGCGTGCTCCAAAGATTGTCACAATGAAAATCAAAAAAGAGCAAATAGGAGATGTTATTGGCTCTGGTGGAAAAATTATAAACGAAATAAAAGATGAGATGAAAGTCGATGACATCAATATTGAAGATGACGGAACAATATTTATTACAGGCAAAGGTGAAAGTACAGAGCAGGCCTGGAAAGCAATTGAAGAGATTGTACACGAATATAAAGCAGGTGAACGCTACACTGGCGAAGTCATGAAAATCACTGACTTTGGGGCATTTGTAAAGATAGGAAGAAAAACAGAAGGGCTTGTTCACATTTCAGAAATTGCGCCGTTTCGGGTTAACAACGTTTCTGATATTCTTAAAGAAGGAGATAAGGTGCCTGTCGCTGTCAAAGGAGTGGATGAAAAAGACAGAATTTCTTTATCCATCAAAGCAGCTGATCCAAATTTCGCAAAAAGTAAGACAGTAGTTAAAAAGTGAAATCTACTATGGAAGAAGAATCAAAAAATGAGCTGGAAAATGAGAAGCAAGAAAATCTAAAAGTTGATTTAGAGAGTACAATCGAGCTTAAAGACCAGCCTTTCAAAGATGAATCTGAAAAAAAATCAGCCCCGATGCTCTCTGAGGTCGGAGAGAAAACATCTTTGAGGACAATGCGCACGTACAAAGATGACATTACACAAGTAATGGAGAAGAAAAAAGAGTCGCTTGTCAGTATTGCAACAGCAGAGAATAAACGTCGTATTAAAAGCAAAGGATTCGAACCCGATGACGGTGAATTGAAGAGAAAGAATCTCAAGAAAGTAGGTATTGTTATTTTAAGCACAATACTCTTTGTATTTGGTGCCAGTTCTGCTTTTTATTTTTACGAAAAGAGTGGCACTAAAGCTGTTGAACCGGAGTCAAAAATTCCGTCAATAATATTCTCGGACGAAGAGGAGGAATTTGAAATTACGAATTTGTCAAGAAGACAGATTTTAAGCGAACTCACGGCTTTAAAAGAGAGCACGCGGCTTTCCATTGGGAGAATAAATAATATATTCATTACGGAATCTTTTATTGGCGAAGATGGAGTTGAAACAAAAGGACTTGTAAATGCAAGTAATTTTCTGAATGCTATAGATGCACATCTGCCGGCATCTTTTTTGCGTTCCCTTGAACGAGACTTTATGTTTGGTATACATATATTTAATAACAATCACCCATTTCTAATTTTGAGAACGAGTTTCTACGAGAACGCCTTTGCAGGAATGCTTGTGTGGGAAGAGAATATAAAAGAAGATCTTGCTCCTTTGTTTGGCTCCGCAGATTTTGAAGTAATCTCAGACGAGAGTGCCGAAACAAACATCTCTCCTCTTGTAATTCCGATTTTCAGTGACTTTGTCGTTAAGAATAAGGATACAAGGATTTTAAAAGATGGTGAAGGAAAGACAGTTATCATGTATTCATTTATAGACAAAAACACAATTGTTATAACTACAAACGAAAACACTTTCAGCGAAATTTTCACGCGCCTGTCTTCATCAAGAACATTGCAGTAGTAAAATTTTCTGCTATTATATTAGTAATGGAGAAAATAGATACACAATATTTTAAGGAAAAGCTTGAAACAGAACTTAATGTGCTTACTGAAGAGCTTCAAAAAATTGCAAGAATTAATCCATCAAATCCCAATGACTGGGAGCCGATCCCAGCGAAAATGGATACACTTGAAACGGATAAAAATGAGGTGGCGGACAGGATTGAAGCGTTTGAAAAAAACACCGCTTTAGCTAAAGAGCTTGAAATTCGGTTCAATAATATAAAACGTGCACTTAAAAAAATTGAAGATGGCAAATACGGAATTTGTGAAGATACAGAAGAACAGATTCCCCTCGCGCGTCTTGAAGCAAATCCAGCAGCGCGTACATGTGCTGACGTAGGAAAAAAAGAATCCTAGTTTAAATATAGTGATAATTTTGTTACTAATGAATATTTATAACATTTTTGTGTTAAATTTTCTTAAAACAAAAACCTGCAAATCTTAAAAACTTGCAGGTATATTATTTGGTCATTATGCGATGCTCTTATTGTTGGAAATAATTAATTATTTCTAGACATCTTTGCCCCTCCTGTTTAATTAAATTTACAATTTCCTGAAAAGCATCAGGAACAGATTTTGCTTCTGTTCTGTCATTAGGATAATAAGTAATTTCTACCTCATCATCACCACATTCAATTCTATCTTCTTTGTTTTTAAATGAGAAGCTGATTAATCTTGAATCAAGATCATTATGATTACTTGCAACTTTGTATACAATACCTGCGCTAATTTCATCTTCCTTTAGTTTTTTGCAAAACACAACATCACTGTCCATAGATACTTTTCTAGCAATACTCATAATTGTTTCTTCTGCGGTATTTTTAAAATATTTTCTACCATTATCTCTAAAAGCCAAAAGTGTTTTTTCAGTTAGTTCATTTAACTCTTTGAAAAAATTCTTAACATTTTCGTCATCCATTCCCATCTTCTTTCTCCTTATAAAAAGATTATTTAATAGGTATAAGATACATCTCTAATTTTATTATACATGTATAACACAGCTTGTCAAGATTACTAATTTTAACTTTCTTTTTGACATTTTGATTTTTTGCAGTTTATATTTAACTAATGGCGACAAGAAATTTTACAAAAGTTTACAATATACAGACGACGCTTCTGTCTATGCGTGCACCACAGAGTAATCAAGCTCGCACACACAATTGCAGATTTGGATGGGAACGAAAATATGGAGAGGAGACACATTCTTGAAGTGTTTTAGTACAGGCCGAAATAAAATCAGGAATTATAATTAAAAAATAACTCAACTGATTGAGTTATTCAAATATGGCTTTAAATCTCTATATTTTAAAAAGGATTTTTAGCTCCGCGAATTTCAAAATGCATATGAGATCCTGTTGAGCGTCCTGTTGAGCCGACATAACCGATAACCTGCCCCTGCACTACATGCTGACCGGAGTACACTATGTTGCTTGAGTTATGTGCATAGAGAGTCTGAGTGCCATTGTCATGCTTTATTACAATATATTTTCCATAGCCACCATTCCATCCATAGCTTCTGCTTATAATCACATTGCCGGATGCTGAAGCAATAATCGGGGTTCCTGCAGGCGCTGCGTAATCAACCGCATTATATCCATGAAGACCTTGTGAGCGACGGCCTGCAGTCAGAGGTAGAATATAATATCCACTGTATGTAGGACCTCCTGTTCCTTTTACAATTATACTCGTACCAGTATACTTTGGCGCCGCGATTTCTCCATCCGGAATAACTATTATATCTCCTATGGCAATAATTGATTCTGTTGTAAGGTCATTGTATCCCAATATTTCGTCGTAATCACCTCCATATTTCTTTGTAATACTTTTTACAGTCTCACCTTTTACTACGCTATGGCGCACTCCTGTAATAGGTAAGATGATAAGTGTTTGTCCAGGAGTTATGAATGACCCTCTTTTAATATCATTTGCCCAAATAATAGTATTCGTTGAAACACTAAACATTTTTGCAATTTGTGAAAGTGAATCTCCTTCACGCACTACA
>CEPX01197642.1_pt1 | contig 45070 bp, 47 predicted proteins | sample 361361 | NCBI WGS metagenome assembly CEPX01 (sample SAMEA2619974, study PRJEB7988) | marine metagenome | biome: marine biome (ENVO:00000447); feature: mesopelagic zone (ENVO:00000213) & marine oxygen minimum zone (ENVO:01000065); material: "saline water (ENVO:00002010), including plankton...
AACTCACAATATTCCTATAATGTTAATGCAAATGATCCAGATGGAAATAGTTTAACTTATTCACTAACAACAAAACCAACTGGAATGACAATCAACGAAAATAATGGAGTAATTACCTGGACCCCTTCATTTAGTCAATCAGGATCACACTCAGTCACAGTTAGAGTTTCAGATGGATCAAGAACTGACACCCAATCATACACAATTTCAGTTTCAAACACTAACAGAGCACCTTCAATCACTTCAACACCAGGTACATCAGCAACTGAAAATGAATTATATGAATATGATGTTTCAGCAACTGATCCAGATGGAAACACATTAACATATTCAGCAACTGGCCCAACAGGAATGACAATTAACTCAAACACTGGTTTAATTACCTGGACACCTAACTTCGAGCAATCAGGATCACATAATGTAGTTGTTACTGCATCTGACGGTTCAGCTTCAGATACTCAATCTTACCAAATAGCAGTTTCAAACACAAACCGTGCACCATCTATAACTTCAACACCAACCACAACAGCAAAAGAAAACCAACTTTATCAATATGATGTAGATGCAACTGACCCAGATGGAGATTCATTTGAATTTATATTACTCCTAGGACCATCAGGAATTACTATTAATAAAAACACTGGATTAATTCAATGGATACCGTCATTTGAACAATCAGGAAGTTATAAGGTAGAAGTAAAAGTCCAAGACTCAAATGGAGACTCATCAAAACAAGAATACACAATCACAGTATCAAACACTAACAGAGCACCAACAATTGTTTCAACACCAGTAAAACAAGCTCTTGTAAAGCAACAATACCAATATGATGTTAATGCAGTTGATCCAGATCAAAATCCACTAACATACACTTTAACTCAAAAACCATCTGGTATGAAAATCAACTCAGCAACAGGCTTAATCACATGGATTCCAAATATTGATAAAGTACATAACTCATTCACAATCTCAATAAAAGTAACAGACTCTGAAGGACTAACAGATGCACAAACATACACATTATCAGTTGGAGCACCACCAAATTTCCTAAGAAAAGATTTATTAGAAATAACTTCATTAAAAATACCAAGTAACTTACAAGGATATATTGGAGATTGGGTTCCAGTTGAAATAACAATAAAAAACACAGGTAATGTACGCGTAGAAAACATACCTGTAACTTTATCATTCTTCAACCAAGAATTAGACTTACAATCTCCTAGAAGAAAATTCACAATTGATGTCTCACCTTCACAATCAATAACAAGAAGAATCCCAGTTATGGCTCCAGATGAAGTATATCAAACAGATGATTATTATTTAAGAGTCTCAACAAGATATGCAAACTCAAAAGGAACCTTTTCAACACCAGTATTCTTTGACTAAGCTTTTTTAGCTTCTTTCTCAAATAATCTTTGATAATATCTAAAAACAACAAATATTTTCCTATAAACTCTTTCAAAATATAATTTCATTTGTGGTGTTAAATCTAAATCTTGAATCTTGAGATGCTTATGTTTTCCAGTTAAAAATCTCTCAATCATTAAAGTAAACTTACTTAATTTAATTCTAATCTGATTCAAATGCTTTTTCTGTCTTTTTAATTCCATTCCAGTTTTCACAAATCTAATTGGATTCTTAGTATCTTCCACTATTTTAATTGCCTCAATCTCTTGTTCTTCAACATAATCTAGAACTTCATTTAACACCCCAATCTGATTAGTTAAAGATCTAGAATCTGGAAGATCTCCCGATCCCCTTACCATTTGCCCATCTGGAAAATATCTCCTAAGATCAGCTATTATTCTAATTGTTTTCCCAATCTGTTCTTCTAATTCATGTTCTTCCCTGATTATTTTCTTTTCAAAATTTATTACCTTCCTAATTTCCCTCATAGCTTCATTTCTCTCACGTTCTTTCTCCCTCATCTCTTCTTCCTTACCCCTCATATCTTTAATCCTAAATTCTTCTATCTCGCTTTGTATGCCTCTAAAATGTCTTCGTTGTGTTCCAACAGGCAAACATTCATCCCCATATCCATTATCTCCAGAAGGAATCTTTCCACTTTTTGCAAGTTTAACATCTAAAGACATCCTAGAATGAAAACCACCGTATCCACTAATTTGTATGTAAGTATCTTTAACAAAGATTGTTCCATTTACCCCCCCAACTACCTTATATTCAATGGAATTTTGTTTTAAATAACGTATAGCAGCAGTTCTATCTCCAAGAAATTTAATTTTAAATTGCATTAAACTAATAATTAGAACTCAAAGTTTAAATCACTTTTTATTTAACACTAAAATAAACTCGCCTATTATTCTTACCTTTATTATCAACACTAACTAACTCTATCCTCCCAATCTCTTTTAAAGATTTAACATGGCAACCACCATCTGCCTGAGTATCAACACCTTCAATCTCCACTATTCTCAACTCTGTAACTGAAGGAGGCAATGCACCAGCTAACTTAACCATTCCAGGAATCTTCATTGCTTCTTCCCGATCTTTATAATAAAACTTAACAGGCAAATCTTTCTCAATAATCTGATTAGCCAAATCAATAAACTCCTGCATCTTCTCTCTATCAAAATTCTCAAGTGAAAAATCAACTCTACTTTTCTCTAAATCAATCTGGCCACCAGTTATCATCGCACCAGCCTTATTATGAAATATAGCTGAAATCAAATGACATGCTGTATGCATTCTCATATATTTATACCTTTTATCCCAATCAATTACCCCCTTAACAGAATCACCTTCTTCCAAACCAATTTCAGAAACTTCATGACTTATCTTACCATCAAATTTCCCAACAAAAACAACTTTAAATTTCTTATCACCTTTCACTAAAACACCAGTATCGCATGGCTGCCCACCACCAACCGGATAAAAAGCAGTTTCTTCCAAAACAATATATTTTCCCCCCTTAACACTAACAACCTTAGAATTAAACTCTTTCAAATAAGAATCATCCATATATAGTGCGCCCTTCATTAGAATCAGATATTACTACAAATATTTAAATCTTATTCAAAAAAAATAAAAAAAATAAGGGTAATATTATACCCTCGAAGCTAGATTGTATATTGCCTTTAATGCGACAACAAGAGCTGCCGGAGCAACGAAAACAGCTACTTGACCAACAACACCAACTAGATATGTTCCAACAGTTGGAATCAAATTAAGTGTATTATCAACTGTACCTGTTATTATTAATGCTGCTGCTGCAATTAAGAAAGCAGTTGTCTCTTTTTCTGATACGTTTAAGAATCCTACGATCAGACCTAGCAGAACTAACAGTAACGCAAGCCATCCTTGGACGTCAACTGTTAAATTGCTAGAGAATAGTCCTATTACAATAGATACTAATACACCTATAATAAATGACCATTCTCCAACTTTATCCCTCTCGACCATCTAATCACCTCCTTTTTTTTTATTATAATGGTATATTATATCTTCTTGATTTCATCATTTATAAGCTTTTCGGTTTCCCCCTCAACAATTCCGTCTATAACAACAAAAAAAAGCGAAGATTTATATAAGGATTAACAATTGTTAAGTTTACAATGATTGAATGTATGCCACAAGAGATTGAAGTGAGATATATCATACCAGCCATTAGACGGGAATTCGCAAGAATTCTAGTTTTAGAGAAAAAAATATCTCAAAAAGAAACAGCAAAATTTCTAGATTTAACAGAAGCAGCAGTATCTCAATATTTAAACTCAAAACGAGCTAGAGACATAGAATTTTCAGGAAATGTTATACTAGAAATAAGAAACTCAATAGATAAATTAAACTCAAATCACAATAAACACGGCCTTATCAAGGAACTATACAGGATCTGCAATCTAAAAGATGTTAAGCAGATTATGTGTGAAATTCACAGATCTCTATCAAAAGACTTAGATGAGTGCAATGTTTGTTTTGACTCAAATAAACCAGTTGATATTAACATATAGTGGGGGAAAATGGTAGCAACACAGACTGAAATCTTCGAGAAAGACTACTCTAAATACGGTTTTTCAGATAAAGAAAACTATGAATTTAAAGCCAAAAAAGGTATTTCTCCAGAAATAGTAAAACAAATTTCTAGTATGAAAAAAGAACCTAAGTGGATGCTTGACATAAGGCTACAAGCACTTAACTTCTTCAACTCACGCCCAATGCCAAAATGGGGTGCTGACCTATCCACTATAGACTTCAACAACATATTTTACTATATAAAACCAACAAAAGATACAAGCAAAACTTGGGATGATGTACCGGATTACATTAAAGATACCTTTGACAAACTAGGCATTCCTGAAGCTGAACAAAAATATCTAGGTGGAGTAGGTGCCCAATATGAATCAGAAGTAGTATATCACAAAGTTAGAAAAGATCTAGAAAAACTAGGAGTTATCTTCTTAGACATGGATTCTGCACTAAAACAATACCCAGAAATAGTCAAAAAATACTTTGGATCAATAATCCCAACTAATGATAACAAGTTCTCAGCTTTAAACACAGCAGTCTGGTCAGGGGGTTCATTTGTATATGTTCCAAAAGGCGTCAAAGTAGAACTACCTTTACAGGCCTATTTCAGAATAAACGCAAAAAACATGGGGCAATTCGAAAGAACCCTGATTATTGCAGAAGAAGGCTCATCTGTACATTACATAGAAGGTTGTACAGCTCCAACATATTCATCTGACTCCTTACATTCTGCTGTAGTTGAATTAATTGCCCTCCCAGGATCAAAAATAAGATACACAACCATCCAAAACTGGTCAAATAATGTATACAATTTAGTCACAAAAAGAGCATTTGCATATGAAAACTCAACAGTAGAGTGGGTTGACGGGAATTTAGGCAGTAAAATCACTATGAAATATCCTGCTATTTTCTTAATGGGAGAAAATGCAAGAGCAGATATATTAAGCATAGCATTTGCAGGAAAAGGTCAACACCAAGATGCTGGTGGGAAAATAGTCCATGTTGCACCAAATACAACATCAAAAATTGTTTCAAAATCCATAAGCAAAGATGGCGGCCGTACAACATACAGAGGTTTATTAAAAGTAGCAAAAGGTGCAAAAAACGCAAAATCAAGTGTTGTTTGTGACGCCCTTATACTAGACCCAAAATCTGCATCAGACACAATTCCATACATGGAAATAAATGAAAAAAATGTTTCCATTGGTCACGAAGCCTCTGTAGGCAAGGTAAGCGAAGAACAACTTTTCTACCTAATGTCTCGTGGCCTAAATGAAGAACAAGCAATGACAATGATAGTATCAGGATTTGTCGAACCATTCACAAAAGAACTTCCATTAGAATACGCTGTTGAACTCAACAAACTTATCAGCCTTCAAATGGAAGGATCTGTAGGTTAAATTATTTCAAAATCAATTTAGTACAAAAAAAGGTGTTCTGGTATATATGAAAATGAATCAAATTACTGAAAAAACTACAAAAATGAAGAATCTCAAACCAGAGAAGTCAGAAAACGCAGACTCTTTTAGATCTAAATACGCTAAACTCTACAAAACACTAGAATTACCTAAAGAAAGGCAAGAAGAATGGAGATATACTCATTTAACTAAGCTAAGTATAGACAATTTTGACTTTTCTGATTTACCTACAATCCAAATTACTGATTTGCCAAACTCATTAAAAGAAAAAGGTATCATATTAACAGACATCAACACTGCATCCTCTCAACACCAAGAATTAATTCAAAAACATTTTTTCAAAAACATAAGCCCAGATTTTGATAAATTCACTGCACTTAACGCATCTTCATTCCAAAATGGATTCTTTCTTTACATACCAAAAAACACCACCTTAGAAATTCCTATAAACATAAAATTCTTAATCAAAAACTCAATCTACCACAACATAATCATCATAGAAGAAAACAGCACTCTCAATATCAACGAAGAGTTATTAGATAACTCAACATCTGAAACATTCCATAATAGCATTACTGAAATTTATGCAAAAGAAAACTCTAGAATAAACTATTACAACCTAAGAAATTTAAAAAATTCAACATATTCATTCTCACATAAAATTGCAAAACTATCAAAAGACGCAAACATAAACTGGTATACTGCATGCTTCTCTGGAAAACTAAACAGACTAAGAATTGACACTCACTTCACCCAACCATCTGCAGAATCTAAAAACATTGGGCTCTTCTTAGGAAAAGACTCTGAACAAATCGACATTACAACAAACGTCTATCACGATTCAACCAACACAACTAACGACATTAAGTTTGACGGAATCCTAAAAGACTCTTCAAAATCTATCTACCGTGGCTTAATAACAATTACAGAAAAAGGACAACACACAAACTCATACTTATCTAATAAAATCCTAAAAATTGGAGAAAAGTCACTAGCAAACTCGATTCCAGCATTAAAAATTGATGCTAATGAAGTTAAAGCATCTCACGGTGCAACAATTGGCCAAGTCAATGAAGAACATCTATTTTACCTAATGTCAAGAGGTCTTTCAAGAAAACAAGCAGAACAATTAATCATTCAAGGTTTTTTAGAACCAACAATAGGGTTATTCCAAAATCAAGAATTCAAAGAAAAAATTAGAAAGATAATTAAGAATTAATAAATCAAAATGCTAAAGACTAAATCCCAATTAAACACAAAAAAAATCAGAAAAGACTTCCCCATACTTAACAGACTAATCAACAATAAAAAACTAATCTATTTAGATAATGCTGCAACATCTCAAAAACCAAATCAAGTATTAGAAGCAATGGACAATTTCTACAAAAACTCCAATGCCAACATCCACCGTGGAGTACACAAACTAGCTGAAGAATCAACCGAACAATATGAACAAGCCCACAAAAAGGTTGCAGAATCCATCAACTCATCTCCTCAAGAAATTATTTTCACAAAAAACACAACAGAATCTATGAACCTTTTAGCATACTCATTAATCCAAGACCTAAACCAAGATGATGAAATTGTTTTAACAGAACTAGAACATCATTCAAATCTAGTACCTTGGCAACAATTAGCAAAACAAAAAGGAATAAAGGTTAAGTTCATAGAAATAAATCCAGATGGAACTTTAAACCAAGACTCTATCCAAAAATCAATTACTTCAAATACAAAAATAGTATGTATTACTCACATTTCAAATGCTATAGGTACAATCAATCCAATAAAAGAAATCATACAACTTGCAAAAAAACATAACGCATTGTCAATTATAGACGGAGCGCAAAGTATCCCTCATATAAAAATTGACATAAAAGATTTAGACTGTGATTTCTTCTCATTCAGCTCACACAAAATGTTAGGTCCACTTGGAATAGGTATTTTGTACGGGAAAAAAGAATTACTAGAAAAAATGAAACCTTTCTTATTTGGAGGGGACATGATCAGAGAAGTAACCCAACAAGACTCTTCTTTCAATGATTTACCCTGGAAATTTGAAGCAGGTACCCCTAACATCGCAGGAGCTATCGGATTAACCTCAGCAATAGACTATATCAACAACACTGGAATAGAAAAAATTGAAGAACATTGCAACGCCCTAACAAATTATGCAATGGATAAATTATCTCAAATTCCAAATTTAGAAATTTACGGCCCTAAAGAAAGAGGCCCAATAATCTCATTCAACATAAAAGGAACACACCCTCATGACATTGCAGAAATATTAAACTCAGAAGGAATAGCAATTAGAGCAGGACATCACTGCTGCATGCCATTAATGAAAAAACTCAACATACCTGGAACAGCTAGAATTTCATTTTACTTTTACAATACTTTTGAAGAAGTAGACAAATTAATCCTAGCAATTCACAAAGTAAAAAAAATATTCAAAATAGATTAAAATGAATGACATTGAATTAATGTACAGAGAAAACATCTTGGACAATTATAAAAATCCAAGAAACAAAGGAAAGATAGACAACCCTACAGTCCATCACAGGGAATTTAATCCACTTTGTGGGGATGAAATAGAATTATTCCTAACAATTGAAGAAAACAAAGTTGTAGATGTAAAATTCTTTGGCCAAGGTTGTGCAATATCTCAAGCTTCTGTATCCATCCTCACAGAAAAAATCAAAGGAAAAACTCTTGAAGAATTAAAACAAATAACAAAAGAAGATATCTTTGAAATGATCGGAGTCCCTCTAAGCCCGGTAAGAATAAAATGCGGACTTTTAGGTTGGGACACTATGAAAAACTCAATTTTAATTTATGAAAAATATGTAAACGAGGAAGAAAATGGAAAACAATGAACTAACAATTAAAGATTTACACGTATCTGTCGAGGGAAAAGAGATACTAAAAGGAATTAACTTAACAATTAAAAAAGGAGAAGTTTGTGCCTTAATGGGTCCAAATGGATCTGGAAAATCTACCTTAGCCTATGCTTTAATGGGACATCCACGTTATGAAATAACTCAAGGAACAGCTTTCTTCAACAAACAAAATATTTTGGAGCTTGAACCAGACCAACGTGCAAAACTTGGAATATTCTTATCATTTCAATACCCTCAAGAAATTCCTGGAGTTCCAGTTTCAAACTTCTTAAAAACTGCATACAATGCTTCCCATGAAGAAGAACTTCCAATCATGGAATTTGTAAAATTATTAAAAGAAAAAATGGAACTTCTAAAAGTAGACTCTTCCTTCTCCAGACGTTATTTAAACGAAGGCTTCTCCGGAGGAGAGAAAAAAAGAACTGAAATATTACAAATGGCAGTACTACAGCCACAAATTGCAATACTAGATGAAACTGATTCAGGCTTAGACATTGACTCATTAAAGGTTGTAGCAAACGGTGTAAACAGTCTATTAAATCCAAATTTAGGAGTTTTAATCATAACACACTATCAAAGAATTTTAGATTATATAAAACCAGATAAAATCCACATCATGATGGATGGAAAAATAGTCAAGAGTGGTGGCAAAGAATTAGTTGAAGAACTAGAAAAACACGGTTACGACATTGTAAAACAAACAGCATAAGGAGGCAAAAATGGAACAAACAACACAAATAATAACTTTAACAGAAAAAGCAGCAGAAAAAGCAAAACAATTTTTAGAAAAAGAAAATAAAAAAGCTCTTAGATTTGACGTCGAAAAAGGAGGTTGCTCAGGATTTAGGTATGACATCTCATTGCAAGACGAACCAAAACAAGATGACACTCAATTAGAAGAAAAAGGAATAAAAATATTTGTTGGAAAAGAAAGCCTGGAATTCTTAAAAGGTTCAGAAGTAGATTATTTCCAATCACTCCAAGACTCTGGATTTAAAATCAACAATCCAAATGTAAAAAAAGAATGCGGTTGCGGTCATAGTGTGGGTTAAAATTCTTCATCAATTTTGTTCATATATTCTCCAATTCTTGAACTAATTGATGGCAACAACAAATTCTCTACTTTCTCAGAAAACAATTCTCTAATCTTAGAAAACTCTACAACCCTATAACCTCTAGGTGCCTTCTCTACTATAGATAATTCCTTCAATCTCCTAACTTGCCTTGTCAAATTAGGACTTGTCACACCCACTAATGGCAAACTAAAATTCTTTCTAACTTTAATAACTTCTTCCTCAATATCCTTCATTGACAAATGCTTTCTCTGTTTTGAAGCACTCAAAACAACATGTAGAACATCAACAACAACATCTCTAGAATCTCCTGGCTGCAATAATCCAATAGACAAACACAATTTCCTAATTAAATCCCGTTTATTCAAATTAGTTGGCTTCTCATACCTCCTCAAAGTAATCTCTGCCAATGGAACATCTCTAGATATTGTCTTTGCTTTAGCCATAATCTACTAATTAATTCCATAATATTTATAATTTATTGTTTATATCATTAGTAATAGAACAAGATAAACAAAAATGTTAATTAGAAACACAAAAGCGCATTATCCATTCAATGAAAAATCCATTAAAATCATTGAAAAGGATTACCCAAACCAAGAAAATAACACAATCTATCAATCTATAGAATTATTCAAGGAATTTATTAAAAATACAGAACAATCTAATGTAATCAATATTAAAAATAATATAGAAATAAGAAAAATTATTAACCTACATAACTCAGAAGGAATTAAAGATTTAGAACAAATAAAATCTATGATTACAACTATTAAATCAGGAAACCATATAATCTCAGAAAATATACCTAATATAAAATTATTAAAAAATTCAGATGAATTAATTCTATTTGACGGTCACCATTCAATGTTAGCATACCTATACAGCAATATAACTTCTTTACATCAAATCCCCCATATTATTATTGAAAACAAAAATCAACCTCTTACCAACAAAGATATTAACGTTTTTTTTGGAAACCATAAAGAAAAACTTCAAAATCAAGATTGGCGTCAATTTGCAATTAATTGGCAAGCCCCAATTGAAAAACAACTATCAAAAAGAATTCATAATAATATGGGAGAACTCTTTGAATCTATAAAAGAAAATCTATCTTAATCTTCTAACTTAGATATAGAAATAAAAGTCTGCGCCAAAAAAATACCTTGCCACTTATCATGAAAACTCAGCTCTAATTTGCCCTTAACCTCATTATGATCTTTAGTCGCTAAACTAGGGGGAGTTACATGAAAATTATAATAATGCTGCCGTTCCTCAGTAAAACCAAACTTCTTTAATTTATCATTATACGTCAACGGATTTTCCATTTTCATAGTTTTAAAATTCTCATCAATTTCAAAAACTTTTTCATCAAATTCAACATTTCCCTTTACTAATTCATTATTTAACACCTTAACTGTCCCTAAATTATTAAACAACATTTTAAACAATTCATTATAGTTTGCAAGAATCAAATACCCTCCTTTCTTTAACACCCTCCTACATTCTTCAAAAACCTTTATCTCATTCTCTTCTTCAATATAAGGTAAAACTCCTAATAACAATACAACCTCAAACTCCCCATCCTGAAACTGACCAAGATCAGTAACCAATCCCTGTCTAAAATCTCCAACTAATCCTTCAACCTCTGATTTTTGTTTAGAAACTCTAATCATTTCAGGAGACTGATCTACACTTATACAGTTCCACCCTTGTTTTAAAATCAATCTGGAAACAAATCCCGTACCGCAACCGGCGTCAAGAATCTTCCTACCCTCATTTTCAAATAAATCCTTCAAAAAATCCATTACAATTCTGGATCGATACTTATTTGCAGGATGCATTTCCAATTCTCCATTATAAGTATAATCTTCATATTCATCAGCTACATCATCCCATAATTTTAGATCTTCCACTTACTTTCGACCCTTATCAACAACAATTTTTTTATTTTTTTCTAAAATTAATCTTGCAAGCAAATAAGAAATAGTTGATTCAGCACCTTGATTTAAATTTATAGAGAATTCACCAATCCCATCATGACATCCCCCACTCCTTTCATCGTAAATCATTTGATTTAGAAAATTATTCCCCAAAAACCATTGAAATGCAACCTCAGCCTTATCTAAATAATATTTATTTTTAAAAACTTTATATGCTAATACCATAGTTTGAACCATTGATGCAGTATCAACAGGTTGTTGATCAAAATATGCCCTATTTTCCCCACTCACATACCATCCATTCTGTCCAATTGGAGCAAATGATCCATTTTCATAAGTAATAGAAATTAAAAAATTTAATGATTCGGTTGCAATTTCTAAGTATTTTTCATCTTCAGTCACCAAAAACGCACATAACATAGCTTCAGGCAGTTTACTATTAGAATATGTCATACTTTTTTCAAACCAATGCCAATCATCTGTTGAATTTGCATCAAACATAGTCTTAAGATAATCTGCAAGCTCCCTTATACGAACCACTTTATCTTCAGATGGAAACTCACGACAATAGTAATATAATCCTAATAAAATAAACGCAGCACCCCTAACAGACTTAACAGATATTAAACTACTAAGACCTTTATCAAAAATTTTCTTAGCCTGATCCTTCAAATTCTGAGGAATCCTCTCCCTAGACATTAAATGACCTAAAGCCCATAAACCTCTTCCATGAGCATCTTCACTCCAATCTTCCAAATCTAAATTACATTCACCATCAACAATATTATACAGTTTTCCATCTTCATGCTGTACAAATTCTATAAAGTTAAGATAAGTCTCAATTGATTTTAACTTAGTAGAATCTTTAAAATTATCATAATGCATTGCACAAACTATCATCGCCCTTGCATTATCATCTAAAGTATATCCTGAAGAAATATCAGGATCAGTATGATTAGAAAACTGAATAACTCCAAATTTATTTGATATTGTAGATAAATGTTTTAATTTTATAGGAGGGAGTTCTTTATGTAATCGTTTATATTGAGAAATATACTTTTTGAAAACTTTATCATAAGATAAAGCCACATTACTCCAAGTCATATGTCTTGTAAAGTTATATGAATTTTTACTAAGCTCATTTCTCAAACTTTCATCATCTAATAATTTCAATATTGCCTCAGAAAAGGATTCTGGTTTCTTAAATTCAACCAACAAACCCCTTTTAGAATTTACAAAATCTTGTGCATAAATATAAGGTGTTGAGATGACTGCTCTGCCACAACCCATTGCATAGGATAATGTACCACTCACTATTTGATTTGGGCCCATATTAGAAGACACATAAATATCAGTCGCCTCTAAATATTTAATTATCTCATTTAACTTTAGATATTTATTATAAAACTTAACATTTCTTTGAAGGCCTAATCTCTTGACTTTATCCTCCAGCATAGTCCTATACCCTTCTCCAAATTTTTTCCTTACAACTGGATGGGTTTCTCCAACAATTAAATATAGAATATGAGGGTATTTCTCAACAACAGAAGGTAAGGCTTCAATTACATACTCATAGCCCTTTCCTGAATTCATCATTCCAAAAGAAGATAAAATAATCTGATCATCAAAGCCCATTTTTAATTTACTCTTACTACTAGAACTATACTCCACATGAGGAATTCCATGAGGTATGATCACAATATCCTTACTTACACCATAATCATTCCTTAAAATATCAATTGCCTTTGGAGACATAACAATCAAACACTCAGATTGATCACTAATAGATTTCACTACTTTTTTCAATCTTTCATCCGGATTCGGTAAAACTGTATGAAAAGTAACAACAACTGGCTTTTTCAAAATCTCTAAAAATGGGATAAGATAACTACCATATTGCCCTCCAAAAATCCCAAATTCATGCTGAATGTTGACTAATTTAATCATATCATTTTGATTAATCTTTTTTGCAACATCCATATATTCTTGTATATCCGGATCATTAATCTGATACAAAACATCTTCTGAATAATTATAGATATTAGTTACATCATTATTCATAGCTAAAATCTTTGATTTAATAGAAGGTGCAAATTTTTTATCTATTGCTCTTGTTAGATCTCGTGTAAAAGTTGCAATTCCACATTCCCTTGGGGGAAACGTTCCCATATATAGTATCCATGAGGTCTTATCTTTTACTTTCATTTTTTAAGAATAAAACATAATGATTCAAGAAATTCATTTATATAATTTTTGGTGAAATTACTCTATTTTCCTAGAATACAGTTACAAAAAATCCCATAAAATATTAATTATTAAATAGTAAAATCATCTAGTTAATTCTTTTAATAACTCATTCTTATCTACAGAAAAAACACTAACTACTTCATCTGCAGCGCCATAATAGATATAGTATTTACCTTCAACCTCAATACAACCAGTAGGGAACACAACATTCCCTACATTTCCAGTATGTTCCCACTCTTCCTCTGGACTCAACAAAGGTTCTCTTAATCTTCCGATTTCCTTAGTAGGGTCATTCTTATCAAGTAAAACAGCACCAACCCTATAGACTTTACCTTTATTCATATCGTCAACAGCATGATAAATAAGCAACCATCCCTTATCAGTCTCAATTGGAGGGCAACCTCCGCCAATATTTCGACTCTCAAACCAATACTTAGATTCTAAAATAACATAATCACTCATACGTTTATAATAATCCTTCCAATACTTCAATGTTAAATCCTTAAAATCCTTAAAATAAATTATTTGCATATCTGGCAATATTCTATGAACCATTGCAAACTTTCCTTTAATTTTCTTGGGGAAAAAGAATACATCTTTGTCCCACAATAAAACATCTTTTCCAACTATATCTTTAAAATAAGATTCAAATAAAAAATACCTTTCTTTTAATTTAGACTTACAATTTCTAAAGATATCTTCAGTCTCATCATAACTTATATTAGGAGAAATAATACCTTGTTTCTTAAACTTCTTTAAATCCTTACTAGTTGCATATGCAATCCTAACTGCCTTTCCATCATAAGCAACATAAGGCATATAATAAACACCATTAATTAATGTCACTCTAGGATCCTCCACACTTTTTTCATACTTAGTAGTTCCAACCATAAATGGTTTATCCCACCTCTCAACAACATTTAATGGACTATCTAACCTAGCATAACCTACTGTAGACGTGTTATTTTTGTCCCAGGCTCGATAATACATATGAATATCCTTGCCTTTCTTAACAACGGCAGGATTAAAAACTCCCTTATTCTCAAAAGAATTCATTGTTGGCTTCAAAAGAATCCCATGCCTAGTTACTTCAACCATAAAATAAATTTAGAAATTAAAGTTTATAAAGATTATGAAAAAGTTTCACTCTTGAACTTTACTCAAATAAATATCAAAGACCTTATCTTTGATTTTCTCTTTACTCTGCTTTTTATGCTCCTTACTAGGCTTATTAACAGAAACCTTCAAAGTTTTAGCCCCAACTTTTAATTTAATATGATCTGCCCATTCTTCTAGCATAGGTAATGAAACTTCATCAGTCTTAATAAACACACTAACAAAATGAGATTTCCTTAATTTTAATTCTTTCCTTAAAGTTTGTATCCTTCTAATTATTTCCCTAGCATAACCTTCTTCTTCTAATTTGTCTGTAACTTCCTTATCAAGATATACAAAACCCGCTTTAATCTGCGCCTCCTCATATTGATCAGGCAGTTCCTTAGAAACAAGGAGATGTTCCTTTTTGAGACTAACTTTCTCCCCTTCTAACTTAATAACATACTCCCCTTCTTTTTCAATATGTCCAATAATTGTTTCAGGACTATTTATTGTAAGGTGTGCAATAATCTTAGGCACTAAATCTCCAAATGCAGGACCTAACAATGAATAATTAGCTTTAACTTTTTGCTTAATCCCATGCATAAATTCTTTTACAAGAACATCCTTAACATTCAAATGATTTTGAATAACATTTTGCAATTTATTGACAGCTTTCTGCACTACAGAATCTTTAGTCACAATAACTAATTCTTTAATAGGCCACCTAACTCCCCTATTAATCTTAGTTCTTAAAAATAATGTACTTTGAATAATATCCTTAACAATATCCACTTCACTTTCTAATTTTTTATCGATTAATTTAGTATCAACCTTAGGCCAATCAACTAAATGAATACTAATCTCTTTTAAATTAAAATTTTCTTTAAGATTTTGATAAATCTTCTCAGCTAAATGTGGACAAATAGGAGCAAGTAATTTATTTAATTCTAATAAAACAGTATAAACTGTATATGCAACAACCTTCTTTTCTTCTTCATCTCCTGATGCTTTCTCTCTAACTAGTTGGATATAAGTTTTACTTAAATCCAAAAACATATCTTCTATAAGTTTAGGCACTTCATTGATCTTAAAAACATCAAAGTTCTCAGTAATCTGTTTCACTGTTGAATTTAACCTAGATAAAATATATTTTTCTTCCACCCCAAATTTAGGTTTATATGATTTGTCAAATTCTTTTAATCCTAGTTCATTAGTTAGTTCAATTAAAAATTTATGAAGATTCCACAACACTCCTAAATTTTTATGTTTAACCTTAATATCTGAAAAATTATAATTCAAATCAACTCCGGGATTTGCAGCTCCAACCATATAATATCTCATAGTATCTGCACCATACTTTGAAATAACTTCTTCTGGAAGGATATAATTGCCCAAGCTCTTTGACATCTTTCTTCCCTGAGAATCATTGATAAATCCATGCATATAAACAGCCTTAAAACTAGGCTTCTTCATAGAGATCATAGAAGCAACTAATAACAAATTAAACCAGCCCCTTATTTGATCTATACCTTCTAAAATAAAATCAGCAGGAAATAACTTCTTGAATAAATCTTTATTTTTTGGATAATCTAAACAATTCCAGGATGCAGAACCAGCATCAATCCAAACATCTAAAATATCTGGTTCCCTCTCTTGTTTTTCTCCACATTTACAATTCACCTTAACTTTATCAATCCAAGGTTTATGTAAGTCTTCAGGAACTTCGTCTGTTAACTTTTTTAATTCTTCCACAGACCCCACCACAGTAATATCTTTACAACTTTTACATCTCCAAATTGGCAAAGGTGTACCCCAATATCTTTGTCGAGTAATTCCATTATCTCTCAAATTAGAAAGCCAGTTATCAAAATTCTTACTTCCTGCAAATTCAGGAACCCACTTAATATCTTTATTCAACTTCCTCATATCTTCCTTTAAATCTTCAATTTTAAAGAACCACTGCATTGTTGTTCTAAAAATAACAGGCTCCTTACATCTCCAGCAATGAGGATAATCGTGATAAATTTTCTTATCAGCAACTATGATAGATCTATTTTCCAGTTCTTCTATTATTTTTTTATCATCCTTCCTAGCCTTTTGCCCTGTAAAAATACCATTCCCTTCATCAAATTCTCCATTTTCTTTCAAGGTATTAACTGGGAGAATCTTATTTCTATGACCTACTTCATAATCTTCAGGACCACAACCTGGAGCCATATGAACTAATCCACTTCCAGATTCAATATTAACATATTCTTTACTTAAAACAACAGTATTTGCCTTTTCACTTTTTTGTTTAACTTCCTTAATTTTAGAAATCTCATCTTCAAAAGGTTGAAAATACTTCAAACCTTCTAATTTGTCACCTGTAAATTCACTTATTACTTTAAAACTTTTTTTACATATATCTTTTATAACTAATTCAGATAAATCTTTAGCCACAATCCAGACTTCATCATCCACTTTAGCTTTAATATAAGTAAGATCTGGATTCACCATTACACCTAAATTAAATGGAAGTGTCCATGGAGTAGTTGTCCATACAATTAAATATTCCTTTATCCTAGCTTCTAATTCTAATTTTACAAAAACAGAATCATCTGCAACTTTCTTATATTCTAATTCGTGTTTTGACAAAGAAGTAGCACACCTCCCGCACCAATGCATAGTCTTTTCTGCTTCATATAGTCTCTTATTCTCATGTGCTTTCTTAACCAACCACCAACATCCTTCAATATATGAATTCTCAACAGATTTATACGGATTCTCAAAATCCATCCAAACACCAATTCTTTTGAAATCAACATTCATTAATTTTAAATTATCTAGTGAAAACTTTTTACAAGCCTTAACAAACTTTGCTACACCATATTTCTCAATATCATCTTTGTTCTTCAACTTAAGCCCTTTCTCAACAGCCTGCTCAATAGGCATTCCATGCATATCATAACCTGCTCGATCCCACACATTAAATCCTTGCATCCGTTTATATCTCAATATAGAATCTTTCAATGATTTATTCCAAGCAGTACCTAAATGTACCTTCCCACTAGTGTATGGAGGACCATCTAAGAAATAAAATTTCTCTTTATCCTTATTTTTAGTTTTAGCCTTACTATAAACTTTTTTTTCCTTCCAAAACTTAGAAATCTCTTCTTCAATTTTTATAATATCAAAATCTGCCATTTTTAATTGTTATGAAGCTATGTTTTTAAAGTTTTAGAAAAATAATTTGAAATCACAATATTTAAAAATAATAACATGTTAATTATCCAAAGATGGATTCAAGAAAAAGGTCAATTCTAAAAACAATAACTTTCAGAATCATCGCTACCCTCACCACAATGGCCCTTGTTCTTCTATTTACAAAAGATCTAGCTATAGCTGGTCTTGTAGGTGCTCTAGAATTTGTCTCTAAATTAATAATTTATTACCTACATGAAAGAATCTGGTGCAAAATAAACTGGGGTAAGAAATTGGCTGTAGATGAATAATCCGTAGATTTATAAAATGGGGATGATCACATACTAATATGGAAATTCAAACATATGCACCACGAGGAAATGAAGTTTTAGTTTTTTCTGGAGATGTAGAAGTTAGTAGACAATATCATTTTACTTGGTATTTTGGCGGTAAGAATATTGGTTTGGAAGGTAATTTTTCAGCTGAAGCTGAAGTTTTTATGAGTGGCTTAGCCAGAGGAGATAAAGCATTATTGGTAACTCCTCATGAAGAGAGGCCAAGAATAATATTGGAGGATGTTAGTTATGGAATCATGGCTGGACGTGAGGCTGGAATAGGGGAAGTTCAGCGGTTAATTGCAATGCTGCAAGGAAATGATGTTACTCATGTTTACAATGCTGTAATGCAAGGAGAAGTGCATAATGTGTTGGGTCCTACTTATGGGATGGTTACTTTTGCACCAGAAGCACCTCCAGAAGAGGTTTATGAAGCTGGAAAGATTATTCCTGTTAGATTAGATGAAAGCAATCTTGAATCTATTGCTCGGAATGAGGAACTACAACAAGAAATAAGTGATCGTATGCAATCTTTGAGGAAACAAGGAGTTGAATTTGTTTAGTGAGTATACTCGTAGAAGAAGTGGAATGGAAAATTTTCAATAAAGAAAAACTTTATATAAATTCATAATTCTATTTTTCTTATGTCAACTCAATTAAAATATGCTAGAGACGGCACTATAACAAAACATATGAAATATGTTGCCGCCGAAGAAGACATAGACCCGGAATTCTTAAGAGAGGAAATAAAAGAGGGCAGGATAATAATACCAGCAAACATCAACCATAAAAATCTCCATCCAATTGGAATAGGTAAAGGATTAAAAACAAAAATAAATGCAAACATTGGAGCATCCAAGATAAGGGCTTCTGTAAACGAAGAACTAAAAAAATTAGAATTCTGCATAAAATATGGTGCTGACACAGCCATGGACCTCTCAACAGGAGGAAACCTAAACGTAATAAGAGAAACAATAATTGGCAAATCTCCAATCCCTATTGGAACAGTCCCAACATACCAAGTTGTAAATCAGAGAAATCATAAAATTGAAGATATTAAAAAAGAAGACTGGTTAGATATTCTTGAACTTCAAGCTAAACAAGGTGTAGATTACATGACAATTCACGCAGGAATTCTAAAGAGTATGATTCCACTTGCAGAAAAAAGATTAACAGGAATTGTATCAAGAGGAGGATCAATTCTTGTAAAATGGATGCTTGACAATAACCAAGAAAATCCACTCTACACACAATTCGAGCAAATATGTGATATTTTCCAAAAATATGATGTAACATTTTCACTAGGAGATTCATTAAGACCTGGCTCATTAGCAGACGCAACAGACGCTGCACAGATAGAAGAACTAAAAGTCCTTGGAGACCTTACTCTAAAAGCATGGGAAAAAGACTGCCAAGTTATGATTGAAGGTCCAGGACATATCCCACTCCACGAAATAAAACTAAACGTAGACTTACAAAAAAAATACTGCCACAATGCACCATTTTACGTTCTCGGCCCATTAGTAACAGACATAGCCCCAGGTTACGATCACATCACATCAGCAATTGGAGCCGCAGTCGCCGGACAACACGGAGCTGATTACCTATGCTATGTAACCCCGGCAGAACATCTAGGCCTTCCAGGCCCAGAAGAAGTAAAACAAGGAATCATAGCATACAAAATCGCAGCCCATGCCGCAGACATAGCAAAAGGCCTTAAAGGAGCCAGAGACAGAGACGACGAACTATCCAAGGCAAGGTTTGACTTTGACTGGGAACGCCAATTCGAATTATCATTAGATCCAGAAACAGCAAAAAAAATAAGATCAGACCTAGGAGAAGCAGACTTCTGCTCAATGTGCGGCCCAGATTTCTGCAGCATGAAAATATTCAATGCAACTATCAAAAGAAAGAATTTTGTAGAAAGAAAAAGAGAGGACAAAATCAAAAATCTAAAAGACATGGAAAAAGATAAGTTGATTTAAGGGGCTTGAGCAAAGCGAAACTTCAATTTCCTTGAAGGCTTGGAAATGCAAAGCATTCCAAAGACCTTAAGTTGCCAACTGACTTTTCAGTTGTTGGAAAAAGATAAATTAATTTAACTCCCCAAAACAATTAAATTTAAATAAAAGAAAAACAAAATATATTTTATGCACATAAAAAAAGGCCAATGGCCAGTTCTAATTGTTAATCTTCTGATTGTGATTATATTCTCATTTATTTACTGGAAGCAAAAAGATTTTGAGTTTTTATCTTATATTGGAGTCATTGTTATTATTTTTGCAATTATAATTTTGGCAAATAAAAAAGTAACCATCCCTAATTTTGATTTATGGGGCCTTACACTTTGGGCCCTTATGCATATGACTGGCGGTTCTTTACCAGTCAACGGATCTAGATTATATGAATTAATTCTAATTCCAATATCTCAAACATATAATATATTTAGATATGACCAACTTGTCCATATCATTGGATTCGGAGTTTCAACAATGATAATGTATCATTTACTAAAACCCCATTTACAAGAAAAATTAACTGGATGGATTTCAATCTCAATTGTTGTTGTTATGGCAGGCCTAGGAGTTGGCGCCATTAACGAAATAATTGAATTTATTGCAACAATTATAGTCCCAGAAACAGGGGTAGGTGGTTATATTAACACTTCTTTAGATTTAGTCGCTGATTTAATTGGAGCATTGATTGCTTTAGTTATAATAAGAATTAGGGAAAAATCCTCACTGACTAAAACTTTGCCCACATCCACAACCTGATGTAGCATTTGGATTTGTTATCTTAAATCCTCCGCCTTGAAGAGATTCTACATAATCCAACTTTGCACCTTTTAAAAAATCTTTATGTTCATTATTAATAATAATCTTAGCACCATTTTCCTCAACAACAATATCACTTTTATCAACATTATCATCTAATTCAAGTCCATACTCATATCCACTACATCCGCCAGGAACAACATCTATCCTCAACCCAGAACCTTCTACATCATTTTCTTTTAATACTTCAACTAATTTCTCAGATGCCTTCTTTGTAATAATAAAATCCTTAGATTCAACATTATCAGTCTCTGCTATTGATTTATTTATTTCAGCCAAAACTTCTTCCACTTTAGCATCATCAAAACCATGACCTTTTAGTCCTTGTTCTAAGGACTCAGAAAAAGCCACATGACAACCAACACACTGCACTCCAGCACTTTGTAGAGGTTCAATTGAAGCAGGATATTTACTAATAACATCTCCAATTGTCATATCCTTTGTTATTGTTATCTGCTTTGTTTCCATAAATATAGATAGGTGATTGTGATTTTTAAAGGTTGTTGAAAAAAACGATTAATTTCTTCACTTAAATTTAAAAAGTTAAATTCGATACTACACATATGATATCTACTATAAGAATGGGAGATGTTCCTATTAGGGTAAATGAGGGGCTTACTCAACAAAGATTAGGTAGTTATTACTTTCTTTCAGAAGACGGACCAGTAGGGGATGTAAGATTAAGTTTGTGGATGGAACAATTTAAAGGTGATGCGCCAAAAGATTTGACTCCAGAAATAGATTTAGAAGAACGAACTATGAATATTCTGTTCCCAGTTAATAGGGAAGGGGAAAACCATTTTTCAGAATATTATGTTAGAAGATATCTTGGTTTTTTTGCAGGGATATTGTCTGATGATTTTAATCTTGTACATGGTGGTGGTATTTTGTACAATGGAAAAGGTGTGTTAATAGTAGGAGGTTCTAAAGCAGGAAAATCTACACTTATTTCTGAGATGCAAGAAACAGGAGCAAAAGTTATAGATGATGATATGGTAATGACAGATTGGAATGTAATGGAAAGAACTTGTAGATCAGGACATATAACTGCCAACGGACATAATAGTAGGAGCTTAGTATTGCATGATGATTTCTATAGATGTAATGTAGATTATGTTGTGGTATTAACTAGAGGCATGGGCCTAAAAGCATCTGAGTATAGGCAAGGAAGTACAGATGGAATGGCAGAAGTATGTTTTGATAGTGTGTTGCCAGAAAGTTTATTTGAGCAATACTCTAAGAAATTTACTGCACCTAGTCCAGATCTCTCAATTTATTATGTTGGAACAACCGGGCCAAGTTCTGTATCTAGAGACGTTATAATTAGCCTAATAAGTTAATAAATCATTGAGCTGCTTCAAACAACTCATTAACCTTCTCCCAATTTATTACATTAAAAAAAGCTTCAACATAATCTGGTCTTTTATTCTGATATTTCAAATAATATGCATGTTCCCATACATCTAAACCTAAAATTGGAATCTTACCTTCTGTTAAAGGATTATCTTGATTAGCAGTACTCATAATTTCTAATTTCCCACCTGATACAACAAGCCATGCCCAACCTGAGCCAAACCTAGCCAAAGCAGCATTAGAAAATTCTTCTTTAAACTTATCAAACGCCCCCCACTTTAGATGCATTGCTTCCTGCACCTTTCCACTTGGAAATCCGCCCCCATTAGGACTCATAATCTTCCAAAATAATGAGTGATTTGCATGTCCACCACCATTATTTCTAACAGCAGTTTGTTTATCTTCTGGAACTTCATCCAAATTCTTAACAATTTCATTAATATCCATATCTTCAAACTCTGTGCCTTCAACAGCTGCGTTTAGTTTATCTACATAACCTCGATGGTGTTTAGTATGGTGTATATTCATTGTTTGTTTATCTATATGTGGCTCTAAAGCATTATATGGATATGGTAATTTTGGTAATTCGTGTGCCATTGTAATATTCCTCCAATTGTCTTAACAATTGTTAATTAGAATAGTTACTCCATTTTTATACTTTTTGTTTAAAATGGCCTTACACAAAAACTTGATCCTGCACAAAAACTATTGGTTTTGCACATAAATTAGTAAACTTTAAATAATTGCAAAATATAATAAATATATGTCAGAGAAAAATAAAGACGATCTAGATTGGGATCAAACTAAAAGGGATGTAAAAGCCTTGAATGGAAAGGCAAAAGAAGCTCTTATTGAAATTAAAAAATTAAATGGAGAGGCAGAAAAAGTTATAGAGAAATCTAAAAAATTACTTTTTCCTTGATTTAATTGAAGTTCCTCTACTATCCATTTTATCTATTAATTCGTTTACAGTTTTTTCATATGACATAATAATTTCTTCTAGTTTATTGAGTTTATTTTTATAGTCCCCTAGTATAAATGCAGATCGACCTAAAGTTGTTTTATGCTCACTTGCTTCTCCCATTATTCTTTCTCCAAAAAATCTTCCGATTATCATTCCCATCCATCCAACTAGAACTGTGAGAATAACACCCATTGTACTGACAGATTCTGTATGTCTCCAATAATAAATACAAATAAAAATAAATAGAATAATCAACCACATAATAAGGATAAATTGGATAAGTCTTGCATACCCCCCTTTATTTTCTGGACTAGCTATTTTTCTTATTCTATCTATAGAATCATTGAAGAACACAATTATCAATTTAAAGTTCAAAGCTATAAATAAAATAAATATTAAGATTATGTTCAAAATAATTAACATGATTAATCTCTCCATGAATTTATTAAAATTCAATTTGAATTTATATAAATTTCTATTTGAGAGTAGTTAATTCCAAAATCTACTAATTTGTCTTTTTTATTAAATGGCATATTCAGTTGCTTACCCCCACAACTCACTAACACCAGACTCAATTATATATAGAAAAATTTTTATTATCTTGAATTAATCTAACTTAATTTGATTTTGGTTAATTGTCGAAAATTTTAGTTCTCCAATTGCATAATTCTTTTATTTCCGAATATTTATTGCTTATAGCATTGCATAAAGAATTATCCCTGTACAAATAAGCTTTTGATGCTAAACAAAAATCTTTATTCATACCTAATTGAGTCTTACATTTTTTAATGGCCTCTTCTTTATTTTCTATTCGTTTAATATCTTCAATGCAAGTTTTCTTTCTATGTACTTCATCTGCATCAATAGTTTCGCACATTTCAAGATCTTGATTATAGTATGCAAATTGGCTAATACAATAATTTCTTTTCCTCTTTACTTCCCCTTTATCTTCATATCCGAATTGTTTGCAAATTGTAACATCATTTCTTGATATGGCCATTTGAGTTAAACACTCTTGAGCAGGTTCTTCTTCTGGAAAACAACTTTTAAATCCTCTTTTCAAATTCTTACATAAGCAAATATCTTTATCCAATCGATCAGCAGCAATTCTACCGACACATTCGTGATAGTTAATATTGTTGTATTTGTGAATATCATATCTCATAAGTACATTCGATCCACATATGTTTACATCATTTTTAATTAATGCCTCTTTGGCTATATCAAATTTGGTAATTATATCAGCTGATTTTCTTGCATCGCCAATTGCACCCATTAAAAATATATTAACAATAAAAGTTGATATTACTAAGAATAAACCAGCAATGACTACAATTATAATGTGGGTTGTTTTTCTATTTTTAATGAATCTTAATGTTAAAATTATTGGAACTGCTAAGCATATAATTGGCAGTATTATTATGGAAAAGAATAAAAATAAAATTGCAGATCCAGCACCAGTCATAATATTGGAAGATTCTCTAGTAATAAAAAGTGAAGTATTGAAAATTAATAAGAATATTATCGGAACAGGTATTAAAAATAAAATTAATTTTTTATATTCAATTCCACCTTCTACCATATAGATTTCTAGATTTATTATATATCTAAATTTATCTCATTCCCACAACCAACTAACACCAGACTCAATCCCATCCTCAACCGAATCCTATCTTATACATTTATTTTGATATTTTTAGGTTCTGTTTTGTTTATTGATGAGTTACACCACTAAGATTTACGGCTTTGTACATTAATTCAATTCTGCACAATAAATAAATGTTTTGCACATTTAATCAAATTCATCAATAATCAATTCATCTCGTTTTTCAGCGTAGGTTTCATCATAAATCGCCTTTCCACGTGCAACGTCTAAAGTTAATTCTTGCGTTGAATCTCCTCTTGCCCATTTCACTTTCTTAACATTTACAGAGTAACCTTCTTGAGCGATTTTATCAAGAGTGACTCTTCGGTCATTTAATCTACCTTCTCTTTCATCCTGATTATCATCAAAGTCTATACCGCCTCCAGCCAAGAAAATCTTAAGTTGTGTAGCATCTACTACATCTCTTTTTAATTCTTGAAGTAACTCATCAAGCTGTTCAGTTCCGTGTTGAACTGAATGATAATGAGCTAAGTAACCCATATCTTTGCAAATCGCCCCTACTGCAATACAAGGTCCTAGACCTCCTGATTCTAACTGGTCAGGCGGACTGGCTTTTTTATATTTAAATTGTGCAACTTCTAATAACATAACCTTTAATATCGCCTACGATTTTATAAATCTTTTGAATAATATATCACTTAAAAGTGGTATTATTCTCCGCTCTTCATTCCCTCAACCTCCTCCTCAAAACATGCTTTCTAAACATCACAAGCCCAAGTATAATAACAGCTCCGATATAGAGATAATACTTTTCTGTATAGGCTCCAACAGAAATAAAGAGTAGGGCAATACCTTATATCCCCTTCAAAAGTAATACCCCTGGGGAAAAATGGGGCTCTATGATCTGGAGCAGGATGTTCGACCGTTTCCTAAAGAAACGAGAACTTTTTGACAAAGAATATCATAAAAGAAGCAATGTTGAATCAGCTTTCTACATGATTAAAAGAAAATTTGGAAACAGCCTAAAAACTAAGAGAGACGATTCACAGGTCAATGAAATTCTCATGAAATGCCTATGTCACAACCTGGCTGTTCTTGTACAGGAAAGTTTCGAGCTAGGACTGGAAATTGACCTTAATTTTTGTGCAAAAACTATTCTTGCACAAAATCCCCTTTAGTTTTTGTGCAAAGCCGTTTAATAATGAATAGGTTAAATATTTAATTTAGGGAAAAATCCAATTCCTATGGAATTAGCTGAATTAACTGAAAGATTATACTATACTTTTGTCGGAAATCGAGTAACTTTGTTAACTAGTACTCCTGCAGTGTATGGAACTTATAAACTTCTTAAAGGAGTAATTCAAAATGACTTTTTTGATGCAGTAGTTGGGGGATTGACATACTTAGCTTTTGCCCCCCCATTTGTTTTAAGTATAATGTGTTGTAATACATATAATTCATATAGAAGAACCAAGGAACATATAGAGACCCACGACGAATTAGATAGTCTTTTTGTTAGGCAATTTTTACATAGAGGTTTGTTTGAATCCTTTGATAGGTACTGTAATCTTCAAGGAGTATATTTTGCAGCTAGGAAATATGGTCAACTTGATGTTTTTAATGAAGTAGTAAAAGAAAGTAAAAATAGAATCCCTATCCTTTAATCATATCAACAAAATATCTATGAACAGAATAATCTTCACTTAACTCTGGATGAAAAGTAGTAATTAAAATATTTCCATCTCTTAAAGCAACAACATCGCCTTTATACTCAGACAAAACTTCAATTTCATTATTCAATTTCTTAACAACTGGTGCTCTAATAAATATACCATTTACTTGTCCAATATTTTTAATCTTTAACTTTGCTTCAAAACTATCAATCTGCCTCCCATAATCATTTCTTTTAATAGAAATATCAACCAATCCCAATGTTTTCAAATTATTCTCAATAACTTCCTTAGCCAAAACAATAGCTCCAGCACAAGTTCCATATATTGACATTCCCTTTTTATTTCTCTCAACAATCTCATCAAACAATCCATACCTAATTAACAACTTTGAAATGGTTGTCGATTCACCACCAGGAATTATCAACCCATCAACATTATCTAAATCTGTTTTATTTCTAACTTCTACACTTTCAACTCCTAATTTACCTAAAACAGAAATATGCTCTTCAAAATCCCCCTGTAATGCTAATACTCCTACTTCCATAATCTAAGAAACTAATTTCATGTTTTAAATATTGTGCTAAGATGTTATCTCCATTGGGACAATAGTAGGATATTTTAACGCAACATGCTTTGCAGCATAAAACATCTTAGCTGTAGAATCTGGAAACTTCTCCCCACCAGTATTAGAATCTAAAAACCCAAAACCATGAACATAATACCCTTCATAATGTAAATTTATATCACTTAACTTCCCATATTTTTTATCTAAATGACCATCACTTGTCTTCAACACACTAGGCTTAACTCCTTTACCCCCGCTCACTTGTCTAGCCAATCCCAATAATTTAGTCATAATCCCATTACGTTGATATTCAGGACTAACAAAAATCTTGTCATAATATGTAAATTCAAAATCACCAACTTGTTCATTTGTTGCAATAACCCCTCCAGCTAAGGTAAACTTATTTCCATTATCTCTCACATATACAACAAAAGCCAATTCTGGAAAATACTCACTGCCCGGTTCAAAATACTCAGGAATTACACACATATCCCTGGTAGCAAATGCTTCCTGTACTGTTTGCTCAAGCTCACTTAAGGGTAAACCTAATGGAAATCCTCCATTAACATCAGGATCTGCATTAGTACGCACATAAAATATATTGCCACTTAAATCCACAGTTCTATTATTTAACATTTTTATCAAACCAAAAAAATCAATATCAAGTTTTAATACTCATGACCAACCTAAAACAAAATAAACAAAAGAGTTCTAAACATTACATTTGTTCGAAATGAAACAAAAGAGTTATAAATAGAAATACCAAACATTAGAATATGCCAACAACAACTGAACTAACAGAAAAATATATTGAAAACCATATGACAATCAAAGAATGTCTGAAAAAAGGTTTGATCAATTACTCTTCCTTAGCTAGACTCATCGCTAAAGAACTAAATATTGAAAAAAAGACTTCAATGGAAGCCATCTTAATAGCCTCGAGAAGATACAAAGACAAACTAAAAACCATAACAGAATCAGTAGATAAAAAAATTCTAGGCCTATTAGAAGGCAGTAACATAGAAATAAAAAACAATATAGTAATATTTACACTAGAAAAAATGCTATACCCAGACAGCCTAATAAACATAGAAAAAGAAATTAAAAAAGACAAAGGATTATTTTTCTCTGTAGATGGAACAAAAACAATTACATTAATGGTACAAAAAAACCACAGTGAAATCATTGACAAAAAATTCAAAACACATATCATAAACAAAAAAGAAAATCTCTCTTTAATTAAATTAGTAACAGAACCAGAAATAGAAAACATTCCAGGAGTTGTTAATTATGTCACCAGTTTATTCTTTGAAAATGGAATCAACATCACAGATCTAACAAGTTGTTACGACGACATTATTATAACAATAGACTCAAAAGACACATCAAAAGTCATGGGTTTTTTAGAATTCTAACTTACCATCCACGTTCCTGCAACCTAACTTCTAACTTATCAATCTCCTTACCACGCATAAATCTACCCAGTCCATTTGAAACTTTAGCTAACACTTCTGCATCATTATAATGTGTAACTGCATTAACAATAGCCCTTCCAACTCTAAATGGATTTTCTGATTTAAAGATTCCAGAACCAACAAAAACACCATCAACTCCTAGCATCATCATTAAAGCAGCATCTGCTGGACTTGCAATACCTCCAGCAGCAAAATTAACAACAGGCAACTTCCCAATCCTCTTAACATCTTCTAACAACTCAACAGGAATTCTATATTCTTTAGCTTTACTTTTTAATTTATTATCATTCAAATTTTTCAATTCTTCTAACTCAGAATTTACTTTCCTAATATGCCTTACAGCCTCCACAACATTTCCAGTTCCAGCCTCTCCCTTAGTCCTTAACATAGCTGCACCTTCATTGACTCTCCTTAACGCCTCTCCTAAATCCCTACAACCACATACAAATGGTATTTTAAAATCATCCTTAATAATATGAAACTCTTCATCTGCTGGTGTCAAAACCTCAGACTCGTCAATATAATCAACTCCCATAACTTCAAGAATTCTAGCCTCAGCAAAATGTCCAATTCTAACCTTAGCCATTACAGGAACAGAAACAGCATCCATAATTGACCGTATCCTAGCCGGATCTGACATCCTAGCAACACCGCCCATTTTCCTAATATCTGCAGGAACTCTTTCCAAAGCCATAACAGCAACTGCACCAGCCTTCTCAGCAACCCTAGCTTGCTCAGCAGTCACAACATCCATTATGACTCCTCCTTTCAGCATTTGCGCTAATCCACGTTTAAGAGTAATTGTATTTTTCTCTTCAGAATCATTCTGTATTTCCATATAAAAAAGAAATCGAAAACATATTTTAAAGATTGTGGTTAACAAGTCTTTTTACTAGAAGCAAGATAATATAAACCTAATATTATCAATATAATTGGCCATAGCTTAATATCTGGAATAATGCCTAATTCTTTTGCAAGAAATACAATACCTATAACCAAAAGAATAGCCCCAAATCCATGTCCATCACAACTACAAACCAAATTTTTAACTGCTTTTGAAGTTTTTTTCTTCGCCATAACAACAATTTCTAGTTTGTTAATATATAAATATATCGTTTAAACATATCATTAACTCATATACGCTACATACCTCCTCCTTAAATGTCTATCCATCAGAACTTTTCTAAACTTGACAGAACCTTTATTCCTGGCAATATATACCTCTGCAGTATTTATATCAACACCATCAGTATAATCAAATGTTACATGTATTTCCCGTTCTCCTGCTAGTCCAACCCACCCCATAACCTCTTGTCTTAATCCATGCCAGTATCCTTCTTGAGAAAGATTATATTTAAAAGATTTAGGTTCCCCAAACAATTCTCTTAATCTTGCAAATGCTTCTGAGATAGTAGTATCTTTCTCAGGTACAACAAAATATAGTCTAGATTCATAAGTAAATTCTCTCTCTACCCATGTATGATGTCTAATAATTTCTGGAATAACATTTCGAGCAACCTTATAAAGAGCTGCAGTAACATCTCCTAATGTCGGTTTAGAAACTTCTTCTGCCATTGTACTAATCTAATTTTTTAATATTTAATAATTTTTTCAAATAAACACAAGTATTACAAATCTCTTTTGAACTAGGTTCTCCACAATCTTTACATTTCTCCAACTTCCCAAATTTAAACTTTTCCTTCAACCCAGGCAACATTTGTAAAAAAGAATTAGCAATCGCATACTTAGTTCCACTATACTCATTCTCATATTCATTCAACATATCCCTAACCCTTGATCTTTGAGATAAACTTAAATTAGGACATTCATTAAAACCTCTCATCAATTCATTAACAAAAGCATATGTCGCAACCTCCTTCTCTGCACACAAATACAACGGCTTAATTCTAGGCACAAAACCATTATCTGAAATAACTCCATTGATTGGCCCTAATTTAGCACTATCCTTGAGATTATTCTTAAACTGATTCATCATAATAGACTGGCATTCATCATCCAAATTATGCCCTGTAACTAATTTTGTAAAACCTAACTCCCTAGACTTTTTATTTAACAAGTACCTCCTAAATATTCCGCACACAGTACAAGGCTTAACATCCAATAATCTCAAAATCTCATCCAAAGTATAACCAAATTCTTCTTTATAAGAAAAAATCTTCAATTCAATTTCTTTTTCATTACAAAAGTTCTCAGCATCAATAATTGTTTTGTCTCTATATCCTGCTATCCCTTCATCTATCAACACAGCAGTTAATTTTATTTTCCTATTTTCTTTAGAAATATTATTTAATATATTCAAAACAGTCAAAGAATCTTTTCCACCAGATAATGCTACTCCTAAATTCTCTTCTTTTCCTATTAACTCAAACTTCCTAATTGTCTTCAAAACCTTAGACTCAAAATATCTAATAAAATGTTCTTTACATAGTTGTTCTCCTGAAGATAAGTCTATTACAGCCTTATTATTACAACATTTTGAAATTGATTTTACTTGCATTATTCTTAACCACCAGACAAAACTGATAATATTTTAACTTCATCACCACTTTTCAAGATTTCTCCTCTTGTTACAACCTCTCCATTTTTTGCAACAATAACTGTAACAGGATTTATCTCCATCTTCTCTAATAAACTACTAACTACTGAATTCTCCTCTAATTCTACTTTCAAATTCTTGTTTTCTTTGTCCACAAATACGTCTAATAACATAACCTAAAGTAAGGTTTTTCGTTTAATAAACCTTTCCCCAATCTCTACCTACCAAAAACAAAAAGTATTTTAAAGGTAAAAAATCTAGTTTTAGTAAACAAAATGAAATTCGATAAACTTTTACTTATTATTCTAACATTACTAACTCTAGTCCTCCTAATATCTTGTACAGATAAAGACCTTGTAGGTGAAGCTTATGACCTAGAACCATTCTTAGAACAAGAATCTGTGGTCTACTATGATCCAAGCAACATTCAACTAATAGGAGAAGTAGGAGAAACTGGGATAATACAATTCATAAATCATAATTTTGGGGTTGTTAATTTCCAAAGATCTTACATAAATCCTATAGTAATAGTTGGCCCTGTTTCCCATTTTGAAAAAGATGAAGCCCATGCTAGGATAAAAGATGTTGAAAGTGACAGCTTCCTGATTAGAATAGAAGAATGGTTTTCTAACGATGGAACTCATTCAACTGAAGACATATCCTATATTGTAATAGAAAGTGGAACTCACACAATAGATGGAAAAACAATTATCGCAAACACTCTCCCTGCTTCAACAACAATTGAAAACGAAGTTTTCTCAACTACATTCTCATCATCACCAGTAGTATTATCATCAATACAAACACTTATCTCAGAACCACCTTTAACATATAAAATAAACAACACATCACCTTCAAGCGCAGAGTTCTACTTACAATTTGAACAGAATTCTTCGTACACAAATGAAGTTCCTGCAGAATCAATTGGCTATATTGCATTACAAGAAGGTACATACAATCTTGGAACTTCAACCCTCTATGCTACAACTACATCTCCATTCAACCAAGACTGGAAAACTATCTCAATCTCTGGATTTGATTCAGTTTCATCATTTGTAGCATCACCACAAACTAATAACGATAAAGATCCATTTAACTTAAGATACCACACCTTTGAAACATCCTCTGTAACTTTAAAAATACAAGAAGAAAAGTCATTTGACGATGAAGTCAAACACAAAGATGAAACAATTGGAGTCTTAATTTCAGGAACATCATCATCACCAGACAGCATCTCTGTTTCTTAAATTAATTTAAATTCCACCCAATATCAATAAACTTTAAAAGCAATATAATTCTCATTAGTAAAATGCAGTCAGATAAGAATATTAAAAAAGAATTCAAGAGTAAAGCATCAAAAAGTCCAGATGATTATTATGCGACCTCTGTTTTAAAAAGTGAAGGTTTTAAGAGAAAACAATGTACTTGTAAAACTTTCTTCTGGACTAATGTTGACAATAAAGTCTGCGGAGATCCTGCCTGCTCAGGAGGATACAGATTCATAAATGATTCACCAGCAACAAAAAAATTAGACTATGTAGGTGTGTGGAAAGAATTCTCTAGATTATTTAAGAAATGGGGCTACACTCCCATTGAAAGATATCCTGTTGTAGCAAGGTGGCGTAATGATACGGATTTTGTACAAGCATCTATTTATGACTTCCAACCCTACGTTGTTTCCGGAGAAGTACAACCTCCTGCAAATCCATTAGTAGTACCTCAAATGTGTCTACGCTTTAATGATATAGATAACATTGGAATTACTGGATCTCATTATTGTGCATTTGTTATGATCGGTCAGCACGCTTTCCAAAAACCAGCAGACTGGGATCAAAACAAAGTGTTTACAGATATCCATAACTGGCTAAAACAAGGTCTTGGACTTCCAAACGAAGAAATAACATTTCATGAAGATGCATGGGCCGGTGGTGGCAATTTTGGACCTTGTATGGAATACTTTTCCCGAGGCTTAGAACTAGGAAACCAAGTCTACATGCTCTATGAACAAACTCCAAAAGGAAACCAAGAACTAAATCTAAAAGTATTAGACATGGGAATGGGACATGAACGTAATGCTTGGTTCACACAAGGAACATCAACATCATATGAAACAACATTCCCAACAGTATGTAAAAAACTTTACAAACTAACAGACATAAAAGTCGACAACGACTTAGTCAAAAAATTCTTACCATATTCTTCTTATTTAAACATTGATGAAGTTGATGACATAGAAGCAACATGGAAATTTGTCGCAAAAAAAGTAGGCACTGATGTAAAACAACTTAGAAAATCAATTCTAGAACTTGCTGCCCTTTATTCCATAGCAGAGCATTCCCGTGCATTATTAGTTGCATTATCTGACGGAGCTTTGCCATCTAACGTAGGTGGGGGATATAACTTAAGATTTATACTCAGAAGAGCATTATCACTCGCTGACCAATATAAATGGAATATTAACTTTCCAGATCTTTTCAAGTGGCATGCTGATTACTTAAAACCACTATTCCCAGAATTATCTAAAAACCAAGATGAAGTCATAAAAATCTTCGACGTAGAGCAAAAGAAATACAACGCTACAAAACAAAAAACTCAAGGTATGATTGCATCTTTAGTCAAAGACAAAATAGACACTAAAAAATTGGTTTTGTTATACGATAGTTATGGCATCCCTCCAGAACTAGTCAAAGAAGAAGCAGCTAAACTTCAAAACAAAATCAAAGTACCTGACAATTTTTACTCTCTTGTAGCAGAAATACACGAGAAAAAAGAAAAAGCCTTCCAAACTACAAAAGAAAAAATACTTGATCTAGGAGACCTTCCAGAAACAAAAGCACTTTACTTTCAAAATTATAAAAAATTAGATTTCAATGCAAAAATTGTCAAAATAATAGATAATAATCTTATTTTAGATGAAACTTATTTCTATCCAACTTCAGGGGGTCAAATTCACGACCACGGCTTTATCGAAGGATATGAAGTTACAGATGTCTTTAAACAAGGAAATGTTATACTTCATACATTAAAAGAAAAATCAAAAATCAAAGTAGGACAAAAAGTAGCCTGTAATATCGATAAATTTAGACGATACCAGCTTGCAAAACATCACACAGCAACACACATCGTAAATGCAGCAGCAAAAAAAGTTCTTGGAAACCATATCAATCAAGCAGGAGCAAAAAAAGATGTGGACAAAGCGACCATTGACTTAACACATTTCTCAGCTTTAACTGATCAGGAAATAAAAGAAATCGAAAAACAAGCAAACATCATTGTAAAAAAACACATTGATGTTAACAGTAACTTCATTCCAAGAACAGAGGCAGAAACTAAATACAGTATGACAATTTACCAAGGAGGGGCAGTTCCAGGTAAAACTTTACGTATTGTAGATATTAAAGATGTCGACACAGAAGCTTGCGGAGGAACTCATCTTAACAACACTATAGAAGCTGGAGAAATAAAAATCTTAAAATCATCTAAGATCTCAGATAGTATTGTCAGACTTTACTTCACAGCTGGAGAGGCAGCACAACAAGAAATCAACACTCAAGGAAAAATCCTAAGCGATGCTACAGAACTCTTAAAGGTTGATTTAGAATATTTACCACCTAGAGTAGAGGAACTATTCATCAAATGGAAAAAAGCAAAGAAAGCAATTAAGAAAAAACAGGAGATTGATCCAAAAGAACTAGAACTAACTTCTGAAAAAATGTTCAAAGGAGATATTCTATCAGAAACTGCTAAAATCCTAAAAACTCAACCAGAACACATAGTCAAAACTATAAAGCGATTTCTAACAGAACTAGAAGAAATGAAAAATAAATTAAAAAATTAAATCTTTCTCAATACATCCACGTAGGCTCTAGCTGAAGCCTCTAATGTATCTTGGTGCTCTGATCTTCCAACAACCATATATTCAGTTGGCCTTAACCTGCCACCGTATTCTTCATTTTTTCCAAGAATAACCGTTGCCTCGGCAGTAGAGTCACTTCCCGTTCCAATATTCACAGGGTCATAATGTATCAACCTATATGTATTATCAGGCTCAACAACAGAATCAATTGCTGTAAATATTGCATCAATTGCTCCCTGGCTTTCATCAGAACCATTATCATCAACAATACCATTTCCATTAAGTTCTTTGGAATGAACCTCGACCCCATTAATTCTTAAGGTTACCTTGGCCCTATAGGATCCTGATTCTTCTTTCCTTATTGCAAGACTTACAAATTCATAGTCCTTAAACCCAGTACCAAGTGTCCTATCATACAAAACCGCCAAATCCAAATCATCTAAACGGCCTTTTCTATCAGCTAATTCAATAAAATCTGGCATTATACTTCCCTTTACATCTGTATCGTCAACATCATAACCTAATCTCCTAAGCCTCAACCCAACTCCTCTATATCCAGACCTTGCAGTCAAGTCATAAGTTTCACCGATCCAACCTACAGACTCTGGGTTCATGATTTCATACACCCCTCCTTTTATCATTCCAGCTTGATGTATTCCAGATCTATGTCTGAATGCATTTGCACCTACTATAGGTTTGTTTTCCTGCACATCCATACCCAAATGATGGCTTACTAAACTACTCAATGGACCTAATAACTCTGTAACTACATTGACGTCTCTGCCATCATATTTATCCGGCCTGGTCTTAATATTCATAACAACTTCCTCTAAAGCTGCATTTCCTGCTCTCTCTCCAACTCCATTAACCGTACATTCAATAATATCAGCACCTGCTCTTACTGCAGCCAAAGAATTAGGAACTGCAAATCCAAGATCATTGTGACAATGAATACTAATCATTGCATCATCAGGTATTTCACCCCTCAATAATCCAATTAATCCACTTATATCTTCTGGATAACTATACCCAACTGTATCTGGAACATTAATTACATTTGCTCCTGCATTTATCATCCTCTTATATCCTTCAACAACCCACTCGGTGGGCGAATTTGTAGCATTTTGGAACGAAAATTCAACTTGTCCTTTGTCTCCCAATAATCTCCTTGCATGACTTACCCCTCTTTCTGCCCATTCAATTACAGTATCTTTATCTACACCATAAACTCCTAAACTTGTCGGATCAAACATTATTGAAAAGACATGAATTCCCCTATATTCTGCATCCTGAACTGCATCATACGCAACATCTATATCTTCGTAAGTTTTAACTCCAACATCTGCAAACGGAACTCTAGCCAAAGCAAATATCATAGATCCACCTACATTTCTTGCAATAGTTTGAACAGCTTCAAATTCATCAGGAGATGATACTGGAAAACCAGCTTCTATTCTATCTACTCTCGCCTCCCCTAATTTTAATGCAATCTCTAATTTTGATTCATTACCATTCACTGGTCCTTCTGTAGCCTGTTCCCCATCCCTGTCTGTTGTATCAAATATGTAAATCCTTTCTGGGTTTCTTGTGTGTTCCATTTTTACCTCCAACTTTGGATGGTTCCGAAAATATTTAATTTTCGTTACCTCCATAGTTTCATCTAGTTATTTTATATTCAGAACATCTTAGAAATTAGACACAAATCTATCTAATCAAAAAAAACAATGCAAAGGCCATAGATATTCTGACAGGGCCTTAAAGCAGCAGAAGCAGAGCTAACGAATTTAATATACAAACTCTCAATCTTATATTGTTAGCCATTATTTTATGTATATTACCTAACTTGTATATAAATTTTTTTATAATACTGGTAACCTGCTATAACCATATTCTTCAATTAAATATAAACAAAACAATTGAACTCTTCTCCAATCATTTGTCGGCAAATTTGGATAATCTTTAACTCCCAAATATCTGCAATAAATCCTATCTTGCCCTATATCTCTAGTCAATAACCAATACTCTTTAAACTGTTCAGGGTCATTGATTAATTCCATCCATTTCTCGTGTACTAATTCATCAACTTCAGCATCACTCGACTTTCTAACTCTTTCAACCAAATCTTTAACTGTCCGCTCTCTCGCAACATAGCCAATACTTGCTTCTAGCATTTTACCCCAACATCCTTTCAACTTCCCTATAGACTTCTCTCAAAGGAACATTTCTCTTCCTAGCCAACCTTTTACAATCTTCAATTTCAGGCTTTATATTCTTTACTTCTCCATCTAACATAGAAATCTTCAAATTTACAACACCATACTTTGTTCTTAATTTCTTAAAATCTCTTTTTAACTTAGTTCTTTTAACTTGATATTCTCTAATCCCTATAGTTGTAGTCTCATTAAAAATTATATTACTCAACCTCTTAACATCTTTAAATCTACAAAGTACTGTCAACAAAACTCCTTGTCTCCCTTTCTTCATATAAACAGAATTAACATAAGCATCAATTGCACCATTTCTTACCAACTTATCAATAACATAACTATAAACTTCTGGATTCATATCATCAATCGTCGCTTCAATTACTTTTACAATATCACTATCAGCTTTCTTACTTACATCACCTAAATAAATCCTTAAAAGATTTGGCTGTTCTAAATCATGATTTCCAGCACCATATCCAATCTTTTCAACTACCATCCAGGGAATTTCACAAAACTCAGAAACTACAGACTTAACAATAGCAGCTCCAGTAGGTGTTACAAGTTCTTCCTCTTCATTATTAGTATAAATAGGAACACCTTTCAACAAATCCGCAGTTGCCGGAGTAGGAATAGGATATTTTCCATGAGAAAATTTAACATAACCTTTCCCAACATTTAATCCAGAACTATATATTTTCTTTACACCAAGTTTCTCCAAACCAATAACAGCACCAGCAATATCAACAATTGCATCTACTGCGCCAATTTCATGAAAATGAATTTCATCCACTTTTTTATTGTGAATTTTTGCCTCAGAGACAGCAAGCTGATAATAAATCCTCTTAATTCTATCCTTAACAACATTATCTAATTTAGAATCATCAATAATTTTATTGATATCTTCTATAGTTCTCTCATTAAAATCACTCTTCACAACAACATAAAACTTTACAGCAGAAATTCCTTTTTCCATAACTCTTTTAGCATCAACAATAAAATTATCTAAACCAAGCTTATTCAATTCCTTTTTCAAATATTTTAGCTCCACACCTAAATCTACTAACCCTCCCAGTAACATATCTCCACTAATCCCAGAAAAACAATCTAAATATGCAACTTTCATTTGTTAATTAACCCCGCAAAATATCCAGCTCCAAATCCATTATCAATATTAATCACACTCACACCAGGACTGCAACTATTTAACATTGTTAACAAAGGACCAATCCCTTGAAAAGAAGCACCATATCCAACAGATGTTGGTACTGCAATAACTGGTTTATCAACAACCCCACTAACAACAGCAGGCAATGCACCATCCATACCTGCAATAACAATAATCACACTGGATTCATCCAACATTTTTTTATTACTCAACAATCTATGGATTCCTGCAACACCTACATCATATAATTTCTCAACCTTATGTCCCATTATTGAAACTGTCTCATAGGCTTCTTCTGCCACAGGCATGTCAGAAGTCCCTGCAGTCATAATTAAAATCTTCCCTACACTTTTTATCTTAGAATCATTATCAATTATGATTGTCTTAGAAATTTTATTGAACTTAGCAGTTTTACAAAACTTTTTTACAGCCTTATACATCTCTAAACTAGCTCGAGTTGCAAGAACTTTATCATTTCTATTAACTAATTTCTTAATAATCCCTACAACTTGGTCCTTAGTCTTCCCCTTACAATATACAACCTCTGGAAAACCTTTTCTAATAGCCCTATGATGATCAACCTTAGCAAATCCTAAATCTTCATAATCTAGATTCTTAAGTCTATCAAAACCATCGAGAATATCTACTTTTTTATCTCTAATACCTTCTAATAATTCAATTATTTTTTTGTCTTCCATCTCAAATTAAAGATAATTTTATTACGAAATAACCTTTATTACCTTATTTAAAGAACCCCTTTTTAACTCGTCTAATATAACCTTTTCAAAGCCTAGCCCTTTAAAAAGCTTTTCTATATTTTTTATACTACCATTTAGAGTAGAAAAATCCTCTTTTTTAACATCAATCCTAGCGGTATCTCCAAAATGCCTAACTCTAAGCTCATTAATTCCAAAACTAATTTTAATATACTCTTCTGCCCCCTCAATTGCCCTTAATTTATCAACTGTAACTTGACTCCCATAGGGAATTCGTGAAGCTAAACACGGTGAAGCAGGTTTATCCCAAATCTCAAGACCTAATTCCTTAGCAAACTTCCGTACATCTTCTTTTTTTAATCCAGCCTCAACTAACGGACTTTTAACACCAAAATCCTCAGCAGCTTTAAGCCCAGGCCTATAATCAGAAAGATCATCTACATTAGTACCATTCAAAATATAATCTATTTTTATTTTATTTTTTACCAAAAATTGTTTTATTTTACCATACAACTCTGTCTTACAATAATAACATCTAGACTTATTATTCTCAACATAATTTTTATCATTAATCTCATTTGTTTTAATTATAAAATATTTAACTCCAATTTTTTTAGCAACTTTTATTGAATTATCTAATTCCAATCTTGAAACAGAAAAACTATCTGCAGTAATTGCAACAACATCCTCTCCCAAAACATCATAAGCAACTTTCAAAACTAAACTACTGTCTACCCCACCAGAAAAGGCAACAGCAACACTTCCATAATCTTTAATAATTCTTTTTAATTTTTGCATATTGTAGAAGAAAATTATTAATTTTAAAAATCTATTCATACTCAATAGTTGCAGGAGGTTTCTGACTAATATCATAAACAACCCTGCTCACTCCAGTGATCTCATTAATAATTCTATTAGAAATATTCTCCAACAAACTATATGGGAGCCTTACCCAGTCTGCAGTCATAGCATCCTTACTAGTGACAGCCCGTAAACTAATTACATATTCATAAGTCCTAGCATCACCCTTAACACCAACACTTTTTACAGGAAACAATGCGGCTAAAGCCTGCCAAACCCTATCATAATAACCACTCTTTTTCAATTCCTCAATAAAAATAGCATCAGCCTCCCTCAAGATATCTAGTCTTTCTGTTGTAATCTCTCCTAAAATCCTAATAGCTAATCCAGGACCTGGAAACGGATGTCTAAAAACAATCTCTCTTGGCAACTTCAACTCTAATCCTAGCTCCCTAACTTCATCTTTATATAATTCTTTCAATGGCTCTAAAACCTTAAGCTCCATTTTATCAGGCAATGTAACATTATGATGACTCTTAATCTTAGATGCTTGACTATTTGGCTGCGCAGATTCTATCCTATCAGGATAAATTGTACCTTGTGCTAGAAAATTAATCTTTGGAAACTTTTTCTCCAACTCTTTAACCTTTTTCTCAAATACTTCTATAAAAGTATGACCAATAATCCTCCGCTTCTCCTCTGGATCTTTAATACCTTTTAATCGTTTCAAAAAAATATCACTTGCATCAACTAAATAGAGATGTTCAAACCTTAATTTCTTCCTAAACCTCTCCATCACACTTTTTGCCTCATTTTTCCTTACAAGACCATGATCTACAAATACACAATGTAAATTCTTTCCAATTGCCTTATGAATCAAAGCAGCTGCAACACTACTATCCACACCACCAGACAAACCTAATATAACCTGAGAACCATTAACTGTTTCTTTTATCTCGCTAATCAACTTCTTTGGCAAATTCCCAATACTCCAATCTCTTTTTCCCTTGCAAATATCAAAAACAAAATTTTTCAAAATCTGTTTTCCCTTAGGAGTATGAATAACTTCTGGGTGGAATTGTAAACCATACAAATTATCTTTCTTATTTTCAAATGCAGCAACATCACAAGTATCTGTTTTCCCCAATACATTATATTCTTTAGGCATTTGAGTAACTAAATCTCCATGACTCATCCAAATCTGCTCTTTACGATTTAAATTCCTCAACAACTTACCTTGATTCTTAACCTTCAATTGTTTTTTACCATATTCTTTCAACTTTCCAGGTAAAACTTTTCCACCTTTCATTTTTGCTATCAACTGTAAACCATAACATATACCTAAAACAGGAATTCCTAAATCTAGAATTTTACCATCTAACTTAGGAGCTCCAGAATCGTAAACACTACTAGGACCCCCTGAAAGAATTATACCTTTCGGATCTAACTGTTTTATTTCTTCAACTCCAATCTCATTAGAAACCAACTCACAAAACACACCCAATTCTCGCACTCGCCTAGCTATCAAATGTGCTACTTGACTTCCAAAATTTATTACAATAATTTGTGACATTTTTTTATTGATATATTTATTTTTATTAATTATAAAATCTTTAAGTCAAAATCTTATCTAACTTCCCCGACTTAATTGCATCCTTTACTTCCATTGCCACCCTTTCACCATAACTAATAGGATTTCTATAAAGATAAGCTGAATAAGGAGTAAACATAGTCCCCGGACTTCCAGGTATTCTCAAAGACACATCAAAGATTACAATATCTTCCTTGCCTTCATCTGCAACAACAGCACCTTGTAAGGCAAAAGGACCTATTAATCCAACTGGATGTTCTTTTTTACAAGTTTCAACAAATTTTTCCCCCATCTTGAAAACTTTTTCTAATAAAGATTCTTTAATTGTAACAGCAACATGGCCAGTCTCCACCATCTTAATTTTCATATGTTTTAATGCCTCTACCTGTTCAGGTGCCGGCAACCTAAGAACACCATCTAAATTTGTCTGCCGCCTCATATCAGTCCCCATTAATTCTAACTCACCAGTAATTGGACTATAAAAGAAATTAAAATTAACATGAGCCCCAACAGCATATTCTTCTATAACAGCCTTATCCAAATCTCCTTTCTTAATTATTCCTTTTTCTAACAACTCCCCTGATTTCTCTGTATATTGTTCAAAACTAGAACATAAAAAAAAAGCTCTTTCATAACCTCTAGCAGCCTCTGCAACTTTTACAATTACAAGTCTATCAATATCTTGAGGATTGTTAAACATTTTAGGAATTCTAATTCCTGCTTTTTCTAATAAATAATATTGATTCTTGTCAATATCTCTTTCCTCAAGCTTAACCATATCTCTTGTTCCAAAAATAGGAACCTCGAAATCATTCTCCACTTCCTTATAATCACAATACACCCAGAAATACCTACTTTGTAAAAAAATAGTGTTCTTCTTTACTAACTCTTTTTGAACACTCTTCTTAGTTATATCTTTAAACTTATCAACAACAATCACATCATCAACTACTCCAAGTTCCCCATTACTTTTATAATATTTAGAATAAGTCTGCTCCCTCCCTTTCTGACATACAACAACAGTCTTAAAACCAAGATTTTTTGCACCTCTACAAATATCCAAAGCAGAATGCCCTCCAAGTGTCCCGATGGTTATATTCTCCTCATCATACCCATCTAATATACTTTTAATCTTATTCTTTGTAATCATTTTAACCTAATACCTTATCTAATTGATTATTTAATATCGCATTCTTAATCTCCCTAGCAATCCTCTTCCCTGTTGACATGGGTTCATCATATTTCAACCAAGTATAAGGACTTCCATTTATGTAGGGATTAGTCCCTGCAACAATTCTAGCTGAAATCTCAAAAACATAAATTTCCTCCTCAGGTGTCAATACGGCTTCCAAACAAAAAGGACCAAATAACCCCTTAGGACTTGCAAGCTTTTTTGATTGTTCAACAACATCTCTGCCCATCTTTAACATTTTAGGCAGATAAGACTCCCGAACTACAATAGGAAGATTCCCAACTATAACATAACTTGGATCTACCTTTTCCAATGCAATCTGATCTCTTGCAGAAATTCTACCAAGACTATCAACATTACTCTCATACCTCTTATCAAATCCCATTATCTCTAATTCATCAGTTAAAGGAGAATAAAAATAATGAATAAACATTGGAACTCCAATAATATATTCTTGAATTACATAATCTTGATTACCCTTGTAAGGCTTAAATTTCTTATTAAAATCCCATTTACTTTTTGCAAGAAAATAACCCTTACCTCCAGAAGCTCCATGAAATTTAACAATTACTGGCCTATCAATATCATCAGGACTATGAAATAGTTTAGGCAGCTTAAGTCCTGATTTTTCAAGCCATTTTCTTTCCTCATTTCTATCAGATTCCCATTTCAAAATACCTTTATTACCAAAATAATTGACTTTTAATTTTTCAACTGCCTCATATCCAATATAAGAAATATATGATGCATGAGGTATCAAAATAACATTCTTTTTAATAAGATCATCTTGTAAATCAATTAAGTCCTTATAATCATCAATCAGTATAATTTCATCGGCAACATTATAGAGTTTATATGGTTCTTCATGCCCTTTTTTACAAATAACTATAGTAGAAAAACCCTCATCTTTCGCTCCTTTGAGTATCTGTAACGCAGAATGTGTACCTAATGTTGCTATCTTATATTTGCTTAACTTTGTTCGCGACATACATAGGAAAAATCAAAGCGCTTTATAAAGTTTGTGTTAATATTTAACATTTTTTATACTAATAATTCTTGGATTTTCATAGGTAATGCCATTAATTTACTTAAAAACACTTATATATGCAATATATTAATAAACAAAAATAAAGATTAACTAAACAATGCAACAAACAATAATATATGAACCCTCAGATGATTCATTCCTATTACAAAAACATGTAAAAAAACTTGCCACAGGCCTAGTTTTAGACATGGGAACAGGTTCTGCTATACAAGCCAATACTGCAGCAAAAAAAACATCAGTAAAAAAAGTGATTGCTATAGATATACAAAAAGGAGTCATAGAACATTGTAAAAAAACCATAAAAAACAAAAAAATTCAATTCTATCAATCTGACTTATTCGAAATTTTCAACAAAAACCAACTTCTAAAAAACCTAAAATTCGATACAATAATATTTAATCCACCCTATCTCCCTGCTGAAGTAAGATTACAAGATATGACTTTAGATGGTGGAAAAAAGGGGTATGAAATTATTGAAAAATTCCTCTTACAAGTAAATAACTACCTTACTTCAAACGGAAAAATCCTCCTACTATTCTCTTCATTAACAAACAAAGAAAAAATACATGAAATTTTAATTAAGAACTTTCAACTACCTCAAAACTTAGAAACAAAAAAAATATTCTTTGAAGAACTCTACATTTATTTGATTGAAAAAAACAATTTACAGCAAGAATTAGAAAAAAACAAATTCACAAATATTTCATACTTTACAAAAGGCCATAGAGGATTTCTTCACAAAGCTAATTTTAATAAAAAAAAGGTCATGATTAAATCAAACAACCCAAAATCACAAGCTATTAACAGGATTCAAAATGAAACTAAATGGTTAAAACTCTTAAACAAATATAACATAGGGCCAAAAATCCTTAAAGCTTCAGACAACTTTGTAGCTTACGAATTCATCGACGGAATATTCTTTCCAGAGTTTTTAGAAAAATCATCAAAAAAAGATGTATTGAATATTATTGAAAAACTTATCAAACAACTCTACACATTAGACAAATTAAACACAAATAAAGAAGAAATGCACCATCCATTCAAACATATTCTAATTAAAGGCAAAAAACCAATTATGATAGACTTTGAAAGATGTCACAAAACTATCAAACCTAAAAACATTACACAATTCTGCCAATTCTTAATAGGTAAAAAAATCAAACATTTACTAATTAAAAAGAAAATCAACATTAACAGAGATAATTTAATAAAAGCTGCAAAAGTTTATAAAAATAAGATTTCTCCAAAAAACCTAGAAAAAATTAAGTCATTGATTTTAAAATGAATAA
>CEPX01033452.1_pt1 | contig 44942 bp, 46 predicted proteins | sample 361361 | NCBI WGS metagenome assembly CEPX01 (sample SAMEA2619974, study PRJEB7988) | marine metagenome | biome: marine biome (ENVO:00000447); feature: mesopelagic zone (ENVO:00000213) & marine oxygen minimum zone (ENVO:01000065); material: "saline water (ENVO:00002010), including plankton...
TACCTTGATATTTGGTTATTGGATTGCCATATTTCATAGTAGTCATCGTAATGTACAGACTGCCACATAGCCCATTGATATAGGTCTGCGAGACTATCTTCAACCCATACATTCATCGGGCTATTAAACCAGAGCAGTCTATCTGCTGTATGACCTATGTGATAAAATAGTATTGAGAGTATCTTTCTCATATTCTTCGTTCCGAAAATTTCGTATCAATTTTCACGATTAATCCTTGTTTTTCGTATCATTTACGCATTTCCCACAGCACTCAACAGAGCCGTCCAAGCGGTGGGATAGTGGGACGGACACAAGCATAACAAGGTTGATATTTTGCTTATCAACCTTATAGGGTTGAAAATGTTGCATAATTCGCACATTTCAACTGTGGATCTACAATTTCTTGAAATCGGCAATCGCTTTGGCAAGCCCGTCACTTTGTTCTTTTGCTCTCGCTTGATCGGCATCGTAGTGGGCTTTTTCATTCTCAAGTTGACTCAAATTAAATTCACGCTTCGAGTCGGCTTGTGCTTCGCCAGTTTCAGTATCCCAGCGCTTTTCGACATACGCCACAAATTCCCGTGTCTCTTCAGCCTGTGCGGCTCTGACAACGTTGCCGTCATCGTCCAACACTTCACTAACCGCTTCACGAGTCACTTGTGATTGCTTTTCAAAGCCACCCGTTTTAGCGGTTTTCTTTGCTGTATATTTATTCCACATCTTTTTCTTCTTCCTTATTATTAAAGAGGGGGGGTGTTGCCACCCCCCCCAATTAACTATTAACTAAAGCAGTACAATGCGTGTGTTTCAGGCAATGTAACTTCTAAACCTGCTTCCGTAATGATTTGATCTTTACGGGAGTCCTCGTCAGGTGCTTGTACATTAGTCATGATATGAGTATCACGATTATGCCCATTGCCTACGAGAGGTCTATATGCTACATGGTCTATGTCTACACAAGGCATATAACCTGCGGACTGAGCACGAAGTAGAGGATCTTTCACGATATTCAACTGTCCATGAACTGTATCTACCTGCGTAATCTTATGCCCGAAAGCACCAGAACGAGGTTCTACATCAATAGACAACGAATTACTTGGTGCGGAATTATCTAAGAATCCACTAGAACCAAGTTTGTTGAACCATGTGATAGTCGGTAACCCTGCCATACAGAGTTTACCATATCCACCGCCACGAGCAGGATCAAACATAACTTCTAAGTCACCAAGAAACCTGTCATATGTCATAGCAGCATATGTAATCTGCCTAACATAAGGTTTATCGGCTTCGTATGCCCAATCGCCACCTGCACCAGCATCATCTGATTGAAGTGCTTGTGCTTCAGTACCTACATTACGCAGAATAAAACCGATAATGCCATCTGATGTTTGAATAGCATTTGATTGACTATCCGTATATCGTGCTTTTTGACCGAACAGCATTGCCCGTTCAATATCGACTTTATGTTCACGCAACTTAAGATTCCAAACACGATCCCATTCAGAAGAATAAGCCTTGTATTTGGTAGCCATTGCAGTACCAGTCATGTAACAGGCAGTTTTGAAGATTTGAGTATATCCAAATCTGTCATCTATTCCGCCTGACCAGAATCCAGGAGCATTGCCGCCTTCTTCAAAAGCGGTCCCGATAACCTGAAATGCTGAATCAGATTGGTTTCCTGTATCATTATCACCACTGTTTTCAATTACTGAACACTTCCATGTAGCAGTAGAACCGGCAATATCAATCTTAAGAAGTAGAGGTATGGGTAAGCCATTGCCATCGATACGATCTACCATTACAACCATTCCTGGTAATAATGTAACACCTTTCGATGATGTAACATTCATGTAAACAACATCGCCAACTTCTGCATTATTTGAAGAAAAATTCGCTCCACTTGCTGCATCAGCAGTTTGCAATTCGCTACATACACCAGTACGGTTAGTCCAATCGATCTTTGACCGATTTTCAAGGACTTTAAATACACTATCGTCTGTGGGTGACTTTGCTACTTTACTCAAATAAGTAAAGAATGGAGACTCCTCAGGAGCCAACTCAGCAACCCTTTCGCCGAAATTGTATAATCGTCTTTGCGGGACACCCGGAAAGGTGACATCTACGCCTGTTGGGACTGTACCGGCTTTAATACCGACATTGCTGTCGGTTGTTTTTAAATAAGCCATTTTTATTTTCCTTTATTTAGATTTATGGGATTTTCGAACCAAACCTACCACCACCAGCCATGATTTTATCCCAGGTTTTTGCAGCATCATCCTTTTGAGGTTGAGGCGCTTGACCTTGAATCACACCTGCTGATCTAGGCGCTTTTTGATTCGACTTAACTTTACCAATGCCGCTACTGCCACTTGGAGGTTTATTGTCTTCCGACCACACCTTCACAAGTGTATCTAAAGAAAGATTACCCCGTGGCGCTGTCGCAAAATTCATGAACTCACGAACCTCGCCCTCGTCCATTTGATAATTATCCTTTAATTCCTTCACGGTATTATTCATGACCATCTGATTATTCATCTGAGCCATGTGGTATTGGACCGCCGTATCAACTCGTTCAATATCTTGATGTTCTCTGAACTTGAATGACGGCGAACCAGGTTTGTAATAGGCATCCCAAGGACTAAACTCTTCCTCAGAAGGTATTTCAAGTTCCGGTTCACCAGTTGCCTGTCCAGCCTGTTGTTGCTGTTGCATCTCCACTTGTTGTCTGAGTATCTGTTGCATTTTATAGTTATCAGCCTCTGATTTATCGTACAAAGACTGAAACTTTCGAGTTTCAGATTCCCAATCAACGTGTGAAGTCTCAGATTCAACACTTTCCGAAGGAATGTCTTCAAACCCCGGTGGGGGAACGTACTCTTCCTGCGTTTCATATTCTTGCTGAACTGGTTCCTGATGTCCATCTACCTGAACACCACCTTCCTCAATTACATCTTGGATAGGGTTTTCTAATTGCACTTCTTGTGCTTGTTGGAGTTCTTCCATTATTTTCTCCTAAAGAGATGTGTATCAGACATATTGAGCATAACTAATTCTTTGCCGCTTTTCTTTCCGCTTTATCTATAGCGATTGCTCCAAGGGCATATGCTTTTAATTTCTCAATCTGAACCTTCACCTCTGATTTGATTTGAGCATCCCGTGATTTTTCTTTTTCACGGGCTTCCTTTTCTACGCCATCGAGAACAGTTTTGGTCTTTTGGACCTCCAACGCCTTTTTGGCGTGGATCGATTCTCTGCTGGCTGTTTGCAAGTCGCCCTGCAAATTCTTGATGGTGCCCTGCGCCTGTTGCAGTTGTTGTGTCAACTGTTGTATCTCACCAGTTCTCTGTAGAACACCCTGTTTATCAAATATTTCCGGATTGTGTTTCAACACTTCCGTTTTATCTACCAACCCAGCCTGATAAGCCTCCAAATAAACGGCATATTCCGTCCATTTGCTCTGTGGCATCGTAGACCCGGGTTCTATCCCAATATCATGCTGACCGATATTATGTCGATCTTTCGTTATATCGACAGCGGTAGCGGTAATATTATCATACATATTAACGGTCACCTCATCGATATCGTTGTTCGGCTGCGCCAATCTAAAAATCTTTTTAAAGTCATAATGTCCCTTACACAACTGATAAAGCACCAGACCTAATCTTGCGACGCTAAATTCTATATCACGCAATTTACTCTTCGGACGTTCCTGACCTAAAGCAATCATTCTCTCAGTCCCTCTAACCGTTTCAGGGGCTTTATCCTGTATGCCATGCATCATTTCTGGAATGCCGAACTGAAAATCAATAGAGAACTCGGCGGATTGAATTAATTTGTAAAATTCACCCGACAATGGTGATGGTTGCGGATAATGCGGTTCTCCTTGCGATGAATCTATTTCTATAACAGCATTGGGATTTGCCCAATTTCTCTCCAATTCGCCTATATCGTCCACGCTACCTATGGGAACCAATAACTTTAATCCTGCGGATGCTTGAGCATGAGAAAGCGCAAGAGACCACAATTTATTGAGTAGCCTCTGCATTTCTTTAGTGCGACTAACGTCGGAACGAGGATATGGAGTACCTGTAAAGGTATTTGGTAAAGGAACAATGGGGTAAGCCTCACAATTCAACACCGCTTCATATAAAACAACTTCACTCACGGAAGCGGATACGGCTACCCTCGTTTGGAACACTTCCTCGAATTCCATCAATCCACGCTCAAACACGGCAGGATTATCATTTAAAAATTGTTGAAATTCCGTTTCATCCATAATCATTTCAGCCTGACCTTGGCTTTTTAAATCGACTACACGATAAAAAGGAACCTTTATCTTGTAAAATCTTTCGAGAACCTGATATTTGTTAGTATCCCAAAAATCTTTGTCCTTTACGACGTCCGGAGTGAATATTTTTGTAGACATCCCTTGAGATGATGACGGGTAATCCTCATCCATAACACCGGACAAATCATCAACTATACCCGGAGTCTCTTCTCCTGTTTCATCGTCAATTTGTGGTCCAACTTCAGGATACAAATTAACCAATTGCTGACCAGTCAATATCGTAGATATGACTATATTGTCCGAATCATTGAACCATCTGTCACGAGAAGACGGCGCCACGTATACCCTAAAAGGATCGACGGACGTAATTTTTATGTCCCCTTTGCCAAAATCAGATTCAGTGTCAAGATAAGCATATAAATAACCAAGCCCTGTAGTCGTATAATCGTGGATAGCCTGTTTCAAATGCATATTGGTATCCGATATTTCCCAACAGTAACCAAGAATCGTACGCCAAACCTTAGTGAGTTTAACGTCGGAATCTTCTCTCGGAACGCACGTAAAGGCGGGTGACCTTGCCGTAATCATCGATTTCAGTTTATCTATCGCCGGACCGATACGATCCATTGGTACGTCCGATTGATTGACGCTTGACAAATACTCCTGCTCTTCGTTGGTAAAATGATTACCAAAATAGAAATCAAGGTCAGTTCGGGCTTCACCATCCCAATCCTGTCTAGCGTCTCGATATTGTCTAAATATCTGTTGGTTTAAATCTGCTCTGGGGTCTAAGTCCATACCGTTAAAATTCTCCTTCGTCGAATTTAATAAGGTTATAACTGAATATCAAAGTAAAAAAAGGTAATTTATAACCTTCCGCCAGTTAACCAATTATAACCAGAAAAAGGTTTATTTTTCTTGGCGCTGACCTTATTCCATTCATCCTGCGTCATTCTAGCGGTCTTCGGGGGTTTCGCATAATAATCTGCATAATAAAGAGCATCCATAATATCGTCATGTTTAGCCATGGGATGTTCAAAGAATTCATCCACTAGATCCGTCATACTTCTACGAATATGCAATTTTTTTGAATTAACGATAGGTCCAAGAGCCGTTTCCAGCCTATCTTCCTTTTTTATTCTCCCTGCCGGTTTCACGCCCTTAAACAAACCGGGCATCAATCTTCTGTCCGTCTTCTCCATTCTCGACAGCATATCACGAACCATCTCCTGAGCAGCAACCGTTTCTATGGTAGCCCTGCGTACGGGAGAGTATTTCTTGCATAATCTGATTATTTCTTCCGGAACGTCGAACGTTGGTATCCTTTCCTTAAAAATCTCGAGTACGTACCTATTCTTGTCGCTATCGACGGCAATGACGACCACAGCCTGGAAGTCCGACGTATTGGTTGCCGTAGCCGCAAGATCGACTCCAATATAAATGTTGACGGGAATAACGTCTCCATCAAAATTAAGATACGTCATTTTACCCTTTGATTCGAATACGCCATCATGAAAATTGATTCTATCCGTCTTAAATGCCGCATTGGAGATATCTCGAGCGTCATTCATATATTCCTGAGCAAATTTGTTGACCAAACCCGCCTCTATGAACTCATTACGTTTGGAAGTTAGTTTTTTAAGTGGAAACTGATCTTCCCATAAAGGAGTCCCATCATCATTAATCGCCTTATAAAACGTCAAATCCCAAGGATACTCCCTTTCATTTTTCTCAGCATCCCCATACCCATCGCATACCATCTGCAAAAAACTGTCATAATGCACAATTGTACCCAAAAGCCATATCCAGCCTTCTCTTCCTCTGGATTCCTCGAGAGCAGGATATACAGTGGAAACAATCCATTGTTTGATTTCCGATCTCCTTTCAGGCGTTTTCGTATTTAATTCCGATTCAAAGTCATCCAAAACAATACCAGTATACCGAACGTCCACTTCACTACGACCCCGAAGACGCTGAGACGTTCCTTTCGCCATAACCCTGTTCCCTGTCGACGTAACGATATCTTTTTCCGTCCACCTATTGCCGACGCTGTCACCAGTGAGATTACCAAAATAATATCGTATTTGGGGATTATACTCCAAATGCGTCTTAATATACTTCAAATGGTCGATAGCCTGACCTTGTTCTTCAGCAACCCAACATATGAACTGCTGTTCTTCCTGTGGAGTAAACAATATCTTATGAAGAATTGCGGCCTTACTTAAAATAGATTTTCCAAATCCACGAGGTATCACGTTGCATATCCTCGCTCCGGGCTCGGTGGAAATGAGTTTATCGGCTATTTCGAAGTGAAAGGACGGAGAAACGCTCTTATTGAGGAAATCGTTTGGTAAAAACGCTCTACCGAAATATATGAGATCTTTATGGGATCTTCTTAAAATTTCCTCCCTATCAGCCATTTTCATCGATTTTCCTTCTTTTTCTTTTTATAATTTTTCTGCTTCTTTTTTTTCTTATTTTTCTTATCGCTTTTCTTGCTCAAGTCATTTTCATACTGCTGAACGTCGAACGTCATGCTTGACCAACAATGTCGTTTGCTGAAGAACCCAAGTCGTTTGTGCCTATTTGCTGAACTTCATCCCCCATATCGTAGATACTCCTGCAATATGCGCAAGCCCAACCAAAAACGGTATCTTCATCGTCCCATACTATGAATTTATGTTCAGGGTCAAGAAACGATTCACAGACGTCGCAGATCTCCCTCTTCGATTTAGACAGTTCTTCCTTAATATCCCAAGGTATGTCACTCTCCGTCTTCAATTTCCTTCTCCACGTACGCCAAAGTCTTAGTCTCTGTATTGTCCAATGCCGACAATTCTTTCTGCGTAAACCCCTGGAACACAGTAAGCGACTCCGTTTTTGTCGAATCCGGGAACATTCCCGCAATTTTCATCAACGTTTCAATGGCTCGGAGTTTATCTCCGTCCCTGCTGTCTTCCTTTTCAACTATCTTTTTTGTCTCTCTAAGCAGATATTCTTCATTAATATCGACTTTTTCGAGATTTGCTTTCATTTCTTGAGAAATCAATGTGGATACCCTTTTTGTTTTCATTAACGCTTTAGACGTATGATCTGCGTATTTCCGATTGTTTGTCGGATAAATACGCAAATATGCGTCTGTTGGACTTAATCCGTTTGCCACGTACTTGGCGAACAGGAATTCTCTGTCTGTAGGCTTTTTGTCTTTCTTTATCCGTTGCTGGTAATGATTACTGCGAGCAAACGAATAAATGTTGCTTGGGGGCAAGCCCTCCATATTGCAACTGCTGTTGACAATATACGTTCCAAGCATTGTACGAATATATGGTTTGGTCTGTTTTCTGCTGGTGGTTTTCATATTACCGCGTTTTAACACCCTGCACACCTGATTGTCGTCCGTAACGACCCAATCTCCCTCCTTCCCCTCTCTCCAGTCCGTCACCAATCGATCTACGTCGTAAACGTCTTTCCATTCTTCTATCGTATGATAGAGTGTTTCAACCTTGCCGTTTATCGTTTTATTGAACATACCACTCCCAACCTAATTTACTTCAGTAGCCCTAAACCACCCCTCCGGATATGTTCTTTTATCGGTAATCGCATAGCTACTCCTATTGATTGCCGTTTATTTCCTTCCCCCACACGAACGTCCTCCCACTTGTAATATCCACCAAATCGAAACGAAACGCGCCACTTTTGAACCAATCTATGATGGCAAAGGCGTGGCACCAGTTATGCGTCCTGCCTTTTAACCAAAGATTCGATTCTCGGCTCATATCCTTCAAACAGCCGATAGTGAAGCCATGATGAGCGCCGTCCACGTGCGTAACACCAAATCTCTGTACGTCGTGCGTATGCCCATATACTACGTTTTTACCTAATTTTTCAGCATGTTGCTTGGCATGGTACATTGTAGTGTAGTGACCACCGTGATAGAAGTACAATTTCCCGATTTTTAGGAATTTTCCATAAGGATGGTACTTATACCCTCGCTCATCCAACTTTACGACGCTTTTGAACGCATAGTCCTTCAAATAAGGGTACTCCTCGACAAAGTAGTTAAGCCAATTGTCGTGATTCCCTTCAATCATGTGCTTTTCGTCGCAGTTTACTTCCTTCAGGACCTTATCGAACTGATCTAAGCCGTCATTCACAGCCTTTGCGTCAAGTTCAAGGTCTTTTATGACGTATTCGAGAGGAGGGCGCCGACGTCTTTTATATTTGAAAGGCGAAACACTCTTCCACTCACCAATATCACCAATGCATATGAATATGTTCGGCTTTACCAGTTTGATAGCCTCCAAGACACAATTCACGGCAGGTTGGTTTTGTAATGGAAAATGAATATCTGGAATAACGAGTGCTCTTTTGTAAGGTTTCTTCATTTATCTATCCCCGGGATAACTATTTTTTCAAAAAAGTCGCATCGTTTCTCATCAACTATGCAATCTTTACCAGCGAAATCGCCGTCTATGCGGAAATTTAACCCATTTTCATCTAATTTAGGCATACATCCCAGACATTTTCCGGAAAACCAATTGGAACAATTCTGTCGCGCCATCCGTTTTAATGATTTTTTCATCTGTAACCTATATATAGTATATATATAATATATATATAATATATATATATAACCTAACCTATACTATATTTTACTAACCTATATCTATACTAGTGAAATCTCTAAAATTTTGAAAAAAAAATTAGGAATTTCAAAAATAGGCTTACGATGCGTGTCTCTCTTTCATACGCAAGCCCCCCAGGTCTCTTTCCGCTTCGTAGGTTTCAAATAAGGTTGAAACTACCCTGTCCGTCTATGAAATTGAGACTGAGTCTCAATAGCAGAAGAGATCCTGGCCGCCGTCCAGATCAGATCTCATTTAATGATGTCCTTGATTCGGATTTTATCTCGCCGTATATTTCGACTCAGACGAGTTTCACGACGAAGACGGTAAGGGTTTATTGAAAATTAGGATAGAGCGTAGGTTTCAAAGATAACGAGGTCTACAAATGACAAGTAACAAAACAAAGATACAGAAAGCCACATTCGAGAAGGTACAATTTAACATCTTAACGAATATGACTAAAGTAATGAACCTTGACACAGTGAAATCATTAATGATTGACACTATAGAAAAGGAACATGAGAATAAAAACCTTCACATCACTAAGGTTTCACTCGCTGAGGTTGTCGCTAACATCCAAGCTCTTAAAAAATTGGATGATACGAAACCTCCAACAAACGAGGTTAAGTTATACATTGACATTTTAGCGAATGCAAATTCGCAGAGTGTCACTCAAACCTCACGCACGCTGAAAAAGTATGTGCCATTCATACAAAGGTTACAAGATACTAACTTTTCAAAATGGCTATGCGAGTCCGTGGAACACTACAAACATCAAATGGCCGCTGGCGTTCAGAAAGCATCAAAGGATAAAAGCCCTGAAGGTGTTAAGGAACTTAAACGGTTAAAGGATGTTCAGTCCCAGTTTAACAAGAGGACATTCCTAAAGACGGAAGGTTCTAAACAGGGTCTATATCATCAAACGGATGATGGAGAAATTAAGGTTTTCAAATCTTATAACTCCACGTCTGGGAAACTCCCGGCGGAGGTTAAGAAGTTTTTTAACATCCAATAGGGTTTCATCAACTAAACAACAACCGAAACCTACGCTTTATCCTTTCCCGAGTTTTTTTTTGCTCCCAATGGTTAGACTTCCCCAAAGGAAGTTTTGTTGGTAGCCTGGATTTGATTAGAGGAAATAAACAATGAAAAATATTAAAATCATCTTACCTAAGCCACAAGAAGGTGAGAAGAAGGTCATCTCGAGAGGTCTTGGTTACAGTTTCGTATCCGATGAACCTGTCCTGCATTACCACATAGTGATTCAGGTCAATGATAACGGTGTGCAGCACACTCAATATCCCGTGACCTATGAATTTAGCGAAAGCGAGAGAAACAGGGTTGTAAAAGATTTGAAACAAATGTTTGAAACAGCGAATCAACCTTACGTAGTCGAGGACCTGCGACATAACAGGAGGTATAATAAATTAGGTAGGCATCAACCTCGTCCCCCGGGGAATGACGACGTGGAAATTAAATTGCCTAAGGGTTTTATAAGAGGGACCAAAAAGATGCTGACCATAGAATTGTCTGATGAGGAAATTATATGTAATAAAGTAGTAAAGGAAACAAACGACCTACACAGGCGAGGTTATGATATTTACGAGGCGCATGAAATGGCTATGAATAAATATTGTAACGATGACTACCCAGGATATAAAAATGGTCTCAAACGTTATTAAAATACATACCCTTGGCATGCCACCTCAGAGGGGCGGGGTTTTAAATTGTTTCCCCCGCCCCGTTTTTTTAGGTGTACCAATGGGTATCGTCAAAGGAAATTAGATAAAAAAGAAAAGGAGAAGAAAAATGACAGCATATGATTATGACAAAGGTTATATTGCAATTCAAGATGAATTAAATGAATTAGATGGGTTCATTGATAATCTATGTCTTTTAAATTTAAATGAGGCAAGTATGAAATTGGATGGTGATCTGGGTGATGAATTAGAAATGGAGATAATCAATAAAAGAAGTGATTATATGATAGATTGTATTAAATCACTTGATAAAATAAAAACTTTAATAAAAGAATTAAAATAGAATAAATTAAATGACAGGAGTAATGCATGAAAAGAACAAGAGGTAAGATGCCATTGGTAGACAGATTAATTGCAATGTTTGCCAGTGATGAGTTCTTCTACCTTATGATAATATGGGCTATGTTAATTTTGGTATTCAACGTTAGCCGCTGTATTTACAGTAATTAGGGTTAGTAAAGAGTCAAGGTCGCTAAAACTGGCTATGCGAGGTAAACACCGATCGCCCATTGTAGTATGATCGCCCAGTAACCAACGCCCCAAGTTTTATGACTGGAATGAGTAATGAAGGGAACGTCTTGACTCTCTAACCTTAAATCTCTCCTTCCACATAGGAGACAACCCCGAATGGTTATATTGGTCTATCAGATTGAAATCTGAATAAAAGAGAGACTCGAGTCCAGTATATAAGGTTCGATTCCTTATCGGGGTTCTATGGCATTTTGCCATAAACTAACCTTAAATGGAGTAAGGTAAAATGATAGATGTAAAAGTCTTGCACGAAGGTATGCGAGATAATGGATACATCTGTACCCCCCTCTTTGCTACCCAGGTAGCATCAGCCCTTTCAAGTAGACCCACTCGTGGTGTAATTCTAAAAGGACCAGCAGGGGTTGGAAAATCGTTTCTTCCGGAGGTTATTGCCAAAGTAATGGACATTGAAATGTTCTGGCATCAACTATCTCCCGGAACCCATGAAACGGATCTCCTACTAAAAATGTATCCATCTTCGAGTACCCGCGCAGGTATAACAGTTGAGAAATCAACCATCTATGAGGCCGCCATTGCTTCACAAAAGAAAAAGGTTCTGTTGGTTCTTGATGAGTGGGATAAGTCCCGACCATCAGCCGATGGGATGTTTCTGGATTTTTTCCAGAGTGGGAGGTTACCGCTTCCCCCTCAAGACGGGAAAAAAATCAGTGCTAACCTTGACAATCTTTTAATCATCATTACAATGAATGACGAAAGGGCTGTTACAGAACCATTTCTCCGCAGATTCTCAAAAATAGACATTGAGCAACTTGCGCCAACCCTTGTTTATAAGGCTTTACGGGATACACATCCCGACCATCCATATCTTGAAAACGCTATTGCGCTTTATTGCAGAGCGTTGGTGAGTGAGATGGAAAAGCCTGTAACCATCCAGGAGTTGCGTCAGTTACTTGATGCTATCAGCAGTCTTGGTAAGTATGCAGATTGGAATACTTTAGTTCTCCAATTTATTACCAAGGAGCCGGAAAACCACGTATTACTCAAAGACGCTGAAAGTATTGATCTTGAGGACCAAGATCATTTAATTGGTGTTGGAGGTATTAATACCATGCTCAGTAATAAAGCATATGGTTCACTCCCTGTGCAAGAGAATGACGAACAACCTGTAAAACCAACGTTGCCGAAGGTATCTAAAATCAGAAAATGGAAAACTGACATTGATGATACCGCTTTTGAAGATTTAGGTAATGATTGTTTTGGGGTTGTGGAGAAAACACCGGATACGTACACAAAGTTAGCGATGCTGGGTAATGCTACAGATAATCCGTCTGACCTAGATTGGATTAAGAATTGCTCATCGTCATTGGCTTTGAAGAAACCAATTGATCTTGACAAACACATCATCAGACATGACATATGTTGTGGTGGTTTCCCATTGAATGACAGTTTTGGCGCCGTTAAGGACCAAAACCAGCAACAAAAAACCAGTGGGGTTGATGAAAAACTGACAAGTGGTGAAATTATGTTCAGGTTGCCTTTTGTGGAACGTAGCGAGTTCATGAGAATGGTTAAATGGCAAGGTCATATCTTAAAAAGTATGACGTCCAATGAAATAATAAGTCGAGCACAAGTTGGTGAAAATGGAAGAAGCGTTCAAGCACCTAAATATGACATTAATTTTCGTTGGAGAAAAAATAAAGGTATCGACGTCATTGTTCCCGTTGCTGGTATGCAATGGTTTAGAACTCTTTGGCAAACTGGTCGGCGGTCATATATAATTGACGATGGTCAGGGGGATTATTTACATCCTGCTAACGATTTCTTTGTGGCTCACATGTCGGGTGGGCGTCGAGTACCTTGGGCGCACGTAAGGTCCTTACGGCATTATTCCAATGTCGCAAAATACGGATTAACCGTAGTATCAGACCATAGGGGAACTCTATTTCAGAAGACCGCTCGTGAGATCCAACGATTAGAGCGTAAGGTTTTTTGTTCATCAACGGATGAAGTAAACCCCGATGAGCACTTTTATCATCCTACTGATTGGGTTTGCTCAAATGCCATCTCAATCGGGCGGTGGGAAAATAGAATAGGTGATATGGTTTGTGAAGTTAGAATCAATGGTTCATATAGTTTAGAAGTGGCTATTGAGATAACACAATCGGGTTATGCGCTACCATTTTACGTTCCTGTAAAATGTAATGCCCGAAAACTATTACGCGCCTTAAGTAGAGGGATTGGTTTTGGTACCAATCGATTCTACCGAAATACAGGCGTCAATCAACCAGCGACGGTTCGCCATAACAGGCTGAATTTTACCTCTTGTGGTGATTCTATTGGCTATTTTTGGTCAAATATAACACCAGCGGTTGGAGATTCTCGCGCGACTTGGAAAAGACGCTTAAGCACAATGATGCGAAGGTTGGACTATTACCAGAGGAAATACAATGGGTTCAAATAAACTTAAGCCAAAATGGCATAATTGGACCACTAGAACTACCTCTGTTAATGGAATTGGTGGAGGGGGAGGTTATTCTCCCTCCTCCACCAATATAAAACCTTATAAACCACCAAAGAATTTAAAAGATTTTGACAAGGCTTTAAAAAGGACCATCAATTCTACGGGTGAAAATAGAGATGAAGATGGTTATTGTTATGAAGTAAACCATAAGCCAAATCCAATCTCTACCCGTCCTAAACCTATCAAAAAACATAAAAAATTAAAAAAGATTAAAGAACTAAGGTATCGTGCCTTACCTCAAAAGCAAAGAGAGGTGATAAATCAAGAAACTGAGTACGTAGGTCATCTTGATTGGTGTGAACATTTTGATGCTTCTCGGAAAAAAAGGGCGAGGGGTAGACCTAATCGGGCATCAGATTTACAAATGGTTAAAAACTTTAGAGACCGCAAATTCCAAAATGCAGTACACCTTATGCTGTCTAAATACTCTGAGGACCAACTTGGGGCGGATATTTTCCCGGGTACCGAGTTTTGGGATATGGATGCATTGCTTGATAGGGCAATGTCGAAGGTTCCTATTTATAATTGTATGAAGGATAGAGAATATGAAAAGGTTATATTAATTCTCGATACGTCACCATCCTGCGCACAACAGGCAGGTTGGTATGCTCATATGAGCCAAGCGGCGGCCGGTGCCGAATTAGTGGAAATGTATGATGCGCCAAACGCATATATAACACGCAAGTGGGACCCAAGAAGAGAAAGGTTTGTTGAGTTTTTAGAGTATGAAACCATTCTAAAAGAAGAATTCAGCAGATGGGAAAAATTTAACAGGAGACATATAATATTCTTTGGTGACCATGATGGTGCCGATATTGTAGCGAATGCCGCAAAACACAATACAGTTCATTGGTTTTGTGTAGATGAAAATGTAGCAAAGTGGGTTACTCATTGTCACAACGAAACGTATGATGATAATGGAGACCCTGTATATATACCTAAACCCGGCATGTCGAAAAATTTAATACCCCATACAGATATAAAAATAAAAGAAGATTTCATTAGTGCAATACGAAAACTCAAATAAAAGGAGTACCAAATGAGTAAAATACCAAATGAACTCACATCAAATGAGTTACTCAAAGAAGGTGCGCTTACATATGAGAAGGTAAAGGATCAAATGCTCTTTGAGGCTGGTTCGCAGTTTGACGGAAAAATCATGGGTATGGACTGCCAAAGAGATATAACCACAATACGAAACGTATCGAAAAATCCTCGTGATTTCTTTGCGTGTTTTGTGTGTTATTTGACCGAGAGACCTTCACTTGTGGAGTGGCACGAAGATGACCTTCCAGACGACATGGAAGAAAAGGGTAGAATCCTTATGTGTGCTAAAATGTACACGGATATGACCTTAGCAGTGCAAGAAGTTCGTCAACAAATAAGAAATGCGGGTGTTCCTGATGATATAGAAGGCATTGACCCTATAGTTGTTGACATGAACTGGGAGCACGTTGCAATAGGGGTTCAGATAGATTCATCACTTGTTCCTAAAAAATGGCAAAAGGTGCTGAATAAGGTGATGGCTTCCGGACCAGATGACACTATGAAGGACAAGGGCTGGAAGGTTGATCAGTTGTCAGGTGAGGAGTTAGTTAAAAAATACCCTCATCTTTCAGGGGTGATCACGTCTAAACCTGGAGAAAACCTCGAGGCAATGTGCGGTAGCATCAAAAACCTCATAAAAAGCATGGGTAAGGACAAACTCATTGCAAAATTGACTGAGGACTTAACTGAGGTGATTGACGATATTGATTCCGGAGGTTACGAAAAGGTAGGTGGTACATTGCTTTCGACTGATACATTGGAAGCGACCTTTGAGGAACTTGAAGATGAATGCTTGATGCCTTCAATAATACCTGAGGCATAGTTATGGGTAACGGCAGGTGCCAGAGTGGTAATGGGTCAGTTTGGTGCAAAACTGAATTTTGTGGGTTCGAATCCCACCCTGCCGTCAAATAAATATCGTATGGAGTTTGGAACCTGCGGAGTAGGTGTTCCATACATTAATTAGATGATATGGGAGTTTTACAATGAGTGAAACTAAAACTACAGAGGATTATGGTAGGTTTTCTTTTTTAGAAGAAAATAGAAATGTTACCAGAAACTTTGTTAACCAACTCAAACGTTCTTTTCAGGAAAGAGATCTTGGAGAAAGGTACCCCATCATAGTTGATTCTTCTTTTAGAATCTTTGATGGGCAGAACCGCTTCACGGCTCGAAAGGAACTTGGATTACCTATCTTTTATGAGATAGATGATTCGTTGACCATTGCTGACATAGGCAGAATTTCAGCCAATGTAAAGAAATGGTTTCCGAGTGATTGGTTAAAATATCATTTGGTTCAGAATGAGAATTCCGCCTATAGAATATATAGCGGTTTTCGTAAACGATGGAATCTAAGCCATACCGTTGCGCTCATCATGTTTAATAATGGTGACTATACAAGGGGTATGTTCGAGGATTTTAAATCTGGAAAGTTGGCTGTTAGAGATATCAACCGATCGAACAGATACGCAAAAGTCGTAAATGACATTCGAGACCATATGGCATTTAAACCGACAAAACCTTGGTATTCAGCGATGATCTATCTTGCCGACCTTGATGATTACGATCATGATAGGATGGTAAAGAAGTTGGGTAAGTACGCTAGTCGAATGCGACCTTGCACAAAGTGGCAGGATTGCGTTAGAGAACTCGAAGGGGTTTACAACTGGCGTACGTCTGCGTATGTCAGATTCATTTAAGACCTAGTCTTATGGGATTTGACTTACATGGACTCAGTCCACAAGGTATAACTGATTTCGTTGAACCAGACTGGTCCGATCCTCAACAAGTCGCAGAACACTATAAACTCAAGTCTACTATAGAGGGTGCCTACTTCAGAAATTCTGTTTGGTATTGGCGTCCTCTATGGGCTTGTGTTTGTAGTTTATGCGAAGATATATTGACGGAAGAGGATGAAACCAGTGGCGGATTCAATGACGGATATATCATAAGCGCTGAAAAGTCGTGTGAAATATACCAACGATTAAAAGAAGCCATTGCTGACGGAAGAGTCAACGCAATGGTTGAACACCACCACACTATCTCAGACGAGGCAGAAGATGAACCCTGTGACGTATGCAAAGGAACAGGGACGAGAAAAGGTTGGGAGGGATGGCAAAGTAAAAGTCGATGGTTAAAGTATCACGAGTCATTAGACAAAACAGAAACAAAACCAACAACATCTTACAAAAATGCTCATGAACTTAAGGGTTGTAATGCTTGTAGGGGAAGAGGTAAACAAAGACCTTTCTTTTCCAACTATGTATTAACCTTAGACAATATTGAAGAGTTTATGGGTTTTTGTAGGAATAGCGGAGGTTTTCGTATCTGGTAATCAATAATCCAAGTTGTGATGTTACATTGTTTTTTTGTTTTTTTTATTGCATTAGAAAAGAAACTTGAAGACAGGTAATTTCTTGCTATCAAAAGGACATAAAATGGGAACACTCAAGGCAAAATCCTTCCGTTGTGAACCAGAGGTATGGAAAAAGTTTAAACTTATCTGTACCATTGAAGGTGACGCAATTCAGGATAAGTTAGGTGATTTGGTTAATGAGTATGTAGAGTCAAAATTCACCGACACTACAAATCAAAACCAAATTAGTGTTACCCGTCCTAACGGAACAACGGGTAATGCAACCCAATGACAAGTAAGGTTTTCAGTGACATCAATAAAAGAAATCTATGATGAATTTATTGGTAGAATAAACGAGAACAAACAACTTGTACGGTACAGCGGTAAGGAGGAGTGGTTACATTCCTCCTCCGCTGGTCTTTGTATGAGGAAACATTCTTTTTCTACCGATCCATCCATAATTAAACCAAAACATGATAATAATACCCTCAGACTTTTTAGGTTAGGTGATATAGTTCATACTGACATTCAAAATGCTGCCAGAGAATGGGCAGACCAAGAAGGTAAGCCTATTTTTATAGAAAAAGAATTATTTATAGAAAATTTTAGAGTAAGAGGGTTTATCGATTTAGCCATTGTTGACGATGGTTGCCTCTACGACATAAAGACCTGTAATTCTTGGAAATTTAAAAATATAGATGACGAAGGTGATGTTGGTAACTACGCTTTACAATTAGGTACGTATGGGCTTTGGTTCCTGGAAAACTATGGACATTTGGATAGGTTAGGTTTAATATATTATAATAAAGATAATAGTAATATAAAAGAAATATACCTAGACCTAGATTCTATTTTACCTAGAGTAAAGGAATACTGGGAAGAGGTAAATGAATTTTTAGATAAAAAAGAACTACCACCAATCTCATTAGGAACGTCCCCAGTTTATAAATGGGAATGCAATAAAAAATATTGCCAGTATTTTGAGGTTTGTGGTGGTGGAATTAAAGGAGTAAAAAATGAGTAGATTCTACGGAGAAGTAAAAGGTGCTGCTAAAACCATAGCGTCACGAAGAGGTTTTGATGGAGGTATATGGAGCCATACAAGAGGTTGGCATGGGGGAGTTAAAGTAGTTGCGTCTGTTGATTCACTTGGCAACGACATGTTTACAATCTATAAAACTGGTGGAAGCAACAACCCCCACATTAAAGAACTGCTAATGGAATTTGTGGTGAAGATGTGAGGGTCGACCACGACACACTACAAATTGTTTGCGACTGCGGACAAAGTATGGTGGAAGATGAATACGAAGTATATATGGACGAGTTTCTTAGGTACTCACAAGAGGATATTCGGACATGTATTGCCCACTCACAAAATGACCTAAAAGCCTGTATTGATATAATTGATGAGGTATGCCTCTCTTTGGAGACTCCCGCTGGTAACGGGGATAGTACAGCATTTAAATGCATGGAAGCCCTACTTCAAGTAAGAAAGAAATTGTGGTATACAGACAACAATTCTCACAAAAAGAAAAATTTAAATAAAAAACTTACCAAAGCACTTTTGAAGGGATAGGTGCCTATTATAACATCATCTTACCTACATGTGTACTCCGCAACAGGGTACCTATCTCTCATGTGGGGGATTCTCTGAAAACTGAATTAACAGGCGTAAAACCGTGGGTTTCCCCTCAGATTTTTTTAAATAAGGAGTCGAAATGACACAAAAGAAAAAAGATACTATGGAAGTATGGTCAAAAGTTGATACCACAGATCCACAGTATACAAAGAAAGTAAATCAGCGAGGTGGCTTTACAGCCATAGGCGCTCAATACCAACTAAAGAAAGCGACAGAACAATTCGGTCCATTCGGCAAAGGTTGGGGTGTAATGGGAGAAATGTTCCATCATTTTGAAAGAGATGGATTATTCCTATACAACGCAATGTTGTGGTATAAATTGGATGGGGACGATACTGAGTATAGGTTTCCCATCAATTCGTCCATTACTTATAGCAAGAATGGTAGAATAGATGATGACTTTGCCAAAAAAGTCGCCACTGACGCTTTGACCAAAGGTTTGAGCAAACTTGGATTTAACGCAGACGTATTCATGGGTAAATTCGATGATAACAAATATGTTTCATCGTTGACAACAAGCACAAATGGAGTTTTATCTGATACACAGAAGAAAATAATCCAAGACCACATAAAGGGTTTGTCTGAGCCTGATGCTAAAAAGGTATCGGATTCACTCGAATCAGGTAAAATAACAAAACATAATTTTGCCAGAACCTTGGATAAAATAGAATCACTACTGGAACGTGGCGATGCCTGACGTAAAAGATATATTAGATTCATTCGAATCGGATGAATCCTACTATGAAGAGATTACAGAGGTCCACATACCAAAGGGAACGTACCCCGCTCACATTATCGATTTATCGGTAAAGTGCAACGTCACTACAAGACAGGGCAATATCTGCGATTTATACCATTTGACTTACAGATTAGCCGAACCCCCATATAAGGGGAGTGAAATTAGGGATACGGGTGTTTTCCGATTCAAATCCACACTCGACCCATCCAAGCGACGGGTGCGTGTGGGAAACTTTTCCTACAAGCAGATGCTGGACAAACTTAACGTTCCAATGGAAAAGGTCGAATCAAACGGTGATTCCACAATATTCAAACTACCATCTCTTACCAAAGACATGGTTCTTGGAGATCCTGTAATAATCAACGTCTTTAAAAACGAGTACCACACTAAAAATGGTATGCGAAAGGAGAATGCGGCGCGACTTGTAAAATCTTGGGTAGATGGCGAGCCTACAGAGGACGTTGGTAGTGACATTCTTGACAAGTAGTATACTGCGAGAAATATTAACGAGAACACAAGGAAAAAGATATACCATTTTTGAATTACATGATATGGGACTCAGAGACCCTTATGCGGCATTTTATTCTTTACCCAATAAAAATGGCATGAAATGTAAGAAAATAGATGGTATAGTATACTTCTATTCAGAGGAATCAAATAAATGACGAAAACGAAAACACACGCATATCCACATTCGGAAGAGGCTGAGAGCATGGTTATTGGGCAGGTTATGATGGATAACGATATGTTTGACGTCGTACACGAATTTCTACCGCATGAAAATGTTTTTTATAAAGATTTTCATAAGGCTCTTTGGAAATCAATCATATCCATGCGAAAAAAAGGAACACCCATAGATGCCATTACACTTGTTAATGATATTGGCGACGTAAGGAATGGTTCGGAGGGGAGTCCTGCCTATTACATAACAGGATTGATGGGCGACGTCGTCACCACAGCCAACGCTAAACAATATGCTGAAATAGTATATAAAAAATGGCTGATGAGAAACATCATAAGAAAATCGGCAAAGGTCCAGTTTTCTTTGCATGGCTCTGTTGAAGAGTCTATGGATGCGTTGAAAAAATTAAATAGAGAAATTGAAGATATACTCAATATTGAGGTGCAAAAGATATTTGACCTCGACACGTTGGTCAACACCACAATAGAAAATATGTTTGATACTGACAATCTAATAAGTTTAGGTTACGACAAACTTGATAACCTAACAGGAGGAATGACACGTGGCGAAATAACAGTGATTGCTGGTAGACCAGGACACTTTAAATCCACAATGATGATTAATATTGTTAGAAAATTAGTTAGGAACGGCAAGAAGGTTCTTGTATTCAATCGTGAGATGAGCAATATAGAAATGATGAAAAAGATAGTCATACTTGAATCAGAGAACCTATCTGCAGAAGCAATGAGATTGGGAAATTTTATAGAAAGGGATGGTGATGACGTTGAAAAAGCAAAAAGTAAAATATCTGAACATTACAAACAACTTATTATGTTTGATAATTTGTTTGATATTGATAGCGCTCTGCGTGAAATACGGAAAATACGACCTGACGTTGTGGTGGATGATTATATAGGCTTGGTGGACGTTAAGGGAACGGAAGACCCCAGGCATCGAATCGACACCATTATGAAGGAATATAAAAGAGCCTGTAAAACGTATGGCATGTCGGCTATTCTCCTATCGCAATTAAATAGAGAATGCGAGAACAGAACCAACAAACGACCAATAATGAGAGATTTGAGAGATTCAGGGTCAATAGAACAAGATGCGGAGATGATATTATTTATGTATTATGATTGGAGATACTACTACGAGGATTCCGAGAATGGTGAATATGGAATAGAGATTGTGCTTGGAAAAAATAGATATGGTAAAACCGGCAGTGTTTATCTAGGTGTCGCAGGGGACAGGTGCGCAGTAGTAGGTTCCCCTGACGACGCTATGAACGAAACATATAAAATAAGGAAATTCAGAGATGACAATAGCTGATGACAGATACGGGGTACTTTTTAACGACGAGGAAATGGATCTTTTACTCCGTTCCGTTCAATCAATGATAGAGAATGTCGAGAACATTACAGGACAAGAACCTAAAGATTTAATGCGACTGCATGGAGATTTGATATTAATAAAACAAAAAGGTTATATAAATATAAAAGGTAACACCGTTACTGAAGAAGAACTAATAGAAAAAGGATATACTTGTGAAGAATGCGAATAAAGATAAAAAGATGGTGCGTCGCGGTAGAAGGAATAGACAAAGAGGGGCGGAGTTGCAGCGACATGCCGTAAATTTGGCTAAAGAGTTTGGTCTGGATGCCATAAATAGAGATAGAGGCGGTGCTCAGCATGAGAAGGGAGACGTGGAAATAGAAGGTGTATTCTATGGGTGCAAGAGAAGAAAGAACGTACCTGCTTGGGTTCTCCCAGAAAAACAGGAGGAAGGAGTGGTATTTCGAGGTGAAAGACAATCATCTTACATATCAGTTCCCTATGAAAAATACCTATTTTTACTAAAGGCTTATAAATGGCTACGATCAAATCATATGGACGGAATATTATGAAGGAAAATCAAAGATAATGGCTAAACAAACAAATGGCGAAAGATGGCAAATGATATTTAGTTGTTATCGAACGCTTATAGATAAAAAAGAAAGTACAAACAAAGATGCCACCATGCTTCGTAAAAGAGCAAAGGATCTCAGGGTCAAGTATAGGAATGAAGGTGGCAGATGTTTTTTCAGTTGGGTCGATGTGGATGGAATGGATAAATAAAGTTATTCAGGGTGATTCCAAAGAAATTTTGCAATTATACCCACAAGAATCTGTCCATACAATTATTTGTTCACCTCCATATTGGAATCTGCGTGACTATGGTCGTAGAGGACAATTGGGTTTTGAAGGCGCCGATTCAGACTACGTCAATGATTTGGTTGATATATTCAATCAAGCATACAGGGTATTGAGAGATGATGGTACATTATGGATAAATATAGGAGATACAAGTAAAAATAAAGAGTTGCTGGGCATACCTTGGAGACTTGCGTTAAAATTACAGGATAATGGATGGCACTTACGCTCAGATATTATATGGAGCAAAAAGAATCCGATGCCTGAAGCGTGTACAGACAGACCTTCAAAGGCTCACGAATACGTATTTCTATTCTCTAAATCTCTACAATACTACTATGATATGGAATCAATAAGAGAAAAAACCGGCGCCAACAAAAGAAGTGTTTGGAGTGTTTCCAACTCTAAACTATCAAACATACATTATGCTACCTTTCCGGATGAACTAATAGCCCCTATGGTACAGGCAGGGACGTCTCAACACGGATGTTGTAGCGAATGCGGTGCCCCATTTGAAAGAATTAAAGAACCTACTGATGCCTACAATGCTATTCGAGGAAAGGGGTTCAGTGAAAAAAATACGCTTAGTAAGGATGCGAAAATTTCGGGCTTCCGTGGCGTAGACGGATGTCTGTTCTTGGGACAAAAATATAAAACCATCGGCTGGAAAGAAACGTGCGAACATAAATGTGATAATCCCACACCAGCCATAGTCATGGATATTTTTATGGGAAGTGGTACCACAGCCATGGTGGCAAAAAGGTGTGGAAGATATTTTACTGGTATAGAATTAAATGGAGATTATATCAATCTAATCAACGAAAGACTTAACGTACAACAAAAGGAGTTATTCGAATGAGTGACAAATACGCAAATGAACCCGGTAGAGGTGTCCTTTTCCGAAATAGGTTCAAGGAAGAAAACGAAAAGCGACCAGATTTCGTAGGTTCACTAAATGTAGATGGTGTGGACTACGAACTTGCCGCTTGGCAGAATACTTCCAAAAATGGTGTCAAATACCTCTCTTTGAGACTTGGAGACGAAGTAAAAGAAAAGGAAGCCGAAAAGAAGGATGAAGAGGTCCCATTCTAAAAAAAGACGGCAATGGGCTAGGCGTGAGGAACTTATTGCTTCTTACGCCTTAGCCCAGCACCATTTAGGTATTAAACCTGTCTTAAACGTCAAAAGAAAGATGTTTGGGTCAGAATATTTAAGTGACGTACCACTATATAAATTGGAAATTTTGGTTAAAAGATTAAGAAAACTTTTTAAAGCCCGTAAAATGTAAGACGATAAGGATGACGATTGGCTAGGGTGGAAACAGCCCTACGGGCTTAATTTAACAAACAGAAGGAGTTAATATGAGATACTATTGGGAATCGCTATTTAGCACGGAATACTTCCCATATTGGGAATTTACAATGCTGATGATGTTGTGCCTACAATTAAGCATGATATGGAGGCTCAACAGAATGGAGAACAAACTGGATGGAGAATGTGAATAAGGATGATAGTCATGGATATAGCGGAATGGATTGCTGATTTTCTCATTCTTGGCATAGCATTGTTGATATGGGTTATAGCAATCTTTGGTTGTTGCCTACTGTTCAATATGTGTAAAAAAGTTGTTGATAACTTTTTAGAAGACGGAATGCCCGCTTGGTTTAAAAAATGAACCTACTCGACCTATTCAGCGGAATCGGAGGTTTCCACAAAGGATTAACCAGCGCTGGTTTCGAATTTGATTGGGTCGGGTATTCTGAAATAGACAAATACGCAGAATCCGTCTATGCCCATAACTTCAATAAAGTGGAGGCTTTAGGTGACATTAGAACTATTCAAACAAAAGGATTGCCAAAAATCGACATCTGCACTTTCGGATTCCCTTGCCAAGACCTGTCAATTGCTGGAAAGCGAGGAGGAATCGAAGCGACACGAAGCGGTTTATTCTTTGAAGCAATGCGAGTTATTAGGGATGTCAAACCCAAATATATCATCTTTGAAAACGTCAAAGGTCTTCTCAGTAGTGGGGGGAAACGAGATTTTACCGTTGTCCTTAAAGAAGTCGCCGACGCTGGGTATGATGGTCAATGGCAACTACTTAATACACGGTGGTTTCTCCCCCAAAATCGAGAGCGGGTATATTTTATCGGACATCTTAGAGGAGAACGTCGACCAGAAGTATTTCCTCTCGGAGAAAGCCATGAAGGGTGTTTTGGAACACAAGAAGCATTAGTACAGGTAGGATCGCTTGGAGAAAAAAATAGTATGGGACAAAGGGTTTACTCGGAAGATGGTATAGCGTGTTCAATCAGATCTGGAGGAGGCGGACAAGGCGGTAAAACGGGACTATATGAAATAAAATTTGTGGTTAAGGACCATGACGCCATTAGAGAGCGTGATACGGCAACGTGCATCGACGCAAATTATCATAAAGGGTTGGATAATCATGGTGAAAGAACAGGAGTTAGGGTTCACAATCAAGCAGTAGAATATGAAGTGTTAGACGATTATAATGATAATATTAGAAAAGACGGCAACACACCTACTCTAACTAGCAATTGCGGGGCAAAAGCACGAAGAAATGGTATAAAAATAATAGCAGATACCAACGTAAGAAGGTTAACCCCAAGAGAGTGTGAACGTCTACAGGGTTTTTCAGATGATTTCACAAAATATGGATTAGAAAATGGAGAAAAAATGGAAATAAGCGATAGTCAAAGATATAAACAACTTGGTAACGCCGTAAGCGTACCAGTCGTTGAAGCAATAGGGAGGCGTTTACGTGAGTAAAGATTATTGGGACATAATAGAAGAAGCAGATTCAATATTAGGTGATATTTTTAAAGGCATTTCACAAAAAGACATAGTGGCATTTACCAATCCATACACACGACAGGCTGAAAAAGATGTATTTGTATGTGATAAATGTGATAAAGTTTGGGAAATGGTGACAAGTGGGTGGCGTAATAGAGAAAGATTTGCTCTACTCCACTATTATAAAGAAATACCAAGGTGGGGAAAGACGATAAAGAGATGTAAAGCATGCCGTACCTAGTTCGTTGTCATGAATGCGATAAACCAACTGCAAATAGATTTGGCGTATGCGATAATTGTATAGAACGCACCACCGCTGATGAATATAACGACGAGGTAAGAGAAGAAAGAGGCGGTTGGAGAGAAAGAATAGTGTTTGAAAAACTTAAAAGAGATAAAAAGAAGAGGAGAGTATAGTATATATTATATATATATACATATTATACCTATACCTATATATTACCTAGGTATAATATAGACTTGTAAATTTGCTTTATTTCGCATTTTTTTTTCTAGGCAAGGGTATAATCGATAAATATAAAAAAGTCCCGTATTCGGGCGTTTAGACGGCTTAAAATCCCTTTTGTAACTCCCTCCCTGCTGATTCCATTGCATTGTCTTTGAAAATTAAGTCTATGGCTCTATCCAATCTTTGATTTTCTACTGATATTTGATTTTTTCTGTCGTATACGTTTTTAAGAAGACGCTCTTTCGCCGGTGCTGGTAGCACTGGGTCTTTTGCTATAGTCTGTAATTTTTCTCTTAGAATTGCCCGTTCTTGCTGGTTGATGGTGACACTTTCTTTTAATTTGTCAATATTTTTAGTGACCCAATCGAAACCTTTTTGACTTACGGTACCCACATCTCCTGCCGTTACGCCTTTGGTTACATTTCTTGCATTCACTACACGCGGTAATTGTTTAGCGGTTTTTTTCCAAACAGGTATCATGGAACCTGCCAGCTTCCAAGGACCCTGCGCTATACTAGACGGATCAAAAACCATTTGGGCAATCTTCAATGCATCCTTTAAATTTTCATCTGTGATTTTACCAGTGGTGGACAAAGGAGGAATTGCTCCCGATTTTTCTCTATATTTACCCGTTCCTCCATGTAGCCCTCTTTTCCCGGTTATAAGCCCCAACAGAGTATTGTCTTTGCCGTTCATTTTACTATACTCATCTTTTTTAGGTCCTCTTTCTGTCTTTCTCTGTATTTTGACATCTCGGATTTAGATATTTCGCCAATTACAGTGTCAAAATTCCATCTAGGATTGATGTTTTTATAATCTTTCTTTGTGAGGACACTCCTTAATCTTCTCCTATTATCATCCCATCTTTTCTCCAAATTTAACAGTCTTGTTCTTTCTTTAGGTGTCAGGTAAGACATAAATAATTTGTAGTCACTCACGGCATCACCAGATTTCAGTGGACCTGTGCTTTTCCAGGAGTCTGGTATTGGTTTGGTTCTTTCAATATAATTCTGAATATCCCGTTCTGCGTTTATCCAAGAGTAGGCAAGCGTTTGTCTGTAATTATCGTCACCGGGACCTACCCCTTGCTTTTTCTCCCCAAGCGCTTCATCCATTTTCTCCATCATTCTCACGTAGACACCAGCGAAATAAGATGTGGCTATCTCCTCATCGGGTAAATTCTTTTCCGAAAGAAAGGCTTTTTTGAGCAAATCAAAATAACTTGTAGAGTGCAGTTTGCCTTTTTCACGTTCTAGTCCGGATATTCTGGTTTTACCGGAATTGGGGTTTTGGGACTCTTTAAACTGATTTTTCAGTCTATTGACCCACCTCAACTCAGTATTAATGCTTTTACTGAACTTGTCCGTCATTTTATTGTAATCGGACCACACGACCACGTTTTCTGCAAGCGCGTCATCCAGCGACGATACAAGTTTATTCCAACCTTGTGGATGAAAAACGTTAAAATCCTGTTGTGGACCAGTCCCTTTTAAAAGAGATAGGTACATATTATTGACAAAACGAACAGCCGCAAAATTGTCTTCTATAGGTCCTTCTTTACCGAAAGATGAGAAAATTTGTAGAAATTCAGCATTCAACATTGATTCCCACATTTGAGGAACCGTAGGCAAAAACCTATTTCTAGCCTCCTCGTCAAACATCAGTTTTGCAGTCCAATACATTGCTTCTCCTGCTGCCAATTTTCCAAAAGAATATCTCATAAGCGGCATAATGTTATTGTCTTGTACCAATGGTTTTATATTGTTTCTCCATAAATTTTCAGTCATTCTATACCCAATCCTATAGAATATGGTTAGCGGTTTCGCCATTGGATGGGACATCCAAAGAGGTATAAAAGGAAGACTGGGTGAGCCTTGGGTTATTAAATGTGAAAATTGTACGTATTGCGATTGTTCTTTCTCCGTCATAAATCCACGTTTCACCATAGCATCTACTTCCTTGTCGGAGAATTTTGCCATTTCCGTCATTCTTCGATAAGACGCCATTCTATTCTTTTTAGAACCGTACTTCCCTCTTAAAACATCTAAATCATGAGTGTAAGCGACGGACCCTATTGCAATAGATGAAATTCTATTCCAAGCCTCCGTCTCTTTCATAACTCCTAGCCGTCCTACCCAATTCATTGCACCGCCTCTCTGCGCAAAATCGTAATACCCTGAATAAGCGCCACCCATATCGATGTTCAATTGGCTGTAGGCTTTAGGATTTTTCATCCAATCATGCACACCCTTAAAATATAAATTGGTACCAAAAACGTTCCAATTTTCAACCTGACCCAGACCAAGGTTTTTTATAAGACCAGAACGAGGTGACGACAACCCAACGTTTGTAACGGTCCTATTGAGTCCACGAATAAATTTATGCCAGATTCCAGGGTCAGAAGAAATTGCCCAACCATTAATTTGTTTATCTATGGATTTTTCCATCCATTTACCAAACTCCTGTCCCAACTCTTTTTTTACTTTACCTAAATTTGCTTGAACCCGTTCGCTGTTTTTTCCTTTTGGTCCAAAGTTATTGTGCGTTGAGATAATGTGAGCAGTCTGTTCGGCATAGCGATGTATTAATTTTGTATAATCTCGTTCATATACGTCCATCACGTCGTTAATGACGTATTCTCCCTTTTTGGGAGATTTAGGGTCGATAGACGGGTCTTTGACGCCTACTTGTACGCCATCCTTAATGGTAACCTTTATTTTATCGCCTTTTTTGACGTTGTAATTACCTTGACTCAAAGGTATCCTATTCCCATTGGAATCCCATGCCATCACAGGAGGAAGATCCGCTACCCTTTCATAAGGCTGACCAAAAATAGTCTGGTCTCCTGCCCTCTCAGCCATTGCGGTTAAGCGACCCTCTGCAATCTCCTTTTTTATCTCTCTTAATTTGATTTCTCTCCCTTTGCCCTCAGGAACCATTCGCACTGCCTTCTTTTGCGCATTGTCCAATCCTTTTAAATTTGTAGAATTTATTGATTTCATGTATGGGTCGGATTCCAGCATCGTTTCAACAAGTTCTTGGTATTGTTGGCTCTTAGTATCCGTTAGTATCCTCGTTTTCGCATCCTGAGACAATTGTCTGTAAAGGTAGTCTTTCTCATAAGTTCCTTTTGCCCCCTCCTGATATATTTGACCAAGCTTATTTTTCTTACCATTGTAGACGGTAACGTCGTATCTTATGCCTTGTCCCTTACCATAAACGTCGGCTTGTGTTCCATCCAATATTCTATCTGGTGAAAAAATCCTACCATTCTCCGCTCTAAACTGCGCAAACGCCTGTGGTGACATATGCTTATGTTTGTCTGTTTGGGGTTTTTTGATATTATAGACGTACCTAAGTTTTCCGTCAAACACAAAACCTCTCTCTTTAGATTGAGTCTCAATATTAAAATGAGAGCGTGTGGGTCGAATGTGTTTTTTAAAGTTTACGTTATTTTCAGCAGCCCACTCCATTGCTTCTGTTTTAGTTTTGAAAAATTGCTTACCAAGAATTTTAAACACGTATCTCGGCGATTGAGATACTGGATCAATTGCGTAGTCTATCACATTGTACTCGTATCCATTCAAAAGTCTAACTGCGTCGTCGTGTAATACCAAATCCAATTTCTCACCATCTCTATCATATATTTCGAACATTGGCTTTTTTTTGTTGCCGTCTTTTATTTGTACTCCAGAAGCAACGTAATTCGTAAAAACCTTATCCATATATCGTCTATGATATATCTTTATCAGATGTCTTTTCCCTTTTTGTTCGTCCTTAGTTAGAAAATCACCAAATTTTGTATCCAATAAAGCAGAAAGATTAACCAACTCCTTCTCCGTTAAATTCAAATCTTTCATTAAATCCTTGGTAATTCTGATACCTTGAGAAGCGATTAGTTGCCTTTGTGTCTCAAAGTTCAACATTTGTCTTCCAAGGGCTTGTGCCGATTGGTTTTTCGTAGCCATTGCCCTCGTATAAACAGGAACACCTGGTCTTAAAAGCGTAGAAATGTTTGGAATAAACGATTCTCTTAAATTTTTAAACCAAGAAACGGGACCTGGAGAGACATCAGGTCTCTTATAATTTCCTTCCTTTACTATATTCCCAAGATGATTGAGTTCCAATTTATTCAAGTTTTCCAAATGCCCACCACTACCGGGGAAAAACGATTTAGCAAAAAATTGTAAACTGGTCTTGTTGAAACCAGAGTCGCTTGCTCTCTTTTGTACCTCTCTCGTTACTAATTGATGATCTTTGAATTCCGCTTTGGTTGAAATCTTTTTTGCTTCACTAAAAACAGCATCCAACTGACGTTTAACCGCTCCTTCCTTCATCCAATTGTTCTTTGCGTAATCTTCAGCCTGTTTCTTATGTCTAAACGTCCTCCTCCCTTGACCACCAGTTCGCGCCCATAACATTTTATAACTTTTCAGCCCATTAGGTTTAACGTATCCTATCTTTAAACCGTAACTGTTTACCTTCCCTGTCTCTGGGTTTCTAATGGGATCAACCCTATAAAATAGTGTATTTCCATGATCTCCCTGATCCTTTAAAACGTTTTTAAACCATTTGACATGCTTATTTAAATATAATTTTCTAGCGTGGTCTTTCGCCGTGGGTACGTCCTTGCCTGGAGGTAACTCTCTAAGTTCTGGTTTAACTTGTACTGGTCGAATATTTCGTTGTTTCCAACTTTGAAACAACCCAGTTCGGGTTGTGGAGTTTATAATTCTTGGGGCTGCGCCTGGTGCTTCATCTATGTATTTCCAAGCCATACGCCACTTTTTATCACCCTTATTTTTTAATTTGCCGTCTTTAGTGTACGGATTGTGTACGTGTAAAACCTGTATAACTCTCTTGCCTTTACTTTTCCCTGTAACCCACAATCTTGAGCCTTCGCCGGTTCCTGCTTCAATTGTCGCTTTAGTTCTAGCAATATTTAATATTTTTTCAACGAGTGGAGTCTCCAATAATGTCGTAGCCTCCACATCTTTATAAATACCACTATTCACAAGAGCCTGTTTCATCTTAAATTTAGTTTGCACTCTACTTAAACCCATCCCTGCATAATGATACCCCATCATCGTCAAGCCGTGTATTATTCTATCTTCCTCAGGTATCGATACGTCACTATTGGGGTATTTGGCATTACCGGGTGTATTAAATCCATAACCTATACCAAATAACGACAGAGGCTCACCCACGTACTTCCATGCTGATGCGGCCATTCCTGTTGGTAGAAATATGTTAGGCATTCCAACAAGAGAAAATTTAGCGGATTCAAGTGTTGTATGAGGTATATTCTTTACTCTTTCCTTTAAGCCTTCAACAGTAATCAACGAATTTTGTTTATCATATATCTGCCCATGAGCATTAAACGCAAGAAAATTTCTAGTAAATGTATCCATGGCATTGGCAACCTTAGGATTGGTCTTCATTGTTAGTTTGCCAAGTTGAAAACCATATTCCCCTGCCCCTACTGACCGTAGAAAATCAGTATATCTACCTTTGGTGCCTAACCATCCAGAAGCCTGAAGCATTGGTTTGTTTGGTGTAGCCTTTAGATGCTTACGGAAATACGCCTCCAACTTACCTAGGGCAAGTTGATATTCCTCTGATGCTGTTATGAATTGTTTACTGAAAACACCACCTGCCTTAATATTATCTCCAACCTTGTATGCTTTTGTTTCTGCTTTTCGAGCTCCTTTTACTAATCTATTCATTCCTTTAATTTCTTTTGGAGTCCCAGCGAGTTTTTGACCGCCGATTATATTAGAACCAACCCCAAAAGTAACAATAACACCAGCCATTGTTCCTGCTGCACTAGCAATTTTCTGTGACCGATCAAACTCTGCTTCTTCGCCAGTTTCAGGGTCATATACATCGCTATAGACGTCAAACCCTTCTTCATAAGGTATTATTGCATTGGCGGCATTTTTGAAAAACAAACTTGCTAAAGAGGCATCTTCTTTCTGTCCTCGTCGCGCCAAGTAATTCGCCTTTTCTTCGGATTTTCTTTCTCCCCAAGGGTAGAGATCGGGTGGCTTCGGCATTACGTCTCCCCAAAAATTGTCACCATCAGTCTCATCGTCTACCAACGATATTGAATTTGGATGATTACCGGTAATATTAGTTGCAAAATCATTAGGGTGTTTTCTTTGATACTCTTCGACTGCATAATTGGAGAGTTCTTGTTGTTCTTCCTCATCTAAGTTATCCCAATCATTTTTCGGGTATGAAAACTCCACATAATACGGTTCTCCACCTCCATCAGGCGTAACCTCCAAATTCACAATTTTATTTTTAGACTCTTTACCCTCAACAGAGCCACCCCCAACAGGCGCATCATTATCATCAAAATCATTTTCCGTTGCAGGTTCGGGAGAGGCATTCGAAGATGAGTTAGCGGTTATAATTTGATTTAATGCCGTTTCGGTATTATCGTGACCCTTTGGTAAATGTGGTGTAACGTAAGAGGCGTCAATTGTCTGTCTGTTCCCCTCGTCGTCTTCAACCTCCCAAAAAGGTTTACCATTAATATCTACACTACCACTACTCGACGTCATAAATTCTTTTCCTTGGAATGGAAAAGTAAACAACTGGTCTACAGGATGACCAAGTGTATCTGCCCCTACTGTATTTTGTTCAGCCATTATTAATTAAGTATTTTTACTTGTTGCTTCTTTACACGGGATGACGATTTTACTGATGGTTGCGAGCTAGCGCCTGCAGGTGCCTGTAAATAATATGCGTTGTTAAAATCAGCGCCTTCTCCATCTTTGTATATAGGGACACCTTTAAAAGAAACACCTACGGGGGTTTGTCCTGTCGTCCTTGTAAATTTTCGGTTTCCTTGATTAGCCACCACGCTGGTACCATCTTCTTTTACAAGTTCGAATGTGCCACTCCATTCCCCACCCCTCATCGAATTCTTCTTCACAAATTTCCAAAAAAGTTTATCACCTTCATTAAAGTTATAATTCCTTGCCGGTGGAGGTTGTGCAAATTTATTTCTCCCACCCTCTGGGAATCCTACAATATCGCCTATTTCTAATGCTGAAACGACATTATTTATTTGCCTTGAATGTTTTGCTGGTTGCGCCAAAGTTGTCTTCTTTGCTTTAGATGAGCGAATACGAGCCAAATTAGCAGCATTAACTTGGTCCTGTACCTCCGGGTCCATACGATTCCAATCCTGATCCGATATCTTAATCCTTTGGTTTTCAGGATTATAACGAAAACGATTCTGTTCATATGTAGGCTCATGAGGTGATCCAGCAGGCACTATACCAGTAGCCCTTATGAAGTTTTTTCGTGATTCTGTTGCCGCTTTGTCTGCTGCCGTTGGAGGTGGTGGCGGGGGTGGTGGAGTATTGGGTGGTATAACATTTTGTTTTGTTACACCATATAGATCTGTAGTTCGATTACTAGTCAGTCTTTGTATTTGATGCATAGTCCCACCAGTTCTTTTCAAATCGTTAAATGCTTCCTTCGAAAAAATGTCACTGTACTTTATGCCCCCAACTTTATCATTGTACTGAGCGGTTGGTAACACACCATTAATTCTGGCTCTATACATTTCTTCTTGTTGACGTAGTGCCTTTAGATCTTCATCGCTTGTGTACAATTTCGCTGCAAGGAAGTATTTTGTTCCCAAGTCGTCCAGTCGTGTCTGGTAAAATTTTTGTGCTCCTTGTACAAATTTAAGATTATTTTGATGTGTTTTCTGAAGTTCTGCAATCAGCTTATTTCCTGCAGTAGAATGATCTTGACCTACCATTGGAATCGGTTCACCCTCTGCATCCTGAGTGTACATTCCACTAATAAAGTTATTTAGTATGTCACTACCAAAATCCCGAGGCAGAGACTCATAAAAAGCACTAAAGTTTTGGATATATTCAAAATTTTTCCATTGGTTTTGTAAAATCTCAATGTTGTCATCGAAGTAAAACTTGTTTTTATATGATTCTTTAATATCTGGATTTGTACTCATACTACGAAGTTGTGCTATCATATCATTTACACTTACAGGATTAAAATAAGATTTTTGAAACGTCAGTGCAGGATTCCCATAGGTAGCTTCAAAAGTAGCCCATTGATCGTTAAAGTTTTCATAAGCCATGGTTTGATCATTCAATGCTTTGGTTGCGATTTGCTGAAAAGGATTCCTAGCCGTCATTCCGCTTATAGTATTCTCTATGAGTTCCTGATCTGCCCCAGCCTGTGTCATAGTGGCTCTAGTCGTTTCTATATTCTTGTCATAGGCTATTTTATTCCCAGCAAATGAAGGACTGGTTATATGCGCGTTGATCAATCGAAGTTTGAAGGTAGGATCGCCGTCGTCGCCAATTGCATTTATGACGTCCATCTGAGATGCATTTTGATCAATCAGACCCTGTCTTTCCATTTCTAGAAGTTTGTACTTCGAGTCGAAGTAGTTCTTTTTTCTAGCTGTGTTCAAAGCCTCTTTTTTATACTGCTGGTCTATTGCTCTATCTTGAGCCTTCCCAATTGCTTCCGCAAAATTCCAGGGGTTACTACCCCTGTGCATAGTTACACTAACAGCCATATCCTACCCCCTTAAGCAATAACGAAATCAACGTCTATTTGATTATAATAAACACCGAGAATGCCATTTCTTTGCACCACAGCCTCAGGTTTTTTCAATAAAATTTCTTGTGCTATAACACCTCTATATTTAGTATCATCACCTATATACTTAAATTCATAGATATTATAACCATCCTCCGATTTCCCAACTTTAACAATGTCTTTTTTAATGTTTTCATCACTTGCAAGCGGGTTATATGCGGTAGCAGCGGCGCCAATTAGATTATTAAAAAATCCTGCTCTATTCGTCCGATCGCCTAATTGCTGGTTATAAGCAGACGTCAATTCATATTGTGAATAATCATTCTGCGCTTGGGCATTGAATTGGCTTGATCCATATTGTTGGTTAGCATATTCTTGATTAGCCGTATTAGCCCAATTTGCCCCAAACTGTGACGCAGTATTTTGAGCAGACTGATTTGCTAAAGCCTGTGTTTGACCTCGTTGAGCCTCTGCGCCTGCTAAAGTACCACCAGCGCCAGCGGCTCCAGTTGCCATACCAAGAGATTGATTCGCCGCACCGAGTAAACCAGTACCAGCCTGTAAACCTTGCGCCTGAACTCCCATCATTCCCTGTCTGACGGATTCACCTACAGCGCCTGCGTTTGAAGACCCTAAAAGCGCTCCCAGTCCTCCACCTCCCATACCTCTCTGAGCAAGTTGTTGGTTTTGTTGGTTTGATAAGTTAGCCATTTGTCCGGATGTTGCTTCTTGCATATACCCACGTTGTTGTTGATAGTAGTTACTACTGGGATCAAAAAACTGTTGAGCCTGACCAAATGTAGATTGAGCCATATCCATACCAAACCCAGCCTGATTTGAGAGTTGGTCCATATACCCTTGACTCTGTCCCGATGTACCATATGATCCAGTAGCTGCATCATAACCAGACGTATCATATGAAAATGGACTTGATTGTGCTACGTCGTAATTAAAATCCTGATTTATCGAATTTAATCCGAATATTCCTGCAAAATCATTAAACATACCCATAACTAACTCCTTTCCTATTTATCTTTAAATTTATAACCGGATGCCGTTGTATTCGTTGATTGAATCCAACCCTCATCAGTATACGCTTCAATAAAATACGCGCCATCAGCATCTTTTACTATTCTTATATCACCTGGTTTTCCAAGTTCACTTAACTTTTCCACCGTTGTTTCGCCCTGATTGACAGCATTTATTAATTCATTGATATCATCATATATCTTATCGATAACTCTATTTACAAAAACATCGCTAGGTACTCTTGGTGCTCTTTTTTTACTTATCGCCATTATTTTGGTGAACTCCTTCTGAATACAAATCCAATAGAATCTATGGGATCGTCTTCATTTGTGATTGAAACGCTTACCCATTTTGCTTTTCTGTTGTCTCCCGATAAAGTATAAACATACCCAGTATCGCCATCATTTGCTCCAGTTGCCCCAACAGCCCCTTCAGAACTCAAGAATTGGTTGATACGCGCTGTGTTATCGTCTCCAGTAAGTCTAATTCTTTTAAATCTTTTATACTGAGTATTTGTCCCCATATGCATCTTTTTACTTCTCCAATCGTACGTCTTATTACTAGATGAATCGCCTAGATAATGTGTAATCTTTTTATTAGCCTTATCGCAAAAGAACGTTTCACCATATTTTCCTGAAAACGTTCCACCTAAATCTGCACTATCGGGACCTAGTTCCCATAAATCCCAACGTTTACGAGCAAGATTGAAAGCCCAACAATACCAAGAATCTCCTGTATTCGATACGAAAAATACCAAAAATGAATTTCTTTTAGCATCGAATTCTACCTTGGCAGGATAACTCGTATCTCTATTATGCCAACTATACTCGGCGTCTCCCGTAAGTATTCCATCACCAATTGCCACAGGAGTTTGACCATTGTGTAAATAAATATTGTTCTTATCCGCAAAACACATTCCGTATTCCGTTATGCAAAATGAATCAGGACCATCACATCCAGCACCCTCAAATTCATCCTCTATATAAAAGAAATTTGGTTCTATACGTAAACAAGTATTATGCCCAAAAACCCATATTCGACCTTGATAAGAAGCAACAGCAGTAGGTAAAACAGGTATTCTCAATACGTCTGCTATTACATTAAACATATTGAAAGAATAAGGTCTGGACTTAAACATATAATTGCCGGCATCATCAACTTGAGGATGAAAACAATCTGCAACAAAAAGTACATTATTTAATTGCGCAGACAGTCCATAATTGACCCATGGATTGTCAAGTGTCTCTGAAATCCCCGTGATGGCTTCGTAACTCGCACCAAAATATGTGGCGCTATCCGTCAACGTTCTGCTTCTCTGAACCTCCCATACAGGATTCGAACCACTACCTGAGGTAAGATGAAAATTTGTATTCAATTCAATTTTTTTCCATTTCCTAAAAAATACAGTCGGCACAGCAAAAGGATCTGTATCAGTCCTATCTTGTTCAACAGCCCTGTAAATTACTATATGAGACACTCTTTTCGATATTTTGTCTGCTCCTGCTATATTTAATTCGACGTCTACGTCGAAACCTCCATCCGATGCCGTTGATGATGATTCTATATATAAATTACCAGTCTCCGTATCCTCCCCAAAATCACCCAACGTAGATTCCTGATAACCATCGTATAAAAAAGACGCCCTATACCATACTCTATTTGAGTTTTTATATACATCAGGATCCTCCGACACTAAATTAGTTGGGAATCCATCCCCTGCCTTTTTGGTGAGTCGTATTCCAAGAGTACTGATCATAACGGCGGTAGCAGTCGAAAACTCAGTAGTCCCGGCATCATATGATAAGTCCATCCATTTACCAACACCATTGCCAGCAAAAACACTACACAAAGTTGCGCTAGTCGGACAAATTGTCCCCTCACTTATATCAAATTCATCCGATTCGTTTGCTGCAATGGTCGTGAATTCAGGTTGTGAATCATCAAGTCTGGTGAAATGATACAATTTCGATAGTTCGGCTCCGTCATCGCCTGTAACCACGAACAACGTATCATCAAAAGCTGTGATACATCGGGATGTTTCAGTTGCTGGTAATGCTATGATATACGTTTTTTCTCCATCATCAAGATTAACTGCGGTATTTCCTGTCCTATCAGCATTTACAAGCCAATTAAAAGAATCATAAGAAGCCCAACCACCACCGCTATCTTGTGAAAGTTGAATCGTAGTCGCATTTCCAAGAAGATCTTCATGACCTGTTTTATCATATATGCCTATAATACCTATTTGACTATCGTCGTCAGCCTCATGGAGTGCCATTCTAGGAATCTCTAAAAAAGATGCAGGTTCCATATACCTTGCCATAAACATACCATCTTCAGTATGTATCCAAATAAAACCTAACTCCGAATCAATGGAAAAACTCCATATTTCGCTACCACTCATTAAACTCGCAGGAGAAGTAGCACCAACGTAATGACTTCCCGGAGTGTTGGTACCATCTTCTACGGGATAGATAAATTTTTCTGGATCTGTAAGTTCACACTCCCATGCAAAAGCAATAGTATTATCGGCGTCTCGTGGACAATTCCAAAAATTTACTGATTTTGAAACTGTTGCGTCGGCATCCACTTGAATTAATTGATCTCTAACCGTATCATAACGCAATGAACGAACAGTCGTATTAGCATCAGTGACTTGAGAGGTTTCTTCTTTAGTAAATGTGCCTGCATTTCCATCATGAACAGAAAGCATACTGCATTTGTATATTTGATTATAGGTGGCAGTCTGTCCATGAACGTAAAACATTTTTACAGTCGCATCACCAGTCCCTATTATCTGACCAGTTGATGCAATTCCACGCGCAGTTGTCATTGCATCAAATTGAATATATTCCTTATTAGCCATCGTCGAGTTATCAGGGTCAATTTCTCCCTTCATTCCGTTTGTTATATTTCCAGGATCATATTGCCAAGAATATATTCCGGAAACACTACTATCACCATCTCCCAAACATACCAAAAAAGTTTCAGTAGCGCCAAGTATAGGCGTTAAACTATGCCATCTAGCAGGAGTATCGATACTACCACCATCCTTCCAATCTTTTATTACGGGACCATCAACGCCAGCGTCTACCCATGTCTTTGCAAAAGTAATGACAGGATGGACATAACTATACGTAATTGAAGTTAAAAAACTGGAATTATCAATTCTAGTTGATTGTGTATAATCTGTACCGCCTTCCAACCCAGCCATAAAAAGAATTCTATTAGTGGAATCCACACCTAAGGCTGTACAAGGTCCGCCTAGATCCCACTCCCCAGTTAAATCTGAAACTGTTTCGACTACTAACGTTGCCGTTTCCAAAGAACCACTCTCCGACGGGTCGACAAAAACAAGTTCATCGTCTATTTCATAACCAGTACCAGCATTTGTAATTGTAAAAGTTGGGTCTCCTGATAATGGATGGGTTACAATAGTGCATCTCATGCCGGAACCAGAGCCTCCTGAATCGGGCTCCACATTATTATGGGTCTCATCCTCCCCCCACGCACCAGTTGGAGTAGGTGTAAGATCATCGACTGTTAAGATAACCTTGCCTGCCTCTCCACCCTTCAAATAATCTCCCACTGCCGTTAAAATACCATCATTATCATAATTAAAAACCCTAACACCATCTTGACAAGGAATAAAAAGCAATTGGCCGCTTCTATCAATGGCTATATTATCTGCATGCCCGGATCTTTCATCATCGGGAACCCCCGTTAAACCACCTCCACCCCTTTCAATATTTGCATCCGTCACAGTAATCTGACTCTGAACCCATAAACCTTTATCCGCAGTCGCAGAAGGATCATCATCATAAACATTCCCGTCTATATTATATGAACACGCAAACAACTGCTTGTCAACAGTTGGACTGTCTACGTTGGTATTATCATTCGTTTCAATTATAAAAAGTAACTTTCTATTTTCATCAATAACACTACAAGTTTTATTGTTTATAGGGTCATTGTTTATTGTTGCTCCAAGATCTGCTAAATTTACGTAACTACTAAGTGCACCAGTCTTTTGTTCCCACTCATATCTGAACTGCATTTTAAATTTACCATCATCAATGATAGAATCTGAAGATATGGGAAGGTCAGATTTTATATTTTGTCCAGGTACAGTTGATCTACTTGAATTGCACCAATTGAATTCAGTAAAATAAAACATAGGATTTGGTGGAATAAACGTTCTATTAGTCGGGGATTTTGTTCCTGCTTCGTTCGGACTATCCATATTCCAAAGAAAAACACTTTCCGCATAGGTCTTATTCTGCCATTCGTGATCTGCCTCTAGTCCCGGCTCTCGCTGAAACCATAATTGACACCCTGAAGTGCCTTCAGTCGACCCATATTCTCCAACCTCAATAAAATCAACGACACCATCATGGTTGGTATCCCATTCCGCAGGTGATCCGGGTTCCTCAAGATCCACATGAAAAAGTTCAGACATATCATCGGCGGTTAGCGCATATAATTTACCATCAATCCCAGTAGCAGAATAATTTTTATCAAAAACCCATAACCCCAAATTACCATCAGTATCTTCCTTTCGAACACTAATACCTCCAGCTCCCACAAAATTTTGTAGAGACTTTCTTACAAACGTTTGTTCTGCCTTATTGAATTTATATACGAATTCACCTTCATATTCTATACCATAAAGAAAATCTCCAATATTTACAACTTGATGCATATCCGTGAATAAGGATGGAGATTGCATGGTCCCATCAGTTAAATATAAACCATCTGTCGATTCTCCAAATAATTTATGAGAAATAAGACCGCACCATTTTGGGGCATACGTGTCACCGCCTCCAACGCCTATGTGAACTTCTTTATTATTTGTTTCCATTGTGACGGAAGTATTGGATATTGCTGTTTTAGTACCTATTACGGCATCACCATCATTTTCATAAAAATCAGTAATGGTATTAATACCGGGACTAGCGCCGGAATTCTCCGTATCTTCATCATAGAATACAACGTGCCTCTTAGCGCCATCTGTTATAGTCTTAAATTTTGAACCTTGTATTGTACCTGTAATCCCTGTGGTGCTACTGCCACTACCTCCTATATAATCAACGTCGGCAGGTACAGGTGTTAATTTACCATCTTCCGATACGGGATCTATATTCATGCTATAGGACGCAGATTCTTCAGGCATATCGGTTTCTGATGGGGAAGTGAGAGTCCCACCCATAAACTGTTTTATTTCGAACATTTCTTTAGGCATTATCTTTTCTTCTTATAAGCATAGTTTTTTATCGAGTCATATTTATAATCAGTATATTTACCACCATATTTTTTCATAGACCTGTCTATCGCTCTATCGCCGGGTGTCATTAAGCCACGAGCAGTACCTTTTAAGGTAGGTGTTCCATCTTCATGCAAATGCCCACGTTTTACCAAAATACGCTCTGCTATATACTTAGCGTCTTTATAGGTATATTTATTATTCTTACTATTTAGTAACTGACTAGTAAGTCTATTTAATATAGGTATATTATCTTTACTCATACCTTACCTACTTAATATAGTATCTATAAACATAGGACTTTGTTGATTGATTTCAGCAACGAATCGTCTTATACTATTCATTCTGGTCTTATCTTGCATTTGGCTGAGAGCATTTGCATTTATCATTCCTGAATTTTGTGGGACACCCCCACCTTCGTTGTATTTCCAATTTCTCCATTCTTCAGGATCTTCATAAAATATAGATCCTGGTGGCTCTTCAGGGAGCCTAGGAAACTGTTGCCATTCCGTACCGCGTTCTCGAAACTGAGCATCCATTACTTCCTGTTGTATATCACGAAATACGTCTTCTGATATTTCGTCAAAATCCCGTCTTATTCTTTTAGTCTCATACGGAGTATCCTCAGTATTCTGATTACTTAATTGACTCATATATAGTTGAGAGTCCCGTCCTTCAGGATCTGTAATAAAACCACCCGCTTGATAGATGCCACCGCCCAATGCTCTATTTCTTCTTAATAATTTATCTAGAAGAGACCTTCTTGCTGGTTCTGATTCTTCTTCCGGATATTGATTTTGGAGGTTCATCAATTGTTGGTCTGGCGGGAGTGGGATATCCACACTACCATCAGAAGGTTGGTTCCGCAATGCTCTTAGATAGTCTTTCTGTACTTGCTCTTTAGCATGCGCACTTCTCACATATTCGCTTGTTGGTGTCATATTATGTTGTAAGGCTTTCTTGCGCCGATCATAATCTTGTTTGTATCGATACTCTTCACCTTTTTGTGCAAGATTTGCTTTCAGTTCTGCTTCATATTCTGCTCCAGTATTCATCAGTGTCTCGTGCAATTGTTTTGCTTCATATTCTGCTCCAGTATTCATATTCTGAGCGCGTTCAACGAGGGCATTATAATTGGAACTCTGTTTCTGTTCCTGTTCCTTTTTTGCCAAATTCTCTCTTATGTCACGCTTCTTCATCCAATCCTTCTGGTGATCTTCCAATTGTTGAACTTCCTGTCTTTTCTTTGCGTCGCTGATATTCTTTTCATGTTGCTTCCGTCTCGCTTGTTGCCATTCATGTGGTCTACCCCCTTCACCAGTGTATGGGTCATAATACACATTTTGATTGGCTATCCTTTTTTCCAAATCCTTCATTTCATTCGCTTTTTTCAAATCATCTCTTATGTTATTGATTTGCGTTTGTCTGTATTTTGGTATCTTATTGCCAGTTTCTGGGTCAAATACGAAGTCCTGTTGTCCTATGTTTCTCATCTCTGCTCTTGCCTTCAGTTGGCTTGCCTTTACATCAGACGCATGTCCCTTCAACGCTCTTTTTTGTGCACCCGCTACAAATTTTTGTTCTTTCCGGGCTGTTCGTTCTTTAGCAGTACCAAATACTTTTTCTAAAAAACTAGGGTCTATATTCTGATTTTTAGCCCAATTCTTTCTCTTTCTATTATATTCTTCTTCCGTAATAGTCCCCTCATCAAATGCAGTCTTCCACTTTTGAATTTCGCCTAAAGGATCATCATCGGTGCTACCATACCCATCACCAAAATATTGTGCTATATTTGGGTCATTACTCATTTTACCAGCGAAATTCCATGGATCCATAGGATAGAAACCCATACTGGGAGTGGATGAATCATTCCAAACCATGTTCTTAGGTAATGTTTTTAATTGCACTGGTTTTGGTTTGAGATAATCACCGTCCTTATATTTTGGAATAGGACCTCCCCTAGGCTCATCATCGCCCCCTCCTCCCAAAGATTGATTAATGGCTTGCCCAAGATTGTCTCCAAAATTCCAAGGGTTTCCTGTACCTTGCATTACAGGACCTCCCCTAGGCATTAATGGCGCACCAAGAAAATTATTAGCCTCATTTTCTTCTGGATATAATTTATTACCCATGGAATTTATCTTTTCGATTAAAGGTCCTGCAAACTTCATAGCGGCTTTACTGGCAACATATTCACCACCCTGAACTTCTATTTTATCCTGTAAACCATTTTTAACTTTTGCTTTCACTCCACCATTAGCGTGGTTTGGACCAAAGACTTCACCGCCATTTTTAAAATTTTCTATATTAAACCAACCCATAATTCTACTCCTTTATTTCTACATGAACCAAATCATCGAAACGATTGTCGGCGATTTCACCATCTCCATCCCAATCGCCACCCCAACGAATTTTAATTCCCAATTGATGACCTATACCTCTTAACATTCCACCCATATAATGAAATCTTTCACGGTCTTCCCAATCAATAGGGTATGGAGCAAGGTCTACAGCCTTACCCTCCATATGCCTTGAATATTTAACCTTTGTTGCTCCTTTTTCAAGGAGTTCGGCTTGTCTTTCCTTAGAACGTACGCCTTCAATAATGGTAACATCCATTATTTTAATAAGTTCATTAAGCACATTAACAAGTTTTGAATTGACTCCCTTGAGTCTTCCTCTTGAGCGTTTACCGAATCTAGGCATTATTTCCTCCACGGGGATTTAAGAAAATTTTTAAATCCATTCCTTACTTTTTTCCAGAACAAATCCTCTTTCCCTCTAAAATTACCAATAATATTCTTTTTCTTTTTCATTACTTTGAACCGAATACCTTTGAGAAAAAACCTTTCTTCTTCTTTCCGCCTTTACCGCCTTTTGATTTTTTCCCTTTTTTCTTTTTCTTCTTTTTTACTTCTTCCATATCAGCCTTTGCACTCATGGCGGATGTTGGTGCCACTACTGCTGTAAGCAAAAGGGAAGCAAGCATAATTCTTAATAAGTTTCTCATATTATTTCCCTTTAAATACCCCTTCCATTAAATCAGTAACAACATCCATTACTTTTTCAAATAATAGTTGTTCTTTTTCTTCGCTGACAAATGGAATATTTATTTTTTCATTTAACTTCGTAGCAAGCATATCAGAAAACTCGTCTGACCTCAGATGCCCCATTGCCTGCTCCTGCATTTTGTCTGCTTGTGCTTGTGCTAGATCCATTAGCATTTTCTTTAAGTCCATTTACGACTCCTTTATCTTTTTGGTTTTTGTGTATAAATAGTAAATTTGCGCCAAAAACATTACACACATCAAAATACCGGACAATAAATCTGTCCAATAAATTAATCCTAAACTAGTACTTATACCTGTGACTTTTAAACTATCCATAATTATTTCCCATTTATTCTTGATACTTGTCCTTTAATTTCCATCAATACATCAGACATATCGTTAATTTCCGAAACAGTATTTTCATGTCTCCTGTCTCTGGTTTCATCAGAACGATTCCATCTTTCAATCAATTTTATTATCATACCTTCCATATTTTCCAAGGTTTCTTCCTGTCCTTTATTTACAATCTGCAAATCATTGATTGCCTTTCCTTGGTCTTCCGCACGCTTTGCATTTTGGTATACCATAAAGACAAACATACAACCGACCACGCCTATCATTCCATATTCTGCGTATAATGCTAAAAATTCTTCCATATCCTGTCATCTCGTCCTAAATACTAGTGTATACCCAAATTGTTGAGCTACATTTTCCGGGTCTATCTGCATATATAGAAAATTACCTTTTGACAAATTATAATTAAAGTCAAATTCATAAGCTACGTCAGCCAATGCTACATCCACAGTGACTTCAGCGGCAGTACTTATGCCATGAATATCAATAGTTATTTTTGTATCCCCAGCATCGACTTCAGATGCAAGTAAAACATAGTCAAGTTTGCAATCATATGGTACAAGCCAGTAAAATCCATCTTTCCACCATGTTGTAGTAGAGATACTTCCGGTAACTGCCTCATCACGAGTAAGAGGAGCATATCTCTCATCAGCACTTCCTTTCCAATCACCAGCACCACTTAAATAGAATCTGTCGCCAGTAACATCACCAGTTACATCTATATCCCCAGCAAATGTGGCTCCACCTGAACCAAAAGTAACTGCTCCCCCTTGTGGATTTATGGCTAATTCATAAGTATATCCATTTACGCTTTTATGCCTATTTTGAAGCCATATCTTACCACCAGTCTGTACTCCACCTATAGCCAATTCACTTCCACTAGCAGCAGAACTTATACCCATTACGGCAGTACCAGCCGCAGTAGCAGAAGGATTAGAATAATCACCTACAACATCTAATTTATATGACGGGCTTGTCGTCCCGATGCCGACATCACCGTCAGCGTCAATGGTAAATCTATCG
>CEPX01415181.1_pt1 | contig 44912 bp, 43 predicted proteins | sample 361361 | NCBI WGS metagenome assembly CEPX01 (sample SAMEA2619974, study PRJEB7988) | marine metagenome | biome: marine biome (ENVO:00000447); feature: mesopelagic zone (ENVO:00000213) & marine oxygen minimum zone (ENVO:01000065); material: "saline water (ENVO:00002010), including plankton...
GCATCATTTGGGTTCTATAATCTAAAAGCAGAATTCGAAGGCGGGATATTGGATTCTGTTAAGAAGTTTACAGATTTATATAACAAAAATAAAAGATATGATGGACAACCATCAATATTTGTTGGGATAGGTTTGTTTGGGAATCCTAATATTTTTGATGAATATCCAGTTGGAATAATTCAAAATTATTTCATGAAGTATAATTTCTTTGAAAATTCTGTTGTGTTGAATATCAATTCAATGACAAATGTAAAATTGTTTGATAAGGTGAATGTCTCAATACCATCAGCATTTGGTGGAGAATTGAATGAAATCCATTCTGGTCATTATCTTGTTGCGGGGATAACTCACAATGTGACATCAGATGGAGTTTACCAAAAGAAAGTTATGTTATCTCGTAATGGTATAAATAAATCAGATGCATTAAAAGACATTGATGTCAATTAGGGGTATGTATGTCAAAACAGATAAAAAATAAAATAGATTGCAATAATTTAATTGTTGAGAATTTTGGTAAAGACGTTGGTGAGGTATTGAAAGCATTCTTGGAATCTCCAGATTATAATGAAACATATGATGGTGCATACACAGGAATAGTGGTTGATAATAATGACTCAGATAAAATCGGTAGATGTCGAATTAGAGTATTCGGAGTTCATGGGGATAACATACAAGATAAAGATTTGCCGTGGTCACTTCCAGATTTTAAATTTATTGGCGGATTAAAAGGTTCTTTTATTGTACCACCAATTGGTTGTATTGTTAATGTTTACTTTGAAAAGGGCGAAAGATACTTGCCTCGGTATACTGGGAAAGTTATGGATACTGATACTCTTCCAACGAATAAAGACAAAAGTTATCCAGACAATATGGTGTTCTATGAAAGTGACAATGGGGATTCTTTTGAAATTGATAGAAAGAAAAAAGAGACAACATTGAAGCATAGTTCTGGTACACAATATTTCATGGATGATAATAAAACATTGCTTGAGCATAATAGTGGAACTAAGATAGAAATTGATAAAACAAAAATGGTATTGGAGCATGATTCTGGTGCAATAGTTACAATGAATGCTGGGAAGATAGAAATAGAAGATAGTGCTGGGAATAAAATAACATTAAGTCCAGCAGGAATTAAACTTGATGCAATATCTATTCTTGATTTGGCTCATGGATTGATGATAAGAACAAATGCAACAGCAGCATTACCAACAGGGACAGGAATATTTTGTGGACTTCCTTTTGATATAGTCACAGGAGTCCCACAGACATCACAGATGGGATTTTAAGGAGTTTATAATGGCATTAGACAAAGACGCAATTAAAACGGCTATAAAGGGCAGAGACGGCTCTGGATTGCAACAAGAGATATATGATGATTTGGGTGAGGTTTTATTGGAGCTTGAGACAAAGGATGCTCAAGGGAAAGATATAACTATTAGTATACAACCATTCAATGCGGATGAGATTGAAAAACAGTTTAAGAATGACCCAAGAACGATGACAGATGTGCCTACGGGGAATCATGATAAGTATACGGGTATTGAGGCTATAGTTGAGGTTGTTGTAGAAAAGACAATTGACAAGGTAATTGATACATTAGTTGACCAAATTATCAATAATTTAGAGATAACAGTTCCTGCTGGTACAGTGGTTGTGGCAGCAACAGGTGCATCTACAAACCCATTGCCAATTACTTGTAGTAAGAAGTAGGAAAAAACATAAATACAAAAAAGGTATAACTATGAATTTTGAAAGAATAACAAAATTTAGCGACACTTGGGCATATGACTTAGACAAAGAGTTGACACGGGGTGAAATAACTGATGTTGATGTTATCAATCAAAGTATTGAGGCTATCTTGAGTACATTACCAGGTGAGAGATTATTCAATCCCCAATTCGGTTCAAATTTCCAATTACGAATATTTGACACAATGGATGAAGATTTTTTAGAAACATTGATTGATGATACAGTTGGAGCATTGCAACGATGGGAATCCAGAATAACAATAATCGAGGAAGATTTTAGAATAAACATATTTACAGATTCAAACTCAGTGGATATTTTTATTCCATACATAATTAATGAAAGACGTTTGAAAGCAGCGTTTGAAAGAAAAATATCACAATAGGAATAAAACATGGCTGAAAATTTTCTAAAATATACGAATCTGAACTATGATGAAATTAATGCCCAGATTCGGGATAAACTTAATTCAGACCCAAGATTTGACAATCCAAGAGAAAGTGCCATATTTCAAACATTGATTGAAATATTTGCGGGTACTACTGATATTGTCAATTATTATATACAAAGACGAGCAGAAGAGTGTTATTTTGATACAGCTCAATTAAAAAGTTCTATTATATTACTTGCACGTCAATTGGGTTATGTTGTTACACGACCTCAGCCAGCTAAATCTAAATTGAAAATAACATTGGAAGGTGATTTTACTGGTGCATTTGATACAACATTGGGTGCAGATAATAAATTACAATTACCTTTCTATTCAAAATTTTCTCATGATGGAGATGGTTTTGTATTAGTTGACACATTTACATATAATGTAACATCAGGAACATTATCCGATATGACAACACAAGGTTCTGATTTTAAATTAGAATTGACTCAGGATAGTTTTAATAACGATATTGTTATTTCTGAGGGAGATGTTCGTGAAAAAGTTATTATCGGTAATTCTAATACACAAGTTGGTTCAAACTTCCAAATATATAAAATAGAAGATAAAGAATTTTCAAATGTGTATGGGGATAAAGACTTTTTCTTCAATGATGTGACTCAAGTGTATGTTGGTAATGAAAAAACGCCATCAACACAATACCAAATTGATAGACGGTCATTGATAAATTGGGAGAGTTTGGAGTCGAATGATTTATCGGCAGCATCTCAAGTCTGTCTTATAAGAACAACACCAGATGAATTCATAGAAGTAATCTTCGGTGATGATAAATTCGCAGCGAAAGGGCCATTAACACGAGAAGATAATGTATATATACAGTATTTGGCAACTAATGGTTCGGATGGAAATAAAGTAGGGGTTATTGATAATAAGGTCAATTATTCTGGAAAGATATTTACATCAACTGGTGTCGAAATAACAGATAAAGTTAAATTTAATTTATATGCAAATATTACAGGTGGAGCAGATATAGAAGAGAATGATTCAATTAAATTCTCAGCACCACAAATATATTATAGTCTTGATAGATTGGTATCAAAGTCAGATTATGTTGCATATTTAAAATCATTGAAAACTCCATTGGATGTTCAGAATGCATTGGCGTGGGGTGAACAAGAGGAACGTGATAGAGCTGGAATATTTGCAGATATTAAAATGTTTAATGTTGCATTATTTACAGTAGTTGGTTCTCTTTATAATTTAGATACAGATATTTTTACCGTAAAGACGGTTACAAATCGATTGAATGAAGCAGTTCTTGATATTGATTATGACCCATACGCAATACAAGTACAATCATATTTCAATGTATACACAAGACAAGCTATTGCATATCAATTAAAACGATATGATGTATTGAGATATTATAAGAAACTTATAGGAAATTCTATAAGATTTTCACCAATATATTACAAAGATGCTTATGGAAGTAATGGATTCTTTGAATTTACATATGTTACAGATACATTTGAGAATGCCAGCAACATAATAGGTGAGGGAAATGTTACTATAGATTTCACATCATTAACAAATGCGTCAACAATGCAAGATGTGGCGAGTAAAATTAATGACGAGATTATAGCATTTAGTGATGTTCGGGCAAATATATTTGATAATGCAAATTATGATAGTCCTGCATTTGTTAATAGCAGTGATGACATTGTAGTTTGGAATCCTAATGATGGTAGATTCGAATTTAATTTCGGAAGTGATACACCAACATATATTGATTCGACTGCTGGTGGATTTGCATCGGATATAGGAATTACAAATTCCCCAGAAACTGTTGCGGTTCTTGAGCAAGAGGAAATGTCTGGAGAGATTGTTCAAGTGGTTGATGATTTAAATACACGAGCACAATTGAATGTGAGTAATGTTTACATTTCTCCAATAATTCATAATTTCAATCTTGAGGGAACGGTTTATGTCAAACCATTGTATGATAAAGAGGCTTTAAGAACGGAATTAAACAATAAAGTATATACGTGGTTAGATTTAAATGCAGATTTTAACGCACCAATTGATATTTCTAACATATCAAGTCAATTTGATGTTCATACGGGTGTCAATTATGCAGATGTTGCACTTGTCCCAGAGGATATAACCGCAGGGATAAATAATACTGAGAATACATTCTATGGTGGATGGGATGAGCCATTAGTAGTTCCTTATGGACTTGATTTACAACAATTGCTATTTTCTCAATTAATAACATATTTAGAGGGAACATCAACATATGAAGAGATTGATGAAAAAAGACATTTCTATATTGCAAGTTGGTGGGAAGTCCTTTTAGAGAAAAGACAATATTTCATTCATAATTATATTAATGAAAGAAGTTTCTTTAACAATTTCCTTAAAAAATTATTTGATGAGCTTCTTTATTTAGCTGAAGTACAAAAACCAGCAAAGAATGCTGGAGACCAAAATGATTATCAATATTTAGATGACAATGGAAATAATGTTGTGAATTATAGAAGATTCATTGGATACTCAAGTCCAACAACATCATTCAAATCTTTTAATAGATTTTTCGCAGTAACACAGGATTCTGATTTCTCAAAAGTAGCAACAAAGATTCATAAAGATTTGAGTTATATTATTGCTGCAAATATGCTTGATAGCAATGGAAATATCGAAGAAGAATATAATAGTGAAGATTCGTATGTTAGAGGTGGGTATTCTCTTGGTTCTGAAATTGTGAAAGTTAATTTAAAAAATTTAAAATATGAATACAAAAAATAATGGAGACATAGATGGCGGATTTTAATAGTATATATGTTGATTTAAATCATGCTACATCGGCATCTGGAATATTGGATGGGCGTGGGGTCATCATATGTGATAGCTTTACAAAAGCTGGTAGTAGAACAAATCCATTGAACTTTCAACAGTTTAGAGATTATATATACTTTGACCATGATGTTACTCAGACTTTTTATCTAAAAGGTCAAATTACTATTGATACACTCAATTCAAGTGAGATTGGTGCATTGGGGTCAACATCAATACTCGAAACTCCACATACAAAAAAGGCTATAACAGTAACCAATTGGGAGACTACAGAACAAGTAATACAGAATCCGTGGTCAGTTATTGTTAGTGGTGGTTCTGGTACAAATGGCGAAGAGATTTATATTGTTTCTAATAATGATAATTTAGAAATAGTAAATGGTGAAATAGAAGTAACTGGAGATTATACAAAATTATTATGTGGTGTTGAAGATGATAATTTCCTATCAGAAGATTTGGATAACGAAGATAACACATTAGCATTTGTCAATACAAAATTAAAAACGAATAAAGCAGCAGACCTTGTAAATGGTGAGCATTCATTATCATTTTTGAATTATGATAAAATTTCAATCATCAATTCTAATGTATCGAATGGTGCTTCTGAAGGTTCAATATTTGTTAACAATACATATACAAATAGAATAAATTGTTATTTTTTAAATGATGTGTTTTGTAGCATATCATATATGATTGGATTTCCAAGACAATTACAAGTAAATGAAGATGGAATTCGATGCTTTGTTAAGCAATGTGTATTTACCGAGAGTACGGTGAAGTTTAGTAATAATGGTAGTGGGGTTGATTCATACTACAATATATTTATTGCTGAGGATATTGGTGATACGACCAACACACAATTCTTTTGGACAGCACCAGATATTTGCACATCATCATTTGCAGATTCATCTCAGTCAGCAGACTTTGGTTATTTGACATCTGGATGGGCTGACATAAGATTATCTGGAATAACAGATACATTATATTATAACAATGATATTTTAAAAAATTACTCATCTGATTTGTATAGATTCACAAGATTTAGAGATGGTATTGGTGCATTGACATTCCCAGAGATGGGTGATATTGAACTTGTTGTAACGAGTTCATCACTTAATACAATTTCTGCATATAATGTTAGTGGTGGGACTGTATATCAGGATGTATATTCGGCAAGTAGTTATCAGTGGACATTTAATGAACTCGATTCTGGTGGAAATGAAATAACATCAGCAACATCGGCATTTAATGTAACACATACATATAACACACCAGGTGAGCAATTTGTAGAAGTGGATGCAGTATCATACAATGAATGGTATGAAAAAACTGGAACAAATCAAATTCGGATGTATGGAGCCAATGCTGGATATATTCCACGATGTTTTGTCGAACAAATACCATGTGGTGTGACATATAATACATTTACTGAGAATGCAATTGATGCAAATGGTAATCTATCTGGATACACATTTGACAGATTCAGAATGCAAGCATATAATAATAGTAGTTATGATGAGGATGTGGCTGTTTATAACTCATGGGGAATTGATTTCTCGGAAGAGGTCATTCCTCCATCAATAAAATACTGGGAAGATAATACCCCAAATTCGTTAGATGATTTCGCATACCCTAATAATATTTATTTTGAAAACCATAGATATATCAGTTCTGGGCATTATCATATGTTCTTTGGTACACGAGGTGTTGATGGAGAAGTGAGCATATCGGAATGCAAGATTCGTGTTCACGAAAGACCACAGAATGAATATTATGTGGATTTGGATGAGTATTATGAATATGGTGGAATTGACGGACCTATAAAATGGGTATATAAACAAACGGCAATAGAAGATGATTTTGAGAGCGGAACGTTTGATAGTGGATGGGGAACAAATTTCAAATCATCATATTCGATAGTTGATATGTGGGGGAATAAATGTGCAACAGGACCAGAAGAATCTCTACTTAGTGCATCTAATTTTATAGAAGAACATATGGATTTAGAATGGGAGTTTTCACGAACATCAGATGATGGCAATCCATTCTTCTCATTGGTTAATGAAGTCTCATCAATGAAAGTGGAATGGGATTATGAAAATAGTCAATTGAATGTTCAAATGTTTGACCAAACTACGACCTTTAATTACAATCTTAATGATTTTAATCTTGTAAAGGATTTGGATTGTTCAAATTCATTGAGATTTCTTGGAGTACGAGTTATAACATATACCGTTGGTGATGATTTAAACATTCAATTCCTATTAAAATTTAGAGATGAATGGATGGATTACACACATATATTTAATGCAATTCCTAAAACGACACTTGGTTCTTACACGATAGATGTTAAAGCGGATGGAGATTCTGGGTTTTCGTATTTCAAGTTACAATCACATTGTGGTTTTCCTTATAATAATGGTAATGAAAATTATCCATTGACATTTTTTGAATTCACACGAATGACAGCATTGGCAGAATTTGATGATGGCGAAATTCGAGATGATATGCCAACAGCAGATTATCGTTCAAAATTTTATATGAAAAATTTTAGAAAAACATTAAACCCATATCATATTATGCCAGAAAGGTATTATGAAATTGATGCATGGGATATGGATACATTCGGACCTTGGATGCTGATTTGGGACATCCACACAGATACCATCTCTCGTGATGAAGAAGACACATGGGTGGTTTCGTTTGCATGTTCTAAGATATCCAATGGGATTATGTATAACATAAGGGAATCAATACCAGGTGGTTGGATATCTCCTAATCTCGAAATAACATATGCAAATGATATGTTTATTGTTTGGAGTAGTGAGAATGTGCCAATAGGTACAAATCTTGAGGGACGTATAAGACTATTCCCTTGTAAAACACCAAATCGTGATTTCCATAATCATTATGTAGAAATTCATGGCAGTACAATAAAATCTGAACGTGGATTTTTAAGTTTTCTTTTTGACAGCTAAGGTGAAATAATGGCAACATATTATATTAATAATTTAAATCCTCAAGGGGTTTATCCATACGATAGACCCGATAAAGGTGCGTTCAATTTTTACGAACTTGTCCAGAATAGTAGTACGAAAGTTGATTTAAAGGATGGGGATGTGATACGGGTGTATAATCCATGTCCTGGTTCTCCTTGTTCAATAATTGACACAGGGAGCGATATAGAGTTTACAACTACAGTGACAATCATACCACATGAATTTGACAATCTTATAAATGTGGAATTGAAAGGTGATGGTTTTGGTTTTATATTTAGACCAAATGCATCGGGTTCAGTTGTACGTGGAATGAAATTTACAAAATCGGATGTTAATAATGGTTCATATATCAATGGCGATGGGGTACATTCATTATGGATAGAAGATAATGAATTTATAGCAGATGCTGTGACTGTTGATGGTGGTTCGATAATATTAGCAAATTGTGAACATTGTCGAATTGAAAATAATCATATCCAAGTTCCATCAATCCTTAACGGTTTTGGTATAAGACTCGAAGAGGGTAAACGAAACACAATAATTAATAATTTTATTAGTTTGGAATTTAGAATTGGTAATGGAATAACTGTGGATGCTGCTGTGGCATCATATTCCAATTATATTGCTGGTAATACAATATTTAATTATGGTCTTGCTGGTGCTGGTATATCTGTTGGTGGCAATACTGATAAAGAAGATATATCATATAATGTAATTCGATTGAGTGGAGATAATTCAGTTGGAATCATATGTGCAATACCTCCAGGTTATGGTGATGATATTGCAATAACAAATAATACAATAATCTATGAAGCAAATGATACAGATGCTGTTGGAGTTAGTGTGCCGTACTTTGGTTTAAATAGTGCAGCAACATATGAAATTGTCAATAATATATTTTATTTCGAACCAACAACAGGAATTTTACAGGATAGTAAATGTTTAAGTGTCAATTTAGATATTGGGTATGAAAATATTGTTGATTACAATTTATTTTATAATGTACAATCAACACAGCAATTCTTCTGGGATGGTAATCCAGATACTATTTCTGCACATGGAGACCGTCAATATGATTTTGACCCAAAGATGGATTATTATCTTGTGCAAGGTACGAGTGTTGAGGAGTTTTATCCATTTTCAGCAACAGATAGTTATAATGTAACCGCAACATCTCAATGTTTGGGTTTAGGTAGACATCATGAGCATATTGGATTATTTGGTGGGAATTATACAGGAAGTGACAGATGGTACAATACTATAGTTGATACGGTGACACACCAAATGGGTGCAGTATATTTTGAAACTATACCAATTGATTTCACATTTTTTAATTGTACATTCACAGAATCCATAGATACTGTAAACAATTCATATAGAAAGAACTATACAACGACAGATGTATATGAGAATCAGTTCCAATGGTTGACAACTGCGACTGATGATTTTCCATTCACACTTGGTAATCATTTATATGATGAACCGTTATTATATGTAATAATGAATAAGGGAGACTTGGCACCATTTGATAATATTACGTGTCCAGCAAACCCTGGTTATAACTTCAGTGCCTATATAGGTTACGAGACAGGATTGTTTGGTAACGATAGGGCAACTTATATAAATACATGTAATACATCGGATACAGAATATCGGTTTGTACCATATGATATTTATAGTCCAGTGTTAGAAAATACGGTATCCGCAACATTTGAATTTGATTTTACGAACCCATATAGTGTTCCGATAACAATTGATAATGTAAGAGTTGAGAATTTTGACGCAAGTTATTTTGGTATAGTGGACGTATTGGATTACACCATTGCAGCATATGATACAACAACAGTTAGTGCAAAAGCAGAATTCTCAAGCGTATTAGGTGGAATACCTAAAAATATTAAAACAAATTTAATCGCAGATGTCATAGATGGACCATTTCCAGGTTATGTGATTGGAATAATGTACAGTACAATTTGGGAATAATGAGGAGAATACATGATTTATTATACTAATCTAACATTAGGAACATCATCAGGAGTGGGTACAGAAGGTGACCCATATAACTATAGCCAGATGGTCAATTTTTTAGACCCCGATTTTGTATTGAGTGTTGATGCGGATGATGCACCAGCCACTACATCAGCGGTTGATGGTGATATTGTTAAGATGAAGGGATATGTTAATCCATATTTAGAAAGCCCTGGTGATGACCCATTTTGGGGCGGGTCGAATTTCATAAGTATTAATGATGGATTCTCTGGTACAGTAACTCTTGAAGGATGGGAGTTGAGTGCAAACGGTCCTGCATTGATTGGTTCATATGATTCAAAATTTGCATTGGTTAATAGAGGATTAACAAGTGGTATGACTGGTGACGATGTTAATCTTGTTATAAAAGATTTGGCAGTTACACACATGTTTTCAGATGCATCAGTATTCTTTTATAATAATTACCCAAGTTCAGCAGAAAAGAAAATAGACATTACATTCAAAGATTGTATATTACATACTGATGCAGCTTTTGTAATGTCAAGATTATATGGGTCAACTTTTCTCGAAACATCAGCATACCCAACATTGTCATTTTATGGGAATACTATACAACATGGAAGTGGATTTGCATATTTAGAAAATGTTAGTGCTGTAAATTTCTATGATAATGTAGTGATATCTGATTGGGCTTATAGCGTCCATTGGTCAGGCTTGAGTGCAGAATCGTCAGCGTTCGGTGATAGCAATATTACTAATAATGCAACATTTGCATATGGTGATGCGAATGTTGATGATTTTGATGACCCAGTATATATAGGTTGTTTGGAGGCATATCCATTTACATCAAATTTTGCTGCAAATCATGCGTTAGTAACAAATACAGATACATCAAATTATATAACATACAATATTCCATTACGGGGTAAAGATTCGGCATTTAGAATCACGAATGATTATAATGAAGGATTGGCTGGCTCCGAAAGAGTTACATATGGTGCATATTCATTTTTAAGTGGGTCACAATCATATAGTGACATAACATTGGGAATTTCTGATGGGTATGGGTCGAGTGGGTGCCCATATACATATGAACAGGCAGTTAAATTTTTTAATCAAAATCTATCAATAGCACCAGGTGGAGAAAACTCACAAACATCAGCGATTGATGGTGATGTATTAAATGTTAAGGGATGTAGAGAAGGTGATATTTGGTGGCATGATGGACTCCAAGTGTCAAATGTGATATTCAGTTTAAGTGAAGATTTGATATCTGGGACATATGAGATAAAAGGATGGGATGTTGCGACTAATGGTAGTCCAGCAATTGGTACGGGAGTTTATACAACATTATTTGATGTTGCGGGTTATCAACTAAGTGGTGCAAATCCACATTTTACAATACAAGATTTTACATTTTATGTCGAATCATTTGCAAATGTTGTATACGAAGAAGCGTTTTTTCAATCAGCTCGACCAAAAATAGATATAGATTTTAAAACTATTGGATTTAAAACCACAGACATTATGTCCCATACATTTGAAGGGGAAAGTCCACCAGCATATGAAGCAAGTGCAATAGACCAATATAGTGAATTGGGGTACTATGGATGTACTTTTGATGTGAGTGGCTCAATGAAAGATTTCAGTCATGTTAAAAAGATGGAAATTTATGATAGTGTGATACTTGCCACAAGTGCAGATTTAGATTTACGAGCAGAAAGTGAATTGGTTGCAAACACCAATTTAACAAATATGGAAAACTTTACAACTGGAGTAGGAGCACCTGGTACTGTGTCTGCATATGTTGAGCCAACATATAATTCAACATTGATAAGTTATTTAAATGAAGCAAATATATCATTACAGTTAGCATATTTCAAAGATAAAGTATTAATGGAATATCCACGATATGGATTGCCTGATGCTGCTGGTGGAGCAATCGAATCATTTAGAATAGCAAATGGGTATAACACAGGACTGTTTGGTGCTGAACGACAATCGTTTGGGGCATATTCATTTGATGTTGTGCCTGATACTTTCTTAGAAGGACATATCGGTGCATTTTATTTTGGTGATGACTTTGAAAATGTTGACATTGAAGTAGACCCAGGTGTTATAGAAATTGTTGCATTCTCTGGTGCAAATGTTGATATGGATACAGGAAATGCTCCATTAATCAAACTTGTCGTACCAGAAGTAGAAGCAACGGGATTTAATTCATTCCCATTTGATTTTAGTGGAACCCCAAGAAATGGGTCATCTCCATTATTAGTAGATTTCCATGTGTTCAACTATGAGCCACAGGGAACGTTTGCAGGGCTGTGGGAGGCATTTGAGTTTAGATGGTGGTTTGACTACGCCAACTCTGGAAGTCCAACAGATTACGTCTCTTGTGCGACAGATATGGCAGAGTGGTTATACTGTGGATTTTTTGGCGAGACATATGATGTAAGATGTTGTGTCATGTATAGACCAAAAGAATAAATATAAATAATTTAGAACAATAAAGATTAAAATAAATATGGGGAATATATGCCAGCATTTATAGATTTTTTTCCAAATAGTAACAGTTTGAGTGCATATACAACACATAATGTTGATGGGTTTCCAACTGCACGTACTTGGTTTGTTGCATCTGATATGTTGCAACCACAAGATGCAGTTTCGAATCAACCTGGTTTTATTATATGTGATGTGTTACCAGAGCTTAATAATTCTATATCTGCACATTTTCATGGGTTAGATTGGTATAATGGAGCGGATAATGCTGTTATATTTAGATACCAAAGTAATACACAATTCCATGCGTTAAAAATATTACCAGGTCAGTATAGTGAAAAGGGTTTATTTTTCGCAACTGACAATACTGCGGAGTGGGGTGGTATAGCCACTGCATTGTCACAGGGTGATGTTGAGATTGAATTATTCCGTGCAAGTGATGGTTTGCCTATTGCAGATGAAGTAGCACCATTACTTACAACATTGCCACAAGATGGTGAAGTTGTAATTAACATTACAAACAGCGGAGACTATGAGTTTCTTTGGTATGATGATGAAGCATCATTAGGAAATTTAGTTGCATCAGGTACACATACAGATAATACATATTCTTCTGCTGCTGGACAAATTGGTTTCTTCCATTCAAAGAAATGGAATGCTAATATAGATGGATGGGGACATTTAGCCTTTTCAAGTGGTACATCTGGTGCTTCGAGTGAACCACCAGAGATAATATATTTCAGTGCATCACCAACAACAATAACAAGTGGGGATTCGACAACATTAGATTGGTTTGTGACAAGTGGTACAGAAACAACTACAGTTACAATAGATAATGGTTTCGGTGCAGTAAATCTTGTCGATAGTTCGGCAGTGACTCCCACAGCGGATATTACATATTTATTATCAGCATGTAATAGTGTTGGTTGTGTATCTGCTGATTTGGATATACACGTAGTTTCGGCAGATACTCCAACTGTGTTGGTGTTTTCTGGAGTGAGTCCAATTTCTGCTGGTGGAGATTCTACATTAACGTGGGAAACTTCGGGAGCAGTATCGGCATTAATTGATAATGGTGTTGGGTATGTTGATACCTCAGCAGTTAGTGCTGGGACATCAGCAGTATTAAATTTATTGTCAACAACAACATATACCATATCTGCATTTGATGGTGTTGATATGGCACACACAGATACCGCTACAACGACCATAACTGTAGTTGACCCACCAGACATAACAATGTTTTCTGGTACACCAAATCCTGTATGTTCTGGTTCGCCATTTGATTTGGTCTGGACAACTGTTGATTCAGTATCAGCTTTCATTGACAATAGTATTGGGTATATTGACACATCAGCAATTGATTCTGGTAGTGCATCAACATCAGCAGCATTGTCACCTATTACATATAACATGTCTGCATGGAATTCGATAGGCGTATTGGACGTAAGTACACATATTCAACAAGTATTTGTATCAGCCCCAATAGCAGATGCTGGTAATGATGTATCGTTAACGGCTACAGATTTGAATGGGGTTAGTGTAACTTTCAATGGTAGTGCAAGTTTTGACCCAGATAATCAACCAATAGATAGTTATCTTTGGACATCGGGTGCAACAACAGTAGCCACTACATCAGCATTTACAGAAGTGTTATCTGCTGGGGTGCATGAATATACATTGACAGTATTCGATAGTTGTGGGTTATCTGGTGATGATACAGTAAGTGCGACTATAATAACAACCATTCCGCCCATTGCATTAGCAAGTGCAACTCCAGATTTTGGGGAACAGTCTGCAACATTTTTATTAGATGGTAGTCAAAGTTATGACCCAGATGGTACAATTGCGAGTTACTCATGGGATTTAAGTGGAGCCATTCTTTCTGCATCAGTTAGTGCAGAAGACACACAATTGTCAACAGGCGATTATACATATACATTAACAGTATTTGATAACGAAGGGCTATCTGCATCAGATGATGTGACTGTTCATATCAATGGGATATATTCTCCATCTGGTACAGGAACAGCATCAACATCTACACGGTCAACATGTTTAAATGTTGGAGAAACTGTAGATGTAATACTTGATGGTAGTGATAGTGAATCTCCTGCTGGTGGTGGAAGTATTGTTTGGTTTGAATGGGAATTATCAGCATTTTCGGTTCCAAATGTTTCGGCTGATATAATATCATCAACCGATGAAATAAGTGCAACTGTGTTGGGTGTGAGTGCCGATGACTATGATATTGGTTTGACAGTATCAGCGGACAATGGGTTAATAGATGTAACATCATTTACATTAGAATTAGACCAGAAACCAACAGCAAGTGCTGGAGATGACTTTACATCACAACTTGCATGTGATGAATCATTTGAGATTGTATCATTTTCTGGTGATTCCGATACAGGTGATGCTGGATATGCATGGTGGTTCAACAACTTTACGGTTGTACAATATGGACAATCTGCAAGTAGAGAATTTGGTGTTGGTGTACATGAAGTAGGATTGCAGACATATACAACGGCTGTTGGTGGGGAATTAATTTGTGAATCAGATATTGATACGTTGACTGTTACAATAACATCAGCAGATATGAATATTGATTTTTTTACATTCAATCCAGCTATTATTAATAGTTCATCAGCAACAGTTAATACAACATTATCATGGGGAATTACATCAGCGGTGAGTGCTGCTATTGATAATGGTGTTGGTTTTCTTGAGACATCAGCGGTGAGTGCGGGTTCATTATTAGTATCTGGTACAGATGATTTAACATATACAATTTCTGCATATGATTCCGATGAATGCATAAAAACTGCAACAGCATTTGTGTCAATAAATTTAGGTATTGTATCTGCGTGTATAATTAAAAGAGGATACATAACATTATTTGGTCCTGATGAAGTTAGATATGGCGAATGTAGAGATATCGATTTAGTTGGTATGTTGCCAGAATATTTACTTGATACAGATACGGAAGCATTGACAAGTGTTTACCAAGAGTACTTAAATGAAATGTATGCTGGTAACTGTGGTTATACTATCGGAACATCAGCAATAGAAATAACTGCGTGTGATACATCATCATGTGCAATTTCAGCAGTAGATGATACATATGAACATATAACATATTTATCTGGTTCTCTTTCTGCAAACGTTCTTAATACACCAGCAGATGAAGTAGAGAAATGGTTTATTGATAATGCTTGTGAACGACCAAGAGATAGCATTTCTGTATTAGAAAAAACATATAGATTGACAGAATTGTTTGACCCAGATTTAATTCCAATAGAATTGATTCAGTTTTATGCGTCAAATCTTGGATATGAAGTTGGATTGAGTAGAGAAAATGTTGGATTTGACATTTCAGTATCTGGTAATAGTGCTGATGAATTGACGAATCAAAAAAGATATTTGAGATTCATGGTTCGAAATCTACCAACATGGTACAAAATCAAGACAACACGAAATGCTGTTAAGATGATGTTATATTCTTTTGGTTTAGTTGGCGATTTCATTTACTACTTCACAAAGAACTATAGAGATAACGAAACTGGTATTGGTATAGATTCATTAGAATATGGTGGACAAGATGTCAATAATTATGGTGGTAGAAACAGAACTTCAAATCTTGGGACAGTAGCTGGTGTAGCTGGGGTAAATGGATTAAGTACTGACACTATGACATATGAAGAAGTTCAAGCATTGAAATGTGATGCAAAAGAATGGGAAGAATTCAAAAAGAATAAGAAAGCATACTTTGAGATGTTGAAGTCATTACAAGCTGGTGCTAAAGATGATTGGTTATTAACACAAGTAAATCCTGTATCATCAAAAGAAGATATTTCAAATATACCAGATGATTATTTCTCATCTCCTCACTTTAGATTATGGTTTGACCTTTTAGAAAGTTTAGAGAGTGGAAATTTCTCAACAGATATAGAAAAACAGAAGTTAATTTCTGAAGCAATATTGGCAATCAAGCCAATCAATACTGTATTTGAAGGAGTGACTGGCGTATTTCAAACACTTACAACTATTTATATGCAACCATATGTAAGATTAAGAAAGCATATAACATTGGTGAGTGATGGATATGCAGATTATTGGTATGAAGCACCATAATGGTGAAAATTAATAAATATAAATAAGTAATATAGAAAGTTAATATATTAAGGAGATAAATTAGAATGAGCCAATTTGCGATGATTACGGAAACTGGACTAAATGAGATTGATAATGCACATCCTCTTGGGCAATATATAGAGATTGCATATTATCTTCCAGTTTATGATTTTAGAATAGATGAGACTATTTCACCAACATCGGCAGTATTCAGTGCAACTGAAATTAGCTCAGTCACAACGTCAGCCGATGTTGTACCATCTGGTGAAATACTATGGAATCTTTCTGGGTCAGACATATATACATTATCAACAGATAGAACTTATCTGGTTAGAACTGATGATGAGGTTATAAGTTCCAGTGGAACAGGTAAAGAAATTACAAATTATGCACACTCAGATACGTTTGGTATAAATCAATTTAATTCAAGTGCGGTGAGTGATTATTATACTGCTGATACAGTATTATCACCAGGTACTCTTGGCAGTGGTTGGTTTTTCTCAAATGCTGGATATGAGTTGTTATCGGCACCTTCATCGGCAGTTGGGTTTGGTCCTGAAAGTCATGAGGAACCAGAGCAACAATTTTTATATCGAGGGGTAACATATCAACATGTCATTGCAAGTGATGATGACAGTAGAGCAAATTTCAAAATTACAATGAGATTACAATCTGGTGAAATAAGATTTAATAAGATTGGATTGTATGCAGTAAAACGGAGTGCTGATGGATTAATCATAGCTGACCCATTTCTTTTTGGGCAAGTTATAATACCAGAGCCACAGATTTTACAAGCAAAATCGATTAACAATAATAATATTGGATTAACAGAATTAACATTAGATTTCCAAATTGATTCAAAGGCAGTAACTTCAGGTGTATTTGAAGATGTGTTTTATTCGACATCAGCCGATTACTGGGTAAGAACTACCAATGAATCGAATGGAATTTATGGATTGACATATGATGGTAGTGTTTATGTAACAAATACATTAGGTGTTGATGAAACTGGTGGAATATTATCACCAGATGCGGATAGAAGTATTTCTAAATTACTGGTGAGTACATTTGAACATATCAATCAGCCAGTTGTGAGTGCAGAAACCAATATGCCTCAATTAGCATTGCAATATGTAGCAAGTCAAGGCATAGAATCAAATAGAATTAGAACTACATTCAGAACTAATTCCATCGGTGACTGTGAAATAGATATGTATGGAGCATGTACAAGTGCTGAAAGAGATAAGCATTCTATTATACCTGTTGTTGATAAAGAATTTGGATTAGGATTGGCATCAAATAGATGGAGTCATTCATACATTTCTGATAAATTCGAAATGTTTGATGATACATATGCTACTGTATTAAGTGATGGTGCATTTGATGGATACTATATCAAATTTAATTCTGGTGACACATATGCGGGTTTCCATAATACAGATTTGGTAGTAGGTCCGTATCACAGTTCTGCAATGATTGATACAACTGGTGGAGGGACTAAATTCTTAGAACGTCAAAAGAATTATAATTATCATACTGGTAATATTTCTTCATTAATTGTTTCGGCAACAGATGACGATGGTACAGTTTCTGCACCATACGATTTACTTATTAGAAGTCTGTATGATGTAGCGATGATAACATTATCAGCAGAGGATGCAAATTCATTTGATGCACAAGAGATAATTTCTAAAATGTATGCAGTTCCTTTTGAGGATGTTGATGTATTAATAGAAACAAGAGATAGACTACAAAAAGAATTGGATAAAAAATTCAGTGAGAGTTTACAGAAACAGATAGATGATTTAAATGATGTTATTACTAATGCAGGAAATTCAATAGAACCACACCTTGGGCATAATAAAGATATCTTAATTTATGCTGGACGTTCAATAAGAACATATGGTGATGTAATTCCAGTGAAGAATAGAAAACATACATTAGGATTCTGGGATAATCAGTGGAAAGATTTATTTGTTGAGAAAATAACTGGATGGAATCGGGATGATGGTAATGATAGAAATCTCCAAATACATTCTAATATAGTTCCAGAAGGTAGTTATAGCATAAAAGACAATCCGTATATAGATTCGGAATGGCAAGAGATAACATCAAGACAACTTGGTAGAACTTCAAAATATATACGAAAAGCATACATTACGGATATTTGGACAAAAAATATTCACATGGCAGACGCTGGTTCTATAGAATTTAATGATGGCGTTAAAATTGAGAAAAATGCAATCATTGGGAATATAAATAACATAGGAACTAATGATGACCCAGTGAATATTATTTATTGTAATGATTTGGTTGTCAAAAATGCATTGAAAACATTTACACATTCAGATATAAAGTTTCCATATGCAGATGTTGTGTATGGTGGTGGATGGCAAGCGAATAATGCATCATCTTCATTGAGATTTTCTGATGTAACAGTACGTTTTAATCAGTTATCACAGTCTGGACAGTTGACATTAACCGTTGATACAAATCAACATTTCGCAATACCTACACAGAAATTTAATGAAAAATTAAAATATTTTATTTGCAAGTTTAACTATTCTGTGATATTGAGTGAGTTGGGTCTTACTAAGTTAGAATTTGTGAGCCACTCAAGAATGAGATTTCGTCAATATATTAATTGGAAGCGAGGAACATGGGATTTTGCTGAAGGTTTTAGAAATATAGATGGATTTGCGACGGAAAGTAATCAAAAAGACGGATTAATTTTTGTGATAGATTATGGTTCAATTGATGGTTTTAGATATGTTAAATCTGGCAATAATGTAGAAACACAAAATAGTGATATTATTTTGACATTTGATTTTACAGGTGTTTTAGATAGTTCATGGACAGCACAAAAATAAAGAAAGAGGTTTAGAATGGATATTGAGTTGAGTAAGAGAGAGTTGATTGATTTCTATGGTGCGATGAAAGAAATCGATGACAAAGAGAATAATAAAAAAAGAATGACGTATGCTTTAATGATAAATGAAGACAGATTAGAATCTGAAGTCAAAGCATTGTTAGAGTGTGCGAAACCTTCTTCGGAATACAAATTGTATGATTCGAAGTCGATGCAAATTATTAGGGATTATGCAGAAAAAGATGACGATGGTAATCCTATTGTGAATGACGAGAATGGTACAGTACTGATAAAAAGGGATGTGTTTGAAGAGTGGAAGAACAAAACTTTAGAATTAGATAAAGAATATTCTGAAGTTATTGATAAAAGAAAAAAAGAAGTGGAAGAATACAATAGTATGTTGGATGAGGAAATAATAATAGATACCATTCAAATATCAATGGATGACTTCCCAGACTATATAAGTAAAACAATGATGAGGTATTTAAAGCCTCTTATAAAACAGGATGAATAATTATGGCATACGAGTCATTTCCTAATACATTTCATAACGATAAGTGGGTGTTGACATTTTCAAACATCCCAACTATCACCGACTTGACACAGATGAGATATTTTAATAATTATATTAAAAATTTCATAATACCAGATTACAATATGGAGGAGATTCAATCATTCGGACCTAATGGGTTCATGAATCGACATCCAGTTGCTGGGATGAAAAAGAATACCAATCTTTCTCAGATGCAAGTCGAATTTAAGCTATCGGAAGATATGAGAAATTATTTCCATTTCTTCCGTTGGATACAAGAATTGAAATATGGTATTCCAGAAAATGGTGCGTATGAAGGTTTAATACGAAAGTATACAATAAAATCAGCCACATTGTCGATTTTAGATAATCAAAAAAGACCTGTTGTTAATGTAAGGTTTACAGAACTATTTCTTTTGAATTTAAGTTCTGTTCAATTAACGATGGGAAGTTCTGACGAAGTTACATTCACATCCAATTTCAGTTATGAAGAAATTTTTTATGATTGTCTTGACCCAACAATTGGCAGTTCTAATCCAACAACACCAACTCTCATCTCCCCTTGTGGGACAAGTGGGATGCCTGTTAATTCAACATCAGCCGACTGGGATATTTAAATGTATTATCAATTACAAGTATCGAAATTTTCAGATTTCTCCGAGTTAGTTTATAATAAAATTGTTGAAACGGTGACTATGGATGTCATCACATATGGTTTAGAATCAAATACTTTATATTACTGGAGAGTAAAAAGTATAAATAATCTTACAGGCAAGCAATCTGATTGGTCAGATGTCTGTGACTTTATAACACGACCAGATGATATTATCATTTCCCAACCAACAACAGGTGGAGGAACGAATATCATTGTCTTCGAAGCTGGTTCCAATATGGGGACAACATGCATAACACCAGATGGTGAATTGGGTGTGGGGATTTGTGTTAGTGGTATAGGTGAAGATACACTCGGTGAAGGCTTATGTGGTCAAGGGTGTTCTAATATTTTATAATTGAATTAATGAAGGGGTAAATAATGGATTTACTAAAAGTTAAATTGTTGGCAGATAGGAAAGTAGTTCAAGAAACTACAAACAGAATAGGAATTGCAAACAAGAAAAAGAAAGTATTGTTTCCAAGTTGCTACATATATGAGCATGACGGAGAAACGTATCTTGTACATTTCAAAGAATTGTTTGCATTAAGAGAGAATGGATATAATAATGTTTCTGAAGAAGATTTAAAAAGACGAAATGCTGTAGCGTTTTGTTTAAAGAATTGGGGACTTATAGATATTGAACTTGAAGATATTGAACCATATGATACATTCGTCTTTGTGTTACCACATAAAGATAAACATGAGTGGAAAATTAACCATAAAGTGAATTTATACACATTAAATCAGTAATTTGTATAAATACTTGGAGAGATATTATGGATAAAAATGATTATGCATACAATGAAGATGACATAGAAGATTTTAACGAATTTGAAGACTATTGGTTTAATAATTCGGAAGAATCGGATGATGATGATGATGACGAATTAAAAGAACTCGATTTTTAATATAGGAGATTATAATGGATTTTTTAAAGTATTTAAAAAACTATGAAAACGAGAATGTTGACAAGACTCGAAAACTTGTGAAGGAAAGTAACAAGAAAATCAACACTGTGATAAAAGAAGCGTATTATGGAGAATTCGTAAGTAAAGAAGAAGCGAAACTTCGTATATCTGATGAATTTGTTGACAAAAAAAGAGCACCGAAATCAATAGACACAAAATATGTGAAAGAAAACTTAACCGAAATTATTGATAAATTAGAGAGTCTTGATGAAGGTTCGATAAAAATTATTATTAATAATGATGTTGATAAAGGAAAAGGTTCTCCTGCTCCTATACCAGCACCATCAATTCCACTTCCAATCCCAGCCCCAATCACAAAGGGTGAGATTGTTCCTGATATTGAATTCGAAGAATCTTTGAAAGGTAAAAAGAAAAAGAAATCTTATTACCCAGAAAAAGATGAGGATGAAAAAGAAGGAGATGAGGAATTGCTTGACGAAATGAAAGATGTCGAGCATGATGGGAAAAATTACAAAGCTATGAGTTTCAAAACTGAAAAAGAAGCTAAAGACTATGTGAAGAAAAATAAAGATTATAGTGTATTAAAAACTGACGATGATGGTACAGTATATGTATCAAAAAAAGATGATAAAGGCACAAAGGTCGAGATAGACGAAGATGATAAAAAAGGTCTAAAAGAAAATTATAACATCATTGAAGATTTGGAAGAATTGGAAAAAGATGAAGATTTTGAAGATGACGAAACTGAAGAAGCATCACTTGATATTAAGTGGAGTGATTTAGAAAAACATCTTGGTAATATTGATGACAAACTTCAACAACTTGTAGATGCTAAAGATGAAGAAGAAGGTGAAGAAGTAGAAGATGAACTTTCTGATGAGTTATTGGACAGTGACGATGATGAGTTACTTGATGACGATGTAAACTTAGCTGAAGAAGGTGATGACAATGGCGTTGTTTATGGCAATGTTATTTTCCTCCAAGGTAAAGAAGCAACTGAGCCATTGAACATTATCAAACGTGATGCAGATAAAGGTATTAAATATCTTTCTCAATGGGATGCTGGAGAATACAATGACATCATAAAAGATTATCGAGACGAAATCGGTACTCATGATGAGACACATGAAGGTGAAAATTATGTGTTAGCATATAATCCAAAATTAGGACACGTTTCTTTATATGCTAAACTTCCAAAAGATGAATATGAAATGGAAGAATCCAAAGAAGAATACACCGAAGAGTGTGACGAAATGGATAAAAAGAAAGATAAGCATAAAGAAGAATTGGATGAGTCAGATACAATCAAAGAAAGTAAAAATTATTTACAATATCTTATAGGAGATTAATTATGGCAAAGCAAGACAAAGATATGTTAAAAAGTGCTAATGATTATTTTAACGAAAACATTGCGGAGAAAGGGAGTGTTCTTTCTGAACAACAACAGAAAGAAAAGGATGAAACGCAAGTTGACGTTAATGATATGATTAAGCAAGGGTCAAAGTACCTATATCTTTAAAAGTATAAATAAGTGTGAGATGAAAGTCTCACACTTTTTTTGTTGATTGTGTAATAGAGTAATTGTATATTACTTTATATATTTTGAAATATTGATGGAGGTTTAATGAAAAAGATAGTTGTTTATACTGCTATATTCGGTGCATATGATTCTCAACTGGTAGAAACTCAATATGACCATGAAAAATTCGATTTCGTTTGTTTTACAGACCAAAAGAGATTGAAATCAGACACTTGGGATATAAGATATATCTCTACCCCACCCGTACCTAATGATAACCCACGAAGTTCTTATTATTATAAAACAAATCCACATGTTGTGTGGGGATTAGACTATGATATTTCTGTTTGGATGGATGCGTCATGCAACAAATTAGATATTACTAATTTGGAAAAAATGATTGAAGAATTCAAAACTTTAGGCACTTCTCTTTATATAGAAAAACATCCTGGTCGGACATGTATTTATGCGGAGTTAGAAGCTAATTGTCGATTGAAAAAAGATGATGAAGATGCAATGAGAAAGCACGTTGAAGGATATCGAGCAGAAGGTATGCCAGAACAATTTGGGATGGTTGAAACTGGATTACAAATCCGTAAGCATAATGAAGTAACAGTTATAGAATTTCAGGATGCATTATGGCAAGAAATAAAAAATAAGACTCGACGTGACCAATTGTCTTGGACTTATGTTCAATGGAAACAGAAATTCACAGATTTCTCTCGTTTCACATTCCAAGAAAAAACTGAAGTACTTTGGTTTCAAGACCATCCACATCGAGAAAAACATATTGAAAAAGTTCTTGTTGTCGGACCTTGGTATGGTGAAGAACAATATGAAAAATTTTGGATTGAAGAAGTTGAAGCATATTTAGGAAGAACTCCCATTGATACAGTGATTGTTGGTTGTAGAGAAGGTAAAGAATCTCTTTATGAATCAATATCTCCAGATAGATTTGTAACAGCTAAACCAGAAGGAACTCCATCTAAAAATTTATTAAATGGTGCTGTTCCAAAATTTAATGTTAAATCAACTGGCGAAAAACAAATAATCCAATTTAATCCTACAACACAAATTTTCAATAGAATGAAACAACATGATGGTGATGTTCATTTCAAAATAGATATTTGTGGATGGAAATCTGAAAAGTATATTGATAAATGTATTCAATCTCTACTTTCTCAAAAGCATAAAAATTGGGAAGCATTCATTGTATTAGACCCTGATGATGAGGGCAATAAGACATATGAAATAGCTAAGAAATATGAGTCTGATAAGATACATGTTTATCTTAATGACAAACGAGAAGGCTCTCTACATAATCATAGAAAAGGGATGAGTTTAGCAAATCCACATGATGAAGATGTATTAGCTGCATTAGATTCTGAGGATTGGTATGCACATGATTCCGTATTGACAATGATACAGAATGCATATTTAAAGAATCCAGATAATTTAGTTACTCATGGAAGTTGGATTGATTATCCAAACCCTGGTGAATTACAACCAAATAATTCACATCCGTATAGAAAAGAAGAGTTTGCTGATATAAGACATGCATTCTTCAGAGCTACGATGGTTAGAACTATGAAGGCTAAGATTTGGAAAGCTATAAAGGAAGAAGATTTACAGGATGTTAATGGTAAATATTATGAAACTGCTGGAGATGTTGCGTTAATGATACCAGCATTGGAGATGGCGGGATACGACAGAGTTACCCATATTCCAGAAGTTATATATATTTATAACAGAGAAACTGAATTGAATGACGATAAGATAAGAACCACTCAAGGTTTGCATCATATTGATATTATAAAGAAGAAGCCTTATAGTTTATTTGGAGAGTAAAGTGAAGACACCAAAAATCGGTGTGTTTGGAAGTGGTTGGGTTGGAGATGATTCGACCACTTTTGGAAAAACACCAAGATATTTTCAATGGGATTTTGATAAAAAACATGACATAACTTTTTATGTTGACAATTCTATTCCAAAAGGAATTTCAGAAAAGTGTCATCAGAAATATGCATGGTTAGTTGAGTCTCGTTCTATCACACCACATGCTGTTAATTTTGTAAAAGAGAATGTGCAATTAGTTTCACAATCATACATAACATTATTCACTCATTATAAAGAGATTGCAAATCTTGCACCCAACTTTCAATACATCCCATCTCATGGGTATTTAATTGAAGATGTGGATATTCATGAGAAAACTAAATTAGTTTCTATGGTGAGTTCTGCAAAGAGAATGTGTAATGGTCACAATTACAGATTGGATTGGGTTGATAAATTAAAAGGCAAAGTTGATTTATATGGTAGAGGATTTAATCCAGTTGCTCGTAAAGAAGAAGCATTGAATGATTATATGTTCAGTGTTACAATTGAAAATGATGAGTATGAGACATACTGGACAGAGAAAATCTTAGATTGTTTTGCTACGGGAACAATTCCAGTATATCATGGTGCTCCAGATGTTGGAGATTTCTTCAATATGGATGGAGTTATAATATTAGATGATGATTTTGATATTGATAGCTTAACACCAGAATTATATTATTCTAAAATGGATGCGATAAAAGATAATTTTAATAGAGCAATCAAACTTAATACTGTTGAGGATTTGATGATTGAAAGAGGATTAGTGAAACTAACTTCCCCAACATCAAAAAAGCAGTGTTTTATAAAAACTATTGCGGGATTGGGTGACATATTATATGTTCATAAAATAGCTCAGTATTACTATGATGAGGGATATGAGGTTATTTGGGCAATCTCTCCAGTGTATTTGGATATGATGAAGAAATATGTTAAAAGTGATTTCCATTATTGTACAATGGATGAAGCAGAAGCATTGCTTCCAGAATCACATAAAGGATATTTTTTGGATGTTAGAAATTCTCGTACTCATGTTTACGATAATAATTTTGTGTATTTGGCATTGAATTATGCACATGATTTAGTTGAGCATGAATATAAAGAAAGAATCATGTATGCTAAATATAAATCTTTGAATGTTGATATTGACCCAAGTGATTGGCATAGATATATTAATGTTGAAAGAGATTTGGAAAAGGAATCCGAACTATTTGAAAAAGTGGTGAAACATGAGAAATATTGTTTAGTGAACAGACAATGTGGTACAAAGGGAACGACTCGTGATATACCATTTCCAGTTGATACAAAATTGCCAATAATCGAGATGAGATACATTGAAGACTATACTATTTTCGATTGGTTGTTAGTTGTTGAGAATGCCACAGAATTTTATTCAGTAGAAACCTCTCTTCATTATGTATTGGACATTCCAAATTTAGTAAATTTAGATGTTAAGAAAATTGAATTATTTTCACAAATGTACCCACAAAGTTATTATGTTGGTGCAATAAATGATGTGTTAATAAATAAAGAATTATATAATTTGAATTAGAAGGAATTATGGAAGTAATAGAATTTAATAATAAAATCTATCCAAAATTTCAAGCTGAGGGGAATGCCTCTCAGTTTGCATTACCATATGCCAAACATTTTTGTAAGGGTAAAGGGTATGACATTGGTTGTAATAGGAAAGAATGGGCACTTCCTTGGGCTACTCCAGTAGATTTATTGATAGACGACAATGATTATGAAGCATTTAATCTCCCAGATGAAGAAGTTGATTTTATATATTCAAGTCATTGTTTAGAACATTTAGAGAATTGGGTTGATGCTCTTAATTATTGGGGAACAAAAATAAAAAGAAATGGTGTATTATTTTTATATCTTCCACATTATGACCAAGAATACTGGAGACCGTGGAATAATAGAAAGCATATTCATGTATTGGAGCCAAATATAATAGTGGATTACCTATCGGATAAATATTATAATATTTTGTCATCTGGTAGAGATTTGAACCATTCATTTTCAGTAGTTGCACAGAGGCGTTAAATGAAATGTTTTATTAAAACCCTTGCTGGATTAGGGGATATTATATATTCGCATAAAATCGGCTATGTATATCATGAGAAGGGTTATGATGTGATATGGCCCATTGCTCCAATATATTTGGATTTAATGAATAAATATGTGGACTCCCCTTTCAAATATTGCACAATCCAAGAAGCAGAAGAAATGCTTCCAGAATCACATAAAGGATTGTTTAAGGATGATTTTTGTGGTAAAGAGTTTATACATGAAGATGATTTTGCATTTCTACCATTACATACTGCTGATGCCTCTGCTCCATATATGAGGCATCGTATTATGTTTTGTAAATATGCTGCCATAGCTCAAGCATCGGAAACAATTGACCCAAGTGATTGGCACAAATATTTCAATGTTAAAAGAGATAGAGAACGAGAAGAATCTCTTTATAGTGAATTGGGACTTGATGAAGATTCTAAATATGCATTGGTGAATAGAAATTTTGGAACACAGGGAGCTTCACGAAGATGTCCATTTCCATTAAATACATCATTGCCAATTATTGAATTTGGATTCATTGAGAATTTTTCCATTTTCGATTGGTTTAAGGTCATTGAGAATGCAACAGAGATTCATAGTGTAGATACAGTATTACATTATTTCATTGATATTGAAAATTTGCTAACATTAAAAGCAAATAAAATGGAATTATATTCACGTTATTTTCCAGCATCAGATTTTAATAAAGCTGTGAATGACGTTTTAATTAGAAAAGATTTGTGGAACTTAAATAGATAGGGATAAGGATGAATAAAGGAAAGTATTTAATAACAGGAATTACAGGATTTGCAGGTCCTAATTTAGCAAAATTGTTATTATCAGAAGGTCATGAAGTTCATGGATTGATACGATGTCCAAATGGAAGACAGACAGACCTTCTTGATATTTTAACATTAGATGAATATAGTAATATTAAATTTCAGGTAGGAGATTTAAAAGATTACTATACGATAGATAAATTAATAAAGAATGAGAAGTATACTGGTGTATTCCATCTTGCTGCTCAATCTCATCCACCAACATCATTTAATGACCCAATATTAACTTGGGGAGAAAATGTAACTGGTTCAATGAATCTCATTACAGCAATTCAAGGAACCAATACAAGATTTATGTTCTGTTCTACTTCAGAAGTATATGGAGATTCTTGTAAAGATAAAGACATTTTAAGAATTACTGATGCGTTAACACCATCGAATCCTTATGGTGCGAGTAAAGCTGCCATTGACTTGTATTTACAGGAAAGAATGAATAATGGATTTATTGACGGATTCATTACAAGAGCATTTTCTCATACAGGTCCGAGAAGAGGATTCAACTTTTCAATTTCTTCTGATGCATATCAAATTGCTAAAATGGTATTAGGTCAACAAGAAAAAGTTCTGAAAGTTGGAAATCTTAAAACACAACGTGTAGTGATGGATGTTAGAGATTGTGTGAATGCATATTATCTTCTTATGTTAGAACCAGAATCTAACAAAGGTGTGTTTAATATTTGTGGTGATGAAGTTCACGAAATGCAACATTACACAGATTTACTTATTGCAAGTTCTGGATTAGAAGATGTGGTTCAAGAAATCCATCCACCATTTTATCGTCCAATTGATATTCAAGTTCAAATTGGTGATAGTACAGAAGTGAAAGAATTAGTGGATTGGAAATTGTATATATCTATTGAACAAACTATGGTTGATTTATTAGATTATTGGGTTGGAAAATTAAGAGCGACACCAGAGGTATAAAAAATGTATAACAATCATTTATATAGTAAAGAAAAGGCAAGTAGGTTAAAGTTTAAATTTCCGAATCATGATAGAATTGAGAGAAACTTTTCTCATGTCTATCAAGACATTTTTGCACTTGCTGCAAATGATGGGAAATTCAGAGGTTCGTATTTAGAGGTTGGTGGACAAGACCCCGTGAATGACAGCAACACTTTCATCTTAGATAGGCTGTTTGGGTGGAGAGGGATATCAATTGATATAAAAGATATCTCTGGGAGATTTACTCCAATACGTCCACATACAAATTTCGTTCATCATGATGCAATGACATTAGATTATAGTAAACTTTTGGAAGATGATAATATGCCAAAGCGGATTGATTATTTATCTTTGGATATTGACCCACCGATTCAAACATTGGCAGCATTGAAGAAACTTCCATTGGATGATTATCGATTCTCTGTTATAACATTCGAAACGGATTATTATAATGAAAGTAGTCCATTAGAAGAACGAGAAAAGGTTAAAGCCGAATCCAGACAAATTTTTGAAGCATATGGATATGTGAGAGTGTATGGAAATGTATCATACCTAAATAACCATACACCATTTGAAGATTGGTATTTGGATTCACAATATTTTAGTGAAGAAGTTATTAAGAAATTTATGAGAGAAGATGACACACCGCTTGTAGTTGAACACTACATGTTTGATGTATAAAGGATAATGTATGAAAGTTTTGATTACTGGTGTAGCTGGGTTACTTGGTGCCCACTACGCAAAGTATTTGTTGGATAAGGGATATGAGGTTATTGGTATCGATAACCTCTCTGGTGGATACAAAGAGTTTGTCGATGAAAGAGTCACATTTTACAAAGACGATTTGAATGATGTTGGACGTATTGATACAATTTTTGGCTTTGAAAAACCAGACTATGTGTATCATTTCGCTGCTTATGCTGCTGAAGGTCTTTCTCATTACATTAGAAATTTTAATTACACTAATAATATAATATGCTCTGTTAATGTAATAAATGCATGTGTAAAATATAATGTAAAGAAAATTATATTCACTTCCTCTATGGCGACGTATGGAAGCAATTCTACGCCATTTGAAGAGACAATGACTCCAAGACCAGAAGACCCTTATGGAGTGGCAAAATATGCTGTTGAAATGGATTTGAAAACAGCGTATGACCAATTTGGATTGGAATATAATATTATTCGTCCTCATAATGTCATAGGAATATATCAAAACATTTGGGATAGATATCGTAATGTTATTGGAATTTGGATTAGAAAAGTAATAGATAATGAACCAATTACTATTTTTGGTGATGGTTCACAAGTAAGAGCATTTTCTGATATTAAATTTTACATGGAACCATTTGAAAGACTGATGAAGATTAAATCTGGTGAAATTTTTAATCTTGGTGCTGATAAAGAATGTACTATCCTAAAAGCAGCAGAAACTGTTAAATTTATTGGAGAAGAATTTGGTTTTATGCCAACTATTGTGCATTTGGAAAAACGCAATGAAGTCCATACTGCATATTGTTCTCACCATAAAGCGAAATTTGATTTAAAATTTAGAGATATGACAGATTTTGATGAGACAGTGAGACAGATGTTCAAATGGGCATTGACACAACCAGATAGAGTTGTTCATAATCAACCATATGAAATTGACAAAAACCTTTATTCATATTGGAGATAATGTGAATTTAAAAGATGTGACATTGGTTTGTGTTGAAGGTGTTAATTCTGAGAATGCATTAAAGGTTCTCAGAATTAGTAGAAGAGATTTAGATTTTGGTAAAGTGAAGTTGGTAGCAACATATAAACCAAAAGTTATGACAGATGGGATTGAGTATGAAGAAATTCCATCTATGACTGCTGCTGGATATAATAAATTTATTTTACGGAATCTCAATGATTATATAGATACTAAATATTGTGTATTAATTCAAACTGATGGATTTATTATTAATCCTCAGTTATGGGATGATGAATATTTGAAATATGATTATATCGGAGCACCGTGGAAATATAATCAACATATCCAAACAAAATATATTGATGAAGAGATGAGAAAGAGAAATCCAAAAGATGTTAATCTTGTAGGAAATGGTGGATTTTCTTTTAGAAGTAAAAAATTATTAGAAGAGACTGCGAATTGCCCAGTTGAATTTGAAGCAAGATATGGATTACATTTGGAAGATATCTATATCTGTGTGAATAATTATGATTATTTTATTGATGCTGGTATTAAATTTGCTCCAGTTGAATTAGCAAATAAGTTTTCTAATGACCCAATCAATAGAAATGGGTGTTTTGGATTTCATGGGAATAAACAGATAATAGATGAATATAAATATTTTTAGGAGTAAAAATGTATAAAGTACAGAAACATGGTTGTCAATCCCCTTGGTTAGAAGGGATATATAATAAGTATATTCCTTATAAAACGGATGGGTTTTTGGTAGAGTTTGGTGTTGGTCATACATTAGAGTTGTATAGACATGGTGGTAGAGATAAATGGAAAGGTGCTGAAGATTTACGATGTGGTAGTAACACTGCGGGTTTAATGGATATAGGATGGTCAGGAATTTATGTTGAGCCAATCAAAGATTTTTGTGACGAATTAAAAATCTCACTTAAAGATAGTTTGGATAGATTGACGGTTGTTAATAAGGGTGCAAGTGATAAGGCAGAGACATCTACAATATATGCTGGGGAAACTTTTATTCCAAATAATTTTAAAGATACTGGATATTACGAACCAGATTATATTGGTGACACAATCGAAACGGATATTTCATCTAAAATATTAAGCGACGCTAATTGTCCAAAAGAAATTGATGTTATGTCAATTGACGTTGAAGGGTATGAATTGAATGTTATTAATGGATTAGATTTCGAAAAACATTCTCCTTACTTTATGATAATAGAGCATAATCAAGTTGGTCTTGATAATCTTTCGGATATTTTATCTAAAAAGGGTTATACTCTTGTTCATTATGATTATTTAAATGCATGTTATGTTAGAGGGTAATAATGGAAGAATTGACCGAAATAGCAAACAAATATAAAACTGATAAAGGTACACATTTCTTTGATAAGTATGAAGGTGGTGGACATTTATATTCTGAAATATATCCATACTTTTTAGAATCATTACGAGATGAACCAATAAAAATGTTTGAGATAGGTATTGCAAAAGGTGCCTCGATGTTAATGTGGGCTGAATATTTTACAAAAGCTAAAATAGTTGGCTTAGATATTATGTTAAGTTTAGTGGATGAGAGTAAGAAACTTGGTGTTGAAGGTGGTGGATGGGAGTGTCTTGACAATAGAGATAGATTGGATATGCGTCAAGGCAATCAAGTTGATGAACAACTGCTACTCAACATCATGAATGATTATGATAATGAATTTGACATTATTATCGATGATGGTAGTCATGCAACAGAGCACCAAATGAAGTCATTTGAAATTTTGTATAAGTTTGTCAAGCCAAATGGGTATTATGTCATAGAAGATGTTCATTGTGATGCATTAAAAGAAAATGGGTCATTATCGATATTTGTTGACAAAATAAAATATAACAAATTTGAAAATACACAATTTTGTGGAGTATTTTATACAAATCCAGATAGCATAACAATTATTTTAAAAAAGGCATAAACATGGTCGATATAATTTATAGATGTTCAGATTACGAAATTGAGAAAAAGGATTTTAAAGAAAATCGTCCAGAGTGGTTTGATAAATTAAAATGTTTTGATTCTTTAATGAATGAATTAAATCGGACATCCCTTCCATATAAATTGCATGTAATTTTTGATGGCGAAAAAGGGAAATTGTTTAATCACATAAATACATATGATTGTGATGTGGTATGTATTGATGTTAAATCTAACCAAAGGTCATTGCAGTATTGTTATGAATATGCAGATAAGTTGGATAATGATATTTATTTTTTAGAAGATGATTATGTGCATAAATGTGAGTCTTTGGATATTTTGCATGAGGGATTGGTGAAGTTTGGTTTAGTTACTGGATATGACCATACCGATAGATATACAAGAGATGATGATGTCCCAAGACACCAAGAACGAATAGATGTGACTGAAAGTTGTCATTGGAGAACTGGAGAGTCAACTACATGCACATGGGCGTGTACACGTAGTGTTTATGATAAAATATCCAGTGCATCGAAAAGTTTCTTATTGAATGATAGGGCATTGTTTAGAATGATACATTCTAATTTGGGCATTCGATTGTGGACACCACTACCTGGTATTACTACACATTGCAATAAATATTTTTTGAGTAAATTTACATCTTGGGAGGATGTGTGATAATACAAATAGGTTCAAATGTTGGGACAGTTAGTAATGACCCAATTTGGGGACAAATTATGGATTCATCAAATAAATCTATTTTGATAGAACCAAATCCATTTATATTTGATGAACTGAAAGAGAATTATAAAGCAAACAAAGATAATATTATTTTTGAGAATATTGCTATAAGTACAGAAGATGGAACGCAGACATTTTATTATTACGAATATTTTGATGGTGGAAGTTCTCAACATTCATCATTGGATAGGAAAATGATAGAACATCATCAAGCATACGTAAAACGGGCATTTAATGAACATGTTGATATTTTAGAAGTTGATGTGCCGACAATGACATTAGATAGTTTTTTCGATAAACATAAATTACGAAATAAGCCAATTGATATATTAGCTATCGATGCGGAAGGTTATGATGCAATAATTTTATTGTCATCTAATTTCGAGGATATGGATATAAAAACTATCATCTTTGAGCATTTACATTGTGGGGATAAGTTACAAGAAGTATTGACACATTTGGGTAATAAATCATATAAAGTTAAGAAACGTGATTCAGAGAATTACTATTTGGAGAGATAATGTACAGAGGTAAAAAAGCAGCACTCGTAGCTGGTGGAACAGGATTTATCGGGCACCACCTTGCTAAAAGATTGGGGTATTAAATTAACTGCTGAGTTGGGCTGTTAGAAATTATATAAATACTTCTATATAGATTATGGAGGTATTTATATGACAACAAGAAAATTGACAACAGAAATATTTATAAAAAGGGGAAAGGATAATCATGGTGATAAATATGATTATTCAGAGACAATATATAAAAATAGTAAATCGTTAGTTACTATAATATGTCCAATTCATGGCAAATTTCAATTGTGTGCTGATTATCATATTGGAAATAGAAAACGAGGATGTCAAGAATGTTCCAAAGATAAATTGAATGAGTTATTTTTATCTAAACGTAAAGATGTTAAATGGTTTATTGAGAAATCAAATACAATCCATAATAATTCATATCAATATGATGATTATGTGAATTATAGGACAAAAGTAACAATTTATTGTTTAAAATGTTTAAAATATTTTAAACAATCACCAAAGTCTCATTTGGCTGGGTATGGGTGTCCAAATTGTAAAATGTCTAAAGGTGAAAATAGAATAGAGCGGTATTTGATTAATAATAATATTGATTATTTGAAACAACATAAATTTGATGGGTGTGTATATAAAAATCCTTTGTTTTTTGACTTTTTTCTGCCAGATATAAATACGTGTATAGAATATGATGGAAAGCAACATTTTATTCCTGTTGAAAAATTTGGTGGACAAAAAGAATTTGAAAAATGTCAGATAAGAGATGGGCATAAAAATATGTATTGTGACGAAAATGATATAACATTAATTAGAATATCATATTTAAATTTTAAAAAAATAGAAAAAATATTGGGAGAGTGTTTGTGAAACAGAAAAGAATTTTGGTTGCGGGTGGAACTGGATTTATAGGACACCATATGGCGAAACGATTAAAGAATATGGGGCATTGGGTGAGGGTTGTGGATATTTTACCTTTCCGTCATGGAGTTGTACAAGAAGATATATGTGATGATTTTCAACAAGTGGATTTGCGAGATTTGAAAAAAGTAGAATCGGCATTAGTAATAAATGATATCAATGAAATTGAATTTGATGAAGTATATCAATTTGCTTGTGACATGGGTGGGGCCGGTTTTGTCTTTACAAAAGAAAATGATTTGGATATTATGCACAATTCTGCACAAATTAATTTGAATTTTTCTCATTTGAATAATAGATATAAGAAGATATTCTATTCTTCTTCTGCGTGTGTGTATCCAGAATATGCACAGATGGATGAAGATAACCAAGGATTAAAAGAATCTGATGCATTACCAGCAGCACCAGATTCATGTTATGGTTGGGAGAAACTATTCTCGGAGTTCTTGTTTGATGCGGTTAGAAGGAATTCTGGAGCGGAAGTTCGTATTGGGAGATTTCATAATATTTACGGACCTGAAGGAACATGGGATGGTGGACGTGAAAAGGCACCAGCAGCTTTTTGTCGAAAGATTATAAAAGCTGATACAGAATTCCCAATGTGGGGAGATGGGTTACAGACACGTTCATTTGCATATGTAGATGATTGTGTAGAAGGTGTATTAAAATTAATGGAATCGGATATTACTATTCCTATAAATATTGGTTCAGATGAAATGATATCAATGAATGATTTTGCTGAGATGATTATGAAAATTGACGGCAAGAATCTTAAAATAAATCATTTGGTGACTGGTGATGAGCCTATTGGTGTAAGAGGGAGAAATTCTGAAAATACCTTGATAAAGGAACAACTTGGTTGGTCTCCACCAACAAAACTTGAAGATGGTATAGCAAAAACGTATCATTGGATTAAGAGTCAAATAGAGGCTGGGTGCTCTGGGGACGAGTAAAATTTCCTTTACATAAGAAATATTATAAATACTAATACACACGGATGTATTAGTATTTTTTTTGTTTAAAGGAGACAGGGATGGACCCATTAATAACAATAATTATAACAGCCATATCTACAGTACTTGCTAAGGCTTTATGGGATTGGGTTATAAACAAAAATGGAAAAAAAGAGTTTAAAGAGTTTAAAGACAACAATGACGCAGAATTGAAAGAATTGAAAACTTTACACGAAACGAAACTTAAAGATTTAAAAATAAATTATGATAATAAACTAAAAGACTTAGAAGGCGACTTTGAGAAAAGGCTCGATGAGAAATTTTCTTCTGTAAAGGAAATTAAAACCAATATAGAAGACCAACGTAAAGAGTTTGCGGAACTGAGGGATTTGATTATTTTGTCATATGTCAAAAAGACAGATTATGAAAAATTGGCATCAAGGGTTGAAGAAGTTCGGGATACAACAATGATGAATTCGAATAATGTTCAGATGGTTAAGGAAACTGCCCGTCAGAATGTTCAGAGAATTTCTACGTTGGAAAGTCGGTAACTAAAAGTGAGGGGATAATGAAAATATTAATCGTGGAAGACAGTCTGGCTCTTGTCAATGTTTACTCAAACATTATAAGGGATTTGGTTGGAAATGATGTTGAATTCATTGCTGTTGTTAATTACAATGAATACTGTTATTTTAAACATGTACATTTTGATTTAGCTATATTCGATTGGAATATAGGTGGGGGAACATCTCGTGATATAATAGAAGAATCGATATCAGATATCAATGCTTCTTTATTTATAACGGGATATGCGAAAAATGAAGAAGTGCTAATGTTATCGGATAAATATGATATTCCGATACTCTCAAAACCAACTTCAGAATTTGAGGTTCTGGATATTTTAGAAAGGGTGATTGTCGGAATAAATGAGATGGATAAGATTAACAAGACTTTGGTTAGTAAATAAATATAAAACAAAAAGGAATGACAAAATATCAGAATTGAAACAAGAAATAGAAATATTAAAAAACATCTCTGTGTTGAGTCATAGACGATGGTTTAATATTTTATTTTATCTTTCAATGGTATTACAATTTACATCATTAGTATGCATTGTATCTTTTTTTATAATTGGAGCAACACATATTATATTTAAAGCATTGGCGGTTTCTACTTTTTTGATATTAATACCGATATTAATTTTTCTATATAAAATGTTATTTGGTAATACTACATTACATATGTGTAGTTATTGTCGTAGAATAAAATATAGAGAACGATATGTCATTCTTGAGGAATTTTTAGGAAAACTATCACATGATTTATGTGAGCATTGTGGAAAACCAGACAATTCAGTAGGAATGAAAGAAAAACACAGAGGTGAATAATGGGCAAATTTTTAACAGAGTTCTTTGGTGATACGTGGAAAGATAGAATTGTTACCCACAGAACACCAACTGGGAGAATTACAAAAGTAAAAGTAAAATCTCTTCCCCCAGATGAGCAACTCAAATATAATCCAAATAGATTTAAAAGAACCAAAGCCGATACGAAAATGACTAAAACCGATTTCGAGAAATTGAAACATGGTGATAGTGAAGAAAGAGTAATAGATGTATATATCGGTACAAAAGATTTAGATGTCCTCAATACTCTTGAAGATGACAAATTAGTATTAGCTACAACCGAGAGTAAAAATATTATTGATTTATTTGATGAAGATTTAGATGTTATTAAAATATCTAAAATCCCCGTTGAATCAATTAAAAAATATATGGTCAATAGCGTTGACAATGTAGATACAATAGAAGATTTTGAATTTGAAGATGTTACTACCAAAGATGAAGAGGAGTTATATGAACTTGCAAAATTCTCTGATTCAACAATATTCATGTTAGATTTGAAACCCTTTTTAGATGATGTAGAAGTTAAAATCGATACTGCTGATGAAGAGTATGATGATTTAACTGAACTCCCTTCAAGAGAAGTATCCGAATCCAAATTCTTTTCATATTATTTAAATGAAAATTTGGATGAATTTGAATACAATACACAACATGTTGGTGGACATTCTGGACAACAGGATTATTGTGTTAATGTATTGAAAGGTGATGAAGTGATTGCTTCATTGGATTTTAATGATTATAATGGGACAGTTACAATTTCAATGATGGATATGAATGATGCATATAAACATCAAGGATTGGATAAAGGAATGGTGAAACATTTACAACAACAATACCCAGAATCAGAATTACAATGGGATATGAAAGCCGACAAATTACGAGCCTCATTGAAAGATATTTTATTTATTGAACCCAATAAAGAAGAAAGTCCAGAAGAACTCACACATAAATTTACAATGTTAATTAAAGTAAGAACTGCAATTGAAGATAAATTTGAACAAGCTATCAATCAAAAGAATGATGAAAAGATTGAAAAGTATGGTTTAGCACTAAATGATATTAATGATAAAATAGAACAAATTGGAGGAAAATAATGTCATTTACAACACATTATTTTAAAGAATCAAATGGAGTGTTTCCAAATTCTTTGGTGCAGGATAAAGTGTATCATGGGTCATCGACAAAATTTAAAGAATTTTCCAATAAATATATTGGTGGGTCACATGGAACTGCTCACGGGATGGGTTTTTATTTCACAGGTGATGAAGATTTTGCAAGGGCATTTCTTGGCAAAGAAGGTAAAGTATATGAAGTGTATATAAATATTACAAAACCCATGAGCTTAACCAAAAAAACAATTTCTGTGTCCGAGTTGAAACGATTTTTAAAAAAGATAGACCCAACGGGGGATGATTTTTTAAGTGCATATGGTGATGTTAATTATGAAGGATACAATTCTGTATTAAATACGGCAGCTACCGAAACATATAAATATAATGATAATGACACGGATATTTTGCATGATATTTTAAATGGTGGGGGCTTCGACAATGAAGAATATTTTAATGCAGTAAATTCCCATTTTGGCTTCGATGGTGTTATAACAAAAACAGATAAGGAAGATATTGATGTTTATGTGGTGTTCGATAAGAAAAATATCAAAATAATAAATGTGGATGAGTCTGTTATAAAAGAAGAAGACACAGATAAAGTAAATTTTGGAAAAGCCGATGGTGATAATAATTATTATGGGTATAAAGTAATGTTTGTTGATGATAGTGGAAAACATTTTACACCAGGTGCTAATAAAAAATTAAGATTACCTGTTAAGACTGGAGTTATCCACAAAATGCCGACATATGGAATTTTTATGAATAATGACCCAGAATATGTTGTTACATATTATAGCTACAAAGAAGATGAGGATGACCCAGATGAATATGTTATAAAATATAAATTCAATCTTGATGATGTTATAACAGGTAGAGAACAATTAGCAGATAGAGAACCAGAAATAGGTGTTAGGAAAGCACTTGTTTATGATATGATTCCAATTGATGATTGGAATGATGGAAAACGATTCAGCATGGACGAACAAATACACAGCTCTGACATGGATAGTAGGCAAGCTGTACAGTAATTTCTCTTATAATTTTTTAAATTGAAGGGCAAAGAAAATTCTTTGCCCTTTTCTATTGACACAGCTTCTCCCATTTATTATACTTAGATAAACAAAGGAGTTATTATGGGAGTTAGATTTGGTTTATTAATATGGATTGATAATGTTCCAGAATTGGATGCAATAACACATTTTTCAACAAGAGAAAAATGTGAAAAAGATTATAAGAGGGTATCGGGATGTTTGAAAAATAGTAGATATACGATACTTGAAATGGATGATGGTGATGATGATGTCAAATTGACTAATGCATTAATGAAGTTCGACCCTGTTACGGGTGAGAAAAATCCATACCCATCACATGATGAACAGTATCGCAAATATCATGGTGTTGTAGCATGGCTTATAAACCCATATACTGGCACAAAAAGAGATGCGAGAGATATAGGAAGTGATGTTATGGGATATGGGATATCAACACAGGAGACATTATGAATGAAGAAGTATTACATCGATACATCCACAATTACATTAAAGATAATCTAACATTAGACGTTAGTGAAGAATCTTCTGGTTTCAATGGAAGACAGTTAGAATTTACATTGAAAATAAAAGATGATGTTCTCTCAACTGAATTATATACTCTTAAAAGAGATGAGGGATAAATGCAAATTATTGGTGAATATTTACTGCCGATGGTTAAATGGAATGGTGGAGAAGAAAATTGGGTTTTGGTGAGAGTTGTGGAAACTTCCAATAAAAAGGTGTTTAAAATAGGTGACCGAGGGGATTATAAAGAAATGAGCAGATGTGTGTTTGATGCATACAAAACAAATTGTGAAGAAAATTATAAGAACCTTCCAGCTTATATACGGGGGGAATGATGGATACAAAATTACCATTTTGGGATATTCTTGTAAGAAGAATCCCTGTGCTCAGAACTGCCATTGAAGTGGTAGATATAATTCAATATTTTAATTCACAGTCTCAAGTCTACATTGTTGGTGGAATCGTAAGAGATTTCATTAAATTAGTTGTGGATTTTAATCCAAATGTAGAATCTTTTGATAATTACCTTAATCGAATCGATGTAGAAAATGTATTCAATGATATTGATATTGCGACGAATGTTCCTATCGATACTGTTGAAGGAGCATTCAAATGTCACGATATCGGAAAGAATAAAGATTTTGGAATATTGGTTATTGAATATAAAGGTGAAGTTTTCGAAGTAGCTAATTTCAGAGAAGATGGTGAATATTCAGATAACCGAAGACCAGATTCTGTTAAAATAATTGATAACTTTCAAGGTGATGCATCGAGAAGAGATTTCACTATCAATGCTATGGGTGTTGATAAGAGCGGGAGTATCTATGATTATTTCGATGGAATCGGTGATATAGCACAGGGATACATTCAATGTGTTGGGAATCCAGAAAACAGATTCACAGAGGATTATCTCAGAATGTTGAGAGCAGTGAGATTCTCAGCTAAGATGGGATATAGTATTGAAAAGAATACAATGGAAGCTATAAAGAAACATGCTAAAAGAATCGTGTGCGTCAGCTCAGAAAGAATTTTGAAAGAGTTAAATAAAATGGCAGAATTGACTGGTGAACAGTTTGCTCATGGAATAGAGATGATGAGAGAAACTACTTTGCTGGAATACATTTTGCCAGAGATTCATAATATGATAGGATTGAAACAGAGTTATGTACATCACCCAGAAGGGTGGTTTGTTGAAAAGGTTGAACAATGAAAGTTAGTGGAATCCCAATTTCCCCTCCAGCGGGAATGGAAAACGGTTATAAAGTGACACCTGAACTCTTAGCAGCATGTCTTGCTAAGTATTCTCGTTCGAATGAAGGTATTGATAAGATTCTTGAAAAAGTTGATTGGGAAGACCCATATGGAGCTGTTGACAGAATATTCAAATTTATCGATTATGGTCATGCCAGTATTGGTGGGCTGACTGGTGGTATAGCCATTTGTGTTGATGATGTATCAATGTTCATGGCATACAAGATTTTTGAAATTGCACAGCTTTGTGATGGACAAGAATCAAGTACACGTTATATTACATTAACACCAGAAGGATTACCAGACCCTAAAGACCTTGGAATCCCAGAAGAGCATTGTGAGGAATGGACAAATGTAATGACTGAATGCTTTAATGTCTATGAAGACTTATCTAATGACTTGAAGCAGAAAGCAAAAGATGACCCATCAATAATGAATATCCCTAAAGATGTGACTGATAAAAAAGTTATTGCCAGAATGCGAAAGAATTATGCTTTGGATAGGGCACGATACTTTATACCATTAGCAACTAAAACTTCGGCAGCTTATGTTATGACTGCAAGAGTTTGGGCTGATACAATCAAAAGATTAGAATCGGTTCCTTTAAAAGAAGCGAAAGATGTTGCTACATTATTACGAACAGAATTAGAGAAGTTTGCTCCAAGACTTATTAGACATTCTCATGCCGATGAGTGCTCAGAGCATAAAGCATTTGAGCATGTTGCTTCTGGAGTATGGTCAAGATATCATGACTTCCCTATTTATCAATGTGAATCTACTTGTGAAGTTGAACTTAATGTTCCACAGAATAATAAGGCATTTACACCAGAAGGTTGTTTCATGCATAAGAAGAATCGATATTCAGAAGTAGGTTCCCCAATTAAGCGGACTTTTATAAGAGCAAATTGGAGTGCTATTTCATTTGCAGAGCTTCGGGATTTGAATAGGCACAGAACTGGATTTAGATATACTAATCTAATACCAAAAGGTTTTTATCTTCCAGATTGTGTTGATAGAGAGCCATACACCGAAGTATTAAAAAGAGTTGGTGACATAACAAAGAAATTAGCAGATTCTGATGATATGAAAACCATGAATTATATTTACTGTTATTTGCTTGGGACTCAAGTTGAATTTGAACATTCGACTCAATTAGATAAATTTATCTATGAAATTGAGTTAAGAACAGGAAGAGGTTCCCATTTCAAATATGCTGAACATTTAACTGAAGCATATGATGATTTGATTAAAAAGGCACCTGAATTAGAACCATATATTGAACTCGGAACAGCGGAGCCAGAATGAACAATACATATCAAGATTCTCAAACAATAAAAATGAATGAGTATATTGGCGACAAATCTTTTGTTGATGTCGAAATTGATACCAGTTATAAAGATTTCTGTCGGTTCTCATTACAAACATATGGGTGTGCTGTGATAGGTCTTCAAATGTTTAATTCTTCATGGTTAGAAAGAACATTTGAGATATATGATAGTTGTCACGGCTGGACGAATTATGACAAAAAAATTAATAGAGTGACAATGAAAGCAAGTTTTGGGTATCAACATGTGGGTGCATCAAATGTTGGTAAAGATGATGCCGAAAAAACATTTAATATCTATAAAGATACATTGCCAGTATTATCAGAAAAAGAGATTAAAGATAAACATTCCGAAATATTACAATCCTTTTTTAAATATTTAACAAAAAAAGGATTGACAAAAGATTTATATTATGATGGTAATGTGTATTATTCTGAGGAATCAGGGATAGCTTTTAAACTTCATGAAAGAAAACCTGATTTTGATACGATATATACTGACATGGTAGAAATCCAATATTCTAAAGTAGAAGATGGTAAAGTCAAATTAGATTCATCTAATGTATCTGGCAGAACGTATAAATTATCCAAAAAACTATTTAAACAAAAATGTAATAATGAGGTTGTTTTTCAAAGAATCGAGAATTTATCTCAGCTTAGTTTACGTATGTTTAATGAAAAGTATAATGAAATTCGGGATACATATGAAGAATCATTAGAAAATGTTTTACTTGAGCGTAAATTAGAAATTGGTAAGGCTGTTAGTAAGAGAAAAAAGCATGGTTGGTATTTTCATTTATCATTTAAAAATCCTAATTTTTTTGAGTCTGGGGTTCGTGAAAAAACAATCCATGTTCCAGCAATGCAATTTGATAAAGATAGAGACATTGCGGAATTTATTGCATCAAGACTTCCTGATTATATTGGAAAAAAGTTGGATAATATAAAAGAAGATAGTGACACTTATTTTAGAGTTCATATAAAGAACGGACCTTTTGCTGGAAGAGACGATGATTATTTTAAAGATAGGTATGGTAAGTATCCTAACTGGAGTGTAACATGGGACAGGAATTTGCCATTACATTCTTATGAAATCCGATATGTTACTGCGTTCAATGAAGAGAAGTTTGTTACTTACAAAGAATAGGAGGGATTATGGAAAGATTTGACCCCAACAATCCAGACCATTTGGATGAAACGAAATATAGAATTGTCAAAGAGGGTGATGTCTATTACCATGTTATGGAAGCGGTGAAAGCCAACAAGGCAAAAAGCAAAGTTGTTAACTGGGCTGTGTTATTGCATGATGTTGGTAAAGTCCCAGCATATACTTGTGATGAAGATGGGAACACTCATTTCTATAAACATGAATGCTATTCTGATGAACTCATTGATGGTATTGCTAAACGTTTGACAATGGATAATGAATTACGAGATGCAATTAAATTTGCAGCGAATAATCATATGTTGATGCACGTCTTTCCTAATCTCAAACAATCTGTAGCTATGAAACTCATGAATGATAAAAACTGGGATGTTCTTTTAAATACTGGATACTGCGACGCTAAGAGCCGTGGACTAATCTTCAGCCAAGAAGACTGGGAAAAGGTAGAAAGTCGTGTAGAGAGCCTTAGAGAGTGGTTTAATGGCAAACAGGCTACAGAGAATATTCGTAAGGTGATAAATGGTGGATTAATCATGAAATTGAGACCAGAGGTTACTCCATCAAAAGAGATGGGTAGAATTATAAAAGAGACAATGGATTGGATTGTGGATAATGGTGTTGATATAGAAGACATGGAATTGATAGAAGATTACATTAGATTAGTATAAATTATCTCCTTTGGTTGAAAGTCTTGGTATCATTGTAACCTGAAGTGCAATATACCAAGACTTTTGTATTTTATATAAATACTTTTAACAAAAGGGGGTATTATGTCAATATTAAATGAATTCAATAATTTGTTAGAAAAAGAGAAATGGGCACAAGACGTTAAGGTCAAAAAAGGGAAGATGCACAAGCTTCTTAATGTCCCAGATGATAAGAAAATCAGTGATGTATTCAAAAGTGGAAAAGCATTGGCGTTAAAATTATTAAAAGCTAATAAAGATGATGAGAAGAAGACTTCATCGATGTTGGCATTTGCTGCTAATGTTGACAAAGAAGATACTGTGCTTGATAAAGCATTAAGATATATGAAACAAGTTAACAAAGAATTTGCAAAGAGGATGTAGATGACATTTTACACACATTATTTCGTAGAAAATTCACAGGGTGAATATAAATATTCATCAACACAGGTTGACATGCCAGAGAATGTTGCTCAATTGGTTTTAGATTTTGGAAAAAGTATTCCAGATTCTGATATTTATACTGATGAGGAAGACCCATCATACGGACGAGAAGATAATATCCACACAACAATTCTTTATGGTATTCATGGCGAGAAGCCTGATGAGGTAGATGAATTGGTAAAAGGAGTAAAACCTTTTAATATTGTATTAGGAGATATTTCATTCTTTGATGCTGATAAGTATCGAGTAATGAAGATAGAAGTTGAGGGTGAAGGTCTAAGAGAATTATATAAGAAGTTCAAAGAGAATACAAAAAACACACA
>CEPX01128305.1_pt1 | contig 44759 bp, 37 predicted proteins | sample 361361 | NCBI WGS metagenome assembly CEPX01 (sample SAMEA2619974, study PRJEB7988) | marine metagenome | biome: marine biome (ENVO:00000447); feature: mesopelagic zone (ENVO:00000213) & marine oxygen minimum zone (ENVO:01000065); material: "saline water (ENVO:00002010), including plankton...
AGACTACTCTCTCAGACGTCATAAGTATTGATTTAAAAAAGCGAGGTTTTCGTTTTGTTGGTTCAACAATAGTCTATGCATTCTTGCAGGGTGCAGGATTAGTAAATGACCATCTCGTAAGATGTTTCCGATATAAGCAAGTCGCAGAGAAAAAGTAATACGTCTAAAGACTTGACAAATAAAGACTTTGTGACAATATCCTACTTAGACGAAACTTAAGGAGGGCACAATCGATGCAGAGAGCATTCGACATCGTTTGCTCATCCATTACTTGCCTAGCTTCTATTCCCGTATTTCTCATCATAGTGATCGCACTCTGGTTTACGTGGGGTATGAGAAAGATCCTATTCACGCAAGAAAGGGTTGGCAAAGACGGAAAGATCTTCGTGATCTGGAAGTTTCGAACAGTTGGGAACGGCTCCCAGGAGATGGAGCTTGCGGGCGTCCGCCCAGATGACATACAGAACTGGTTTTGTACATTCTTGAGAGACTCTCATCTCGACGAATTGCCAAACCTATGGAATGTTCTCCGTGGAGACATGAGCATGACTGGACCCCGTCCGAGGACACTATTCCTCGCCCAAGAGCGAGAGAGGGATATCCCCGGATTCGGAAAGCGCTGTGACGTTATGCCCGGCATGATAAGCTGGGGCAAATACATAACACACGGTGAATCGCCGACGCTTGATAGAGACCATACCGAGTTCGATATCGATATGCACAGGCATATCAATCGCGCATGGTCCGCAGGAGGAGCAACTCTCTTACTCATTGTCGGTACCGCAAGTGGTGCCTGGGGTATTATGCGAGCGCTTGTACGGATCATCCGTCACAAGACACATTCGTTCTTCGGCAAGAAAGACAGAGTGGAAACAGAGAAGGCCGCGTAAACGTGATAAGCGTTGCGCGGCCTTTCCAATTCTAATCACACCCAATCCTACAATCCTTCATAGAAAAGTGCTTGAACCTCTTTATATATTTTTTCAGCAGATGGTTTTTCAATATTGAATTTTTTTATTAAATCTTGCGCCGAATATGGTCCCAAATCAGAAGCAAGCATTAGAGAGTGTTGTGCAAACTGTTCCGTCTCATTTCTTCCAACTGATGGGAGCACAGTGACAGGATACAGTTTATACTTTGTAATCTCTGATTGCAGACCAGCAGAAGAAGGATAATTCCAACCCATTAGATCAAGCTTCCTGCACTTCGCATATTTTATAGCGTGCCCTGAAAACTTCGTATTAGTAATAAGCCACAATTCTATCGGTTTATTTTTGCTATTCCGTTGAATATCTTCGACTCTCCCCTCCGCATATACAACATCATCTATGTGTGATTTTGTACCTTTTTTATTATGATATTTTGCCTCAACTAAATATGTCTTGCCTTCTTTCTCAGCGACTACATCAATCTCGTGCTCGACACATTCTCCGGCAAGAATCATATTCCGCTTTGTGCTAAAGCCTATAGTCTGTAAATACGCTTCTATATATTTTTCAAAATGGAACCCCGCAGGACCAAGACCTGCAATTCCACGCTTAAGATTGTATCTTGATGCAGCGTGAAGATTTCGATCGAGTAAATATTGTGAAGCTTTTCTAAAAATCTCTGATGTCGTCACACCCGGTGTAAGGTCTTGTTCAATCGCATTACATGTATCTGTAACAAGATCTTCTGGCGCGCCAGCATAACGCAAAGATGCACAAAACTTTTCTTTACTATAAGTCTCCTTTTCTCCAGAATCTTTAACAAGCTCCATGACGCAACCTACTGCTTCAGTTCAGCGATATCTGACAATACCTCCTCTGCATGCTTTCCCGGACGAACCTTATCATATGTCCTTGCAATATGCCCTTCTGGATCAATCAATAAAGAACTTCTAGTTGTTCCCATGTATTCCTTTCCTAAAAATTTCCGTTTTCCATAAACCCCATATTCGGTCACGACATGTTTTTCTGGGTCTGCAAGTAATGTAAAAGGAAGAGAATGTTTATAGGCAAATTTCTTATGACTTTCAACCGTATCAGTACTAATCCCAAATACAAGAGCGTCAAATTTTTCAAATTCACTCCATGCGTCACGGATAGTACATGCCTCCTTTGTACATCCAGGTGTGTCATCTTTCGGATAGAAATATAAAAGCACCCACTTACCACGATAATCGGAAAGCGTATGTTTCTTATTGTTTTGGTCAAAGAGAGAGAAATCTATTGCTCTGTCCCCTATGTGAACTTTAAACATATTCCATATCTTAGAAATTGATGAATACAGTATACAGGAATTAGAAAAAACAGAGAATACGGTCTCTTATTGAGTCGCTACTCGTTACCCTGTACCCTATTTTACACTAGTGCTACACTGTAGATCTCATCAATAGCTATAGTTTTGAATTATTATATTAAAACAAAAAATGTCCAATTCATCGTTTAGTGACGCAGAAAGAGTTCTTTCTGAAAAGTATCACGGCATAGGCACTAAAGACTATAAAAAAGATCTTGATCGTCTTGGGTGTGGCGAACCGCTTGCTTATGTAATTGGATCAATTCCGTTCTTATCGTCTATTATTGACCTACAATATCGCCCATTCATCCCAGAACCTGAAACAGAGTTCTGGGTTCAAAACATAATCACAAAAATACAAAAAGATAGTCCAAAAGACAAACCCATCAAAATACTAGATATTTTTGCCGGATCAGGTGCTATTGGTATTGCAATGCTTCGTGAATTACAAAATGCTAATTGTACATTTGTTGAGAAAAATCCAAAATATTTAGAACAAATTAAAATTAATACTGATATAAATGATGTATCGCAGAGGTCTAAAATTTTATCCGAACAAGATTTTCAAGATTTAGATACGAGCTTTGATTACGTTTGTGCAAATCCCCCATACATTGATCGAGAAAAAATTGGAAATGTCGATGCTTCCGTATTAAATTGGGAGCCTAATGAAGCGCTCTTTGCAGAAGATAGCGGATTATTTTATATAAAAAGACTGATTGATGATTATAAAAAACTATTAAACAAATATGGTACTCTTATTATTGAATTTGATTCTTGGCAAAAAAACTTAATAGAAGAGTATGTGCGCAGCCGTAAAATATCAAGTCATTCATTTCAGAAGGATCAGTATGGAATGTGGCGCACTATAGCTATACAACACCATGCATAAATCACTATCACTTTTCTTAAAGATAATAGTTGTTTTACTAATTATATTTTTTGCTTTTTTTATAAGTAGGCAAGCAATGGACAGTATATTCATACAGTCGATTGTCCAAACATATGGCTATATAGGTATATTTATTATCTCTATTATAAGCGGTTTCAATCTAGTCGTGCCCATACCAATTATTTCATTTCTCCCATTATTCCTCGAATCTGGGCTTAACCAAATTATCACTATAATAGCTATCTCGATAGGACTCACTGGTGGAGATATATTAGGTTATGTGATTGGAAATATCGGAAGAGATGCAATGTCAGATAAATCTATCCGCATCCAAGCACACATCAATAGCCTCCATGATAGATTCCCCTCTGCCCCGTATATATTATTGGCCGTATACTCAGCATTTGTCCCACTTCCTAATGAGATATTAGTAATTCCTCTCGCATTTCTGGGTTATAGATTAAAATATATTTTTCCAATTGTATTTGTTGGAAATTTCATATTCAATATACTCTCAGCATATGCAATCAATGGATTATATGGTCTTATTATAGGTCTCTTTCCTTTTTAAAATCTATCTGTACAATAATTACATTACCAAGACAATAAGAAATATTTATGGAAAAACGCCTCTATAGCATATTTGGACTTATAGTTATAGCCTCTATTATAATAATTCTCGCTTTTGTTCAATTCTTCCAAAGTACGGGAGAAGATACAGACGAAACCCAACAAATAGACGATATAACACAAATTACGTATCCAACTATTACGCCCGATGAAGTTGTTGAAGCATTCTTCACGTGGTATCTATCAGACGATAATGCCCTGCCATCAGACAATTACTTGGCCGCAGAGTCACTTACAGATACATTTAAATCATATATATCAGATCTTCTGGCAAACTCAGAGCAAATACCTGTTGATCCATTCACTTGCGGTGCAACAGATATAGAAGATTTGACCATCCGTCCTGCGCAAATAACTCTTGATCATGCAAATGTCACTGTAGAAGAAGCGCTCGGTGAAGGTGACGGATCATCATTTATCATAGAGTTGGTACTTTCTGAAAGTGCATGGAAAATTGATAATGTCCTCTGTTTCATAAAAAGTTAAATCTCTATAGTTATCCACCAAAACATAAAAACATCCAGACTTTAATGGCTTAAAATCTGGATGTTTTTGTTATACTGATAAATGAGCCGGATAAATATAGGTGAATATAATTAAAAAATGAAAATATTATGAAAATATTAATGTTCGGCTGGGAATACCCTCCTTTTAATAGTGGGGGGCTTGGTGTTGCGTGCCAAGGTTTATCGAGTGCTTTGGCACAAAATGGCTTTGACATAATTTTTGTGTTGCCCGGCAAAAAATTACCTATACATGTAGAAGGAGTGGATTTTGTATTTGCTGACATAGATGAAAAATTACATTTTATGCAACAAGTTTCATCATATCCATCTTCCCTCTCTGAAGATCCTTATACAGGACAAAAAATTCCCGTATATGGTGAGGATTTTATAGCTAAAGCAGAAGCGTATAGACTTGAGGGTAAGAGGATTGCAAAAGAATTGGAGGGACAATTTGATGTCATCCACGCTCATGACTGGCTTTCATTTGGGGCCGGCATTGCAGCAAAAGAGGTCTCTGGTAAGCCTCTTATATCACATCTACACTCCATAGAATACTATGATAGAGCCGGTGGAACTGGGAGAAATGAGTTTGCATATTCACTGGAAAATGAGGGTCTACAAAAGGCAGATAAGATAATCGCTGTTTCCGAGTATACGAAACAACTTGCCATGAAAGAATACAATATCAAATCACAAAAAGTAGAGGTCGTGCACAATGGAACCGATCCGCAGTCTACAAATTGTGTAAGTAGTCATAGTCTATCTGCGCTAAAGCAGGGCAATAAAAAAATAGTAATTTGGTTTGGGAGACTAACAATACAAAAAGGTGTTGATTATTTTATTCGAGCAGCAGAGCGCGTCCTCTCATTTGATAAAAATGTGATTTTCATTATAGCTGGAGATGGTGAAATGAAACCTGAACTTATACAATATGTAAGTCATAATGGATTATCTGAAAATATATTATTCACAGAATTTCTGCGCGGAAATGACTTGCAGTGTCTTATTGACGTAGCAGATCTCTATGTCATGACAAGTGTATCTGAACCGTTTGGCCTTGTTCCGCTCGAAGTACTGCAAAAAGATGTTCCTGTTATTATTACAAAAAACTCTGGCGTTTCTGAAGTACTTACATACGCTTTAAAGATAGATTTTTGGGACATTGAAGAAATAGCTAATAAAATACTGGCGACATTACATAATCCTGTATTACATAAAACATTACGAGATGGTGGTAAATCAGAATCCAAAAGACAAACCTGGAAGATTGCTGCGGAAAAATGTATAGCACTTTATAAACAATTAGTACCTAACTTACAAAATACTTAATATGCCTGCAATTTGTTTTTATTTTCAAGTTCACCAGCCGTATAGGATAAAGCCCTATCGTATTTTTGATATTGGTAAAGATAGTGATTATTTTAATGGTCAAACTGGAGAATTGGATAATGGGGCTGTACTCAAAAAAGTTGCTAAAAAATGTTACTTGCCGATGAATGAAGCGGTATATGACTTGCTTCAAATACATCCTGAATTTAAGGTAAGCTATTCCCTATCCGGCGTGGTATTAGAACAATTTGAGGAGTACGCTCCGGAGGTTTTGGAATCGTTTAAAAAACTTGTTGATACAGGACGTGTTGAATTACTCGCAGAGACATATTATCACTCGCTTGCATACTTATACTCACAAAAAGAATTCAAACGACAGGTAAAATTACACCAGGAAAAGATAGAAAAAATATTTGGAATAAAGCCAAAAATATTCAGAAATACAGAACTCGCTTATAGTAATGACATAGCAAAAACGATAGAAGATATGGGTTATGAAGGGATTCTTATGGAGGGTGCGGATCATATTCTTGGATGGAGAAGCCCTAACTTTGTGTATAAGCCAAAAGGAACAAAGAAGATTCGCGCACTTCTAAAAGATTATAAGTTATCTGATGATATAGCTTTTAGGTTTTCAGCTCCATGGTGGGAAGAATTCCCATTAGATGTAGACAAATTTGAAAGGTGGGTGTCTGCAAAAAATGGGAACGGAGAGGTCATTAACCTTTTCATGGATTATGAGACATTCGGAGAACATCAATGGGAAGAGACTGGAATTTTTGATTTTGTTAGAGCTCTACCAAAAAAACTTCTATCTCATCCGGATAATTCGTTCATAACTCCAAGCGAAGCGATTAGATATTACGATCCAGTCGGTGAAGTAGATGTCCCCCACTATATGTCTTGGGCTGACACAGAGAGAGATCTTTCCGCATGGCGTTCGAACCCTATACAATATGATGCATTTGATAAAGTTTATAGTTTAGAGAAAGAAGTACTGAAAACTAATGACCCTTATATAATTTCTGATTGGGGAAAATTGCAAACTTCGGATCACTTCTATTATATGTGCACTAAATGGTTTGCAGACGGTGATGTACATAAATATTTTAATCCGTATGATACGCCATTTGATGCATTCATAAATTATTCAAATGTTATACAAGATTTTAAGAGAAGAATAAAAAATAATAAAATAAAACAAAAACAAAAAGAACGAATCGGTAAAAAACATGCCAGTAAAAAGTAGACGCGCAATTGCGTAGAGGCTACAATTAATAAAAGTAGTTTTTAAATAAATTTTGTAATGCCAAAATCACTTGTACTTGGAAATGGGACCTTGCTTGTATGCTTTGACGCAAATGGTCAAGTCCATGATTTTTATTATCCATACGTAGGACAAGAAAATCATTCAGGAACATATGCCCATAAGATTGGAGTATGGGTTGATGGTTCTTTTAGTTGGGTTAGTAGAGACGAGTGGGATATAACTATAGATTATAAAGAAGATACCTTAGTGTCTCATATTGTCGCAAAAAACTTTTCTAAAAATATTGAATTATATTTTGAGGATTTTGTATATAACGAACAATCTATCTTTGTACGGAATATACGTATAAAAAATACTTCAAACAATGCACGAGAATTTAGAATTTTCTTCAATCAGCAATTTCAAATCAGTGAATTAAAGCATGGCAATACCGCTTACTTTGATCCAGACATAGACGCAATTATCCATTATCGTGGACGACGTGTCTTTCTTGTATCTGGTACGTGCGACGGTTCACCGATCAATAATTACAGTATAGGACTTTCCCAGATAGAAGGGCATGATGGAACATGGAAAGATGCAGAGGATGGTAGCTTATCCGGAAATGCTGTTGAGCACGGCAATGTCGACTCCACAATCTCTTTTCATAAACGCATAGAGCCAAATAAAGAGTCGTCTATAAATTATTGGATTATAGCCGCAGAGGAGATCCCCGTTGCCAAAGGTCTAAATCGGTTTGTAAAAATAAAAACCGTAGATCATATTAGTGAATCAACAGAAGATTACTGGCGTGCATGGGTTAATAAACTCGATTTTGATTTTGTCGATTTAGATGAAAAAGCTGTGACACTCTTTAAGAAGTCTCTTCTAATCATGCGTACACATATAGACGAACACGGAGCGATTATCGCCTCAGGTGATTCTGATATTCTTCAGGCTGGAAGAGATACATATAGCTATATGTGGCCTCGTGATGCGGCAATAGCCGCCATAGCGCTTGATAAGGCTGGATATTTTGAAGTTACAAATAGATTCTTTACTTTCTGTAACGATGTCTTATCTGAACAAGGATATCTACTTCATAAATACAGACCCGATAGATCGCTTGGGTCTTCGTGGCACCCTTGGGTTCATAAAAATAAAAGACAACTTGCAATTCAAGAAGATGAGACGGCCGTCGTGCTCCATGCATTGTGGATTCACTATACATTACACAAGAACCTTGAATTCGTTGAAGGGATATATAATTCATTCATAAAAAAGACCGCTGACTTTTTATATTTTTATAGAGATGATAAAAATAATTTGCCATACGGAAGTTATGATTTGTGGGAAGAAAAATTTGGCACTACAACATATACAGCATCAGCTGTATACGCTGCGCTCACTGCAGCGTCAAATTTTGCACACGTGCTTGGTAAAGAAGAGGACTCAAAAAAATATTACGGTGCTGCGCGCAGTGTACGTGATGCAATCATGCGTTATTTATACGACGATGAATCCGGATTTTTCTATAAATTAGTAGATCTACGCTATAAGGACATTCGGTCTGATAAAACAGTGGACATAAGCAGTTTCTATGGACCCTTCCGTTTTGGAGTGCTTTCGCCAGATGATGTAAGACTTAAACATGCGCACGAGACTCTACAAAATACTCTATGTTGCAATGCATCTGTCGGTAAGACGGGCGGAGCTATAAGATATGTCGGTGATACATATCATCAAATAGATCCAAACGTACCAGGTAACCCATGGTTTATTACCACTCTATGGCTCTATCAGTTCAAAATTAGCCAGGCCAAAACCTTTGAAGATCTCGGAAAAGTAAAAGAAGATTTGGATTGGATCTGCGAAAGAGCACTTAAGTCCGGACTACTTTCAGAACAATTAAATCCAAATACAGGAGAACAAATATCCGTGTCTCCCCTTACATGGAGTCATGCAGAATTTATACTCACTATATTCGACTATATAGAAAGATATAATGAGATACAGGCAAAGAAACAGTAGAAAAGCCTGTCCTAGATAAGTCTTTTATGTATAAAGTTATAAAGATGGGCAATAATAAATCCTCCTATAAAGCCGTCTATTAGACCCCACAAGCCTCCTGCAAAACTTCCTATTAGAGTACTGTCATACCCAATATACAAGCTAGAAAAACTAGACACTATTGACTGCCCTATTCCCACAGTAAGAGATAGTATACCCAGAAAAAGAAAATATGTGCCAGTTATAATACCCACAGCAATACCAAAGTGGACTGGATGAATACGTGCGCCTGCCGTTTTTATCGAATGGTGCCCTGCTTCATGTGCATACTTATGATCTCCCCTGTGTTTGCAAGTACACTCTTCAAGAAGCTTGTATCGGTTCATGCATCCAGGTTCAAGACACACGCTCGGCCTATCCGAGATTGTATTACAATTCTCACCTTTACAAACATAATGATCCATATTAAAAAAGTTTTGTATTTCCTACATTATATACGCAGGAGTATAAAAATTATAGACAAATACCTGTTACCGCATGTGGATAAATCCCGTTAGAAACCACGTTTAATACAAATCTTCAAATCAAGTCTTTGATTTATAAATTAAAATGTTACTATGCACGATCTTATTTCATTACTCATTTCTAACGGGATAAATTTAATTAAGAAAAATTATAGCAGTGGAAATATTGGTATGTTATAGTACTCATAATGTTTGAGGTCATTACACTTGGTATAGTACAAGGCATAACAGAGTGGCTACCAGTAAGCTCTTCTGCAATGGTATTACTTGTACAAAATACTTTTTTTAATACCGGTTCTACTATTTCAGAAAATATACAATTGATCTTATTCTTACACCTCGGAACATTTTTTGCTGCAATTATCTATTTTTGGAAAGACGTTAAAAAAATATTGACAACACTTTTTACATATACTAAAAGCAGTCACGAGGATAAAAGTGTATTAAATTTTTTAATAATATCTACAATTATAAGCGGAGGAATTGGCTATTCCATACTCAAGATAATTGAATCAATAGATGGCATCGCAACGGTATCCATGCAAAGTATTAACCTCGTCATCGGATTTTTCCTGATTGTCACAGCTTTAATGCAATTTATCAAACCTCTTGTGACAAGGTACGATAAAGAATTAAATTATAAAGATTCCCTATTCCTGGGCTTTTTACAGGGAATCTCGGCTATCCCAGGAATATCTCGTTCTGGCAATACTGTCGCAGGATTATTGCTGCGCGGATGCGATAGAGAGACCGCACTTCGCATAAGTTTTATTATGGGCCTACCTATAACACTTTTTGCAAACATTTTTCTAAATTTAAATGGGCTCATCATAACAATTGAAAATATTCTTGCAGTTATTTTCTCATTTATCTTTGGTTTACTTACTATTCATTCATTAATGCGCATAGCCAGAAAGATCAACTTTGGATACTTTGTCCTTGGATTTGGAATTCTTCTTATTAGCGTATCTTTATGGCAAATATTCCTATAAAGTATTTGAGTATCAAGTACTTTATGATATAGTTAGCGCGGATTTAGTTCCATTCAGATTAACACACATACTGGAGGGTGTTGTGAGGGAACGAGCAATTGCCATGGAGTGGGATGACTCTAGATCAGCAACAGTGATCCGATGTCTGGAGTGTGAGAGAAAACCCATCTTTGTATCTGCGGGAAACCTGAGAAAGAAAGGGCATTACCGCAAAGACAACAAAGAGGATATTCCAGATAATGCTCTGATTTGTCCGGAATGCAAGTGGAGCATTCCTGCCGGCTCAGCCATATACGAGCGTCATCGCACCATCAGAATCAATATGACACCCGGAGAAAGAGTGGGTCCATCGGGGAATGGATTCACCAACAATATCCACGAAGTCACACCATAGCCCGACAAGGCTACAATCCGTAAGAGGCCGAGCATCTTTGTAGCTGCTCGGCCTCTCGCTTTTTTATATTATTTAAATCGTACAGTTAAATACTCAGATAGTTCTGAAATAGAAACCCTTTCCTGCTCCATAGAGTCCCTGTCACGAACAGTAACCATTCCATCTTCAATAGACTCGAAGTCATACGTAATACAATATGGCGTTCCGATTTCATCCTGTCTCCTATACCTTTTCCCTATCGATTGTGTCTCATCGTACTGACACATAAAATTTTTGCTTAGAGTATTAAAGACCTCTTTTGCAGGCTCTGTGAGTTCTTGTTTTTTCGATAACGGCAAGATGGCAATCTGTACGGGTGCTATGTGCTTATTAAATGAGAGCACGACTCTCTCTTCATCTCCGACTTGCTCTTGCCTGTATGCGTCAGCCAAAATGGCCAAAAATAGCCTTCCCACACCTATTGAAGACTCTACAATATGCGGAATAAATTTCTCATTTTTTTCTTCATCAAAATAAGTTAGATCAACACCGCTTGCTTGTGCATGTTGAGTTAAATCATAATCGCCCCTATGGTGTACACCCTCTAATTCTTTCCAGCCATATGAAGGATAATGATATTCGATATCGAATGCTTTTTTTGCATAAAAAACTAAATTATCATGTTCTGTCCATCTGATATTTTCTTTCTTAATTCCAAGTTCAAGTAATGTTTGGTAGCGATATTCGCGAAGTTTTTCAAATTCTTGAGAACTTCCATTTGGATATGTAAAATACTGCATTTCCATTTGTTCAAATTCTCGAGTCCTGATCAATGATTGGCGTGGAGTAATTTCATTTCTAAAAGCTTTTCCGATCTGTGCAATACCGAACGGCAATTTCATATTAGAAGTTTGCAATACATTTTTAAAGTTTACATAAATACCTTGTGCTGTTTCTCCGCGAAGATATGCTCCAACCTCTGTATCATCAGCAAAATTTCCAATATTTGAAGACACCAGCAAATTAAAGGAACGCACTTGCGTAAAATCCTTATTGCCGCAATTTGGACATGAGATATTTTCTTTATGTTTATCAAAAAGCTCATTTATCTCTTCATCGCTCATCTTTTCATCGGCGGTAACTCCTATTTCCTCTAATAAATGATCTGCTCTATGGCGTGTATTGCATTTCCTACATTCGACTAAAGGATCTGAAAAGCCACTTGTATGTCCGCTTGCTTCCCAAACTTTTGGGTTCATTACGATCGCAGCATCAAGCCCTACAATATCGGCTCGTTCTTGTACCATCTTTTTCCACCAAAACTTTTTTATATTTTCCGCAAGTAATACCCCTATAGGGCCGTAGTCATAGACTCCGGCAAATCCACCATAAATTTCTGAGGATGGATAAATAAACCCTCTGCGTTTTGCGAGGGATAATAATTTATCCATAACATTTTCTGATTGTTTTTCCATTTCTATAATAGTGATTTTACATTCTCTGGCGGGCGTCCAAGTACTGCCCTGTCTCCCTTCTCAACTATTGGTCTTTGCATAAGTTCCGGATTATTCACCAATACAGACACAACTTCGTCAAAACTTAGGTTCTTTTCGGCAAGTCCCAATTCTTTATACGTATCCTCATTTGTACGGACAAGATCTTTTACATTGATTCCCATTTTCACGACAAGATCTTTTAACTTGGCTTCAGAAATTGGGTTATGATAATATTCAACCGTCTCATATGTGACGCCTGCTTCGTCAAGAATCTTCTTTACCTCTCTACACTTGGTGCAAATCGACTTTTCGTATACGATAATTTTATCCGATTGATTATCCATATATTTCACCTGGATATACATTATATTACATGTTTAGAATAAGAAATAAAACCCTAAAAAAGCCTTCGGAGGATATCTTATATATCGACAAGCCATATGGTATATCCTCACACAAAGCAATTCAGACACTTAAAAAACGCCTAAATTGCAAGAAAATTGGTCACGCTGGGACACTTGATCCCCTCGCAAGCGGGCTACTTATTGTTGGAAAAGATTCCGGCACTAAAAAATTATCTGATTATGTCGGACTTGATAAGGTCTATGAAGCAAATATATTTTTCGGGGTTCAAACGGATACAAGTGATGCAGAAGGTCAAATAACTAAAAGTATTCCCGTGAAATCAATCGATTCTGCTAAACTCAATAGAGAGCTATCCAAACTCATTGGAATACAATCTCTTCCTATTTCAAAATACTCAGCTATAAAATATAAAGGCAAACCCCTTTATTGGTATGCACGAAAAGGTATTACAGCTCCGACACCAAAAAAAGATATGGAAATTTATGAAGCAAAACTTCTATCAATTGAAGACGACGTCATGTTTAAAGATATACGTGGAGTCATAGCGCATATTAAATTACACGTATCTTCTGGTACATACATTAGATCTATCGTAGAGGAAATTGGAAAAAGGATGGATATTCCTGCAACAATGTCTGATTTGCGACGTGTTAAGGTCGGCAATATAGATGTAAAAGATGCGGCACAAATTAAATAAAAGATTAAGTTTTTTATTGAAAAGAAAAGCCCTGTGGTCCGGTTAAAACAAACCCGCAGAGCCTTCTTCGAGCTTGTTCAGAGCTCGGCTTTAGTAAGGTCTTTGAATTCCTCACTTTTTACACGACAACCTCCATCGAACCATTCTACTGCAACAGTACCATATACTTCAGTGACGGCGTCTGCCCATATCCTATTTCCTTCGAGATAATGTTTGCTAGCTTCTGCGTGGAGTCTTCTTGCCTCAATGTAGAGCCTGTCTGCCTGTAAACGAATCCTATTTGCTCTGGAGCGGAGCTTTCCTCCTTGGGCATACAAACCCCTTGCTTTGGTGCTAAGTTTGCTGCCATCGGCAAAAAACTCGTTTCCTTCAACCCAAAGTTTATCCCCTTCTGCATGCCTCTGTGCGCGCGTCTTCCAGGCAGATGATAGAATAGACATACGGTTTCCCTCCTCCACATTAAATTATACACCGTTCTGTGTATATGTCAATCATATCGATGTTTCGTTAAAAATTTTTTCGCAAAATATTTCTTACTCAATTTTTTTGGAATCACGCAGTGTAAAATCTCCAACGTGTGTGCGAGTAATATGGAGTGTCGTTGCACTACTTCCCAAATCTTGTCCTATATCATGCACAAGCCCGCGCACATAGGTTCCAGAAGAACAATAAACTTGAGCGCTTACGATATAAAATATATCGCCTACGTGTGTATCAAAGTATTTTTCCCATTCATTTAAAACTTTTCTTTGTCGAAAATTTCCTGAGACTTTCTTGATTTTTGAAAAAATAATACCTTTTAGTTGTTGCGCTGAAAGTGGTATTACCTCCTCTAAAGAAAGTTTGTGGATTGCTCTCTCCTCATTTGGAATGTCAATGTTGTTTATTTTCCCATTTCTTGCCCACGTAAAAAGTGGCTTTCCCGAAACTCTTTTAGAAGAATATGGTGGATATTTTTGTATTATAGTGCCTGTATATTTCTCTAATATCTGAACAATATTTTTTTCATTAACTTTTTTAGGATGACTCCCATCTTTAGGAAGCCCGAGAACATCATAAGTATCAGTAGACATACCAAGGATATAAGAAAACACATACTTTTTTGGAAGTCTAATGTATTCTCTCCTTTTCTTATTTTCATCCCCTACGAGAATGATAAGCACCCCTTCTGCAAGTGGGTCAAGTGTCCCGGCATAACCTAACTTTACCTCTTTATATTTAGGATATTTTTTACGAAGTCTGTGGAGAGCCTGTAATGATGTAAGCCCTTCCGGCTTAAATATATGTATTACTTTTTTGTCCACATCCGTACATTACTGGATTTCCGGCAAAATTGGAAGCAATAGGCGAAAGTGTTTAATTTAATATGAAAAGAAGTAGGGCCCCCACACGGTGTGTGCAGGGGCCCGGATCGGCCAGCGCGGCCTAGCAGTTCGTTGCGCTCGCGGGACTTCCGCGAGCGTCGATGAGTTCCTTGGTCATGACCAAGTCTCCTCTTGGTGTTGCCGATTCGCCTGTTTGGGAAACAGAAGTTGCATCTACTATTTCCCGTCCACTACCGATAGTAATAAAGCACTGGTAATCCGTCAAGCTATCTTGTGGACAGATTACGATTTTACAATTCCATATCCAAAAACTAGATATCTCCTTATTATCTATACACAAGAAATATATACACTAAGCCATAAAAACGTTACTATAGTGCTATGAATTGGCATGCGAAAGACATAGACACCATAATAAAGCACTTCCAAAGTGATATAGGTACTGGCCTCACCGGGCAAGATGCAACAAAAAGACTTATAAAATACGGCCCAAACACGCTCCCACAAACCAAAGCGGATTCTTGGTATACATTTCTAATGCGTCAATTTACGAGCCCCCTGGTTTATATCCTTTTATTCGGTGGGATTATAACTATTGTATTGCGTGAATGGATTGACACTATAGTGATTGGGCTTGCAGTCCTTGCAAATATTAGTGTTGGATTTTGGCAAGAGTATAAATCAAATAATATACTCAGGAAATTAAAAGAAATCATACAAACAAATACACTTGCCATACGTGATGGAGCACAAATAGAAATAGATACAGAAAACCTAGTACCCGGAGATATAATTCACATGCGCCCCGGAACAAGAATCCCCGCTGACGCAAGACTTGTTGAAGTACAAGATTTATCGACCAATGAGGCTGTTCTAACCGGAGAAGCGCACTCTGTCAAAAAAAATATAGATAAGACTAATGAAAACGTGCCACTTGCAGAGAGGTTAAATATGGTCTACATGGGAACAAGTGTTGCAAATGGGTCTGGGCTTGCAATCGTCATTGCTACAGGGGGAAAGACACAGATGGGCACTATTGCAGAACTTGCGAACCTTGATAAAGACATACAAACTCCACTACAAAAAAGGATGCGTAGGCTTGGAAAATTAATTGCCTTAATTGTTGCGGTAAGTGCGCTTATGATATTTGTAATTGGTGTACTTCGAGGATTTGATGCTTCTCAAATTCTTATCACTGCTATCGCTGTAGCAGTGGCTGGAGTTCCTGAAGGACTGCCTGCTGCAATTTCAATTGTTCTTGCTGTATCAGCGCAACGTATACTATCTAAAAAAGGAGTCATAAAAAATCTACTTGCTGCAGAAACTTTAGGCTCAACAAGCATTATCTGTACGGATAAAACAGGAACCCTCACAAAAGGAAAAATGGAAATCACAGAGATTATCTCAGATAATCGTGATGAAACAATGCTTGCACTATTATTCGCAAATGAAGGTGAATATCTCGAAAAAGATGGTTCTCTGGAAGTAATTGGTGAAGCAACAGATAGAGCAAAACTCTCTTACTATCAAACATATGGTAAAGATCCACTTGGAACACTCGAAAATATTCCGAGAATCGCTTTTCTACCATTCCAAGATGATATAAAAATGATTGCATCGCTTCACAACAAGAATGGAGTCGACGTATTGTACGTAACTGGAGCAGTCGAAGAAATTTTAGATCGATCTAATATGTCAGATGCGCAGAAACTTTCTATAATGAAACAAAACGACGAACTAGCGGAGAGAGGTCTGCGTATTGTGTGTGCGGCACATAGAGTGAATTTCCCAGTGACACATCCTGTAGATAAAATGGATCTTCGTGATAGGCTTCTCGATCTTACTTACTTGGGTCTCGTAATAATTGAAGATCCAATCCGACCAGAAACTAAAAAATCTATTCATACTGCGCATTCCGCAGGCATACGCACAATTATGATCACCGGAGATCACCCTCTTACAGCTTTGCGTATTGCAAGAGAATTAGACATCTCTTCCGAAAATATGGCTATAACTGGGGCTCAAATCGAGGAGATGAACGACAAAGATCTATCGAATATACTCACATCTACGAATGTATACGCGCGCGTCACCCCAAGACATAAAACACGTATCGTGCGCGCATTACAAAATATGGGGCATGTGGTTGCAATGACCGGGGATGGAATCAATGATGCACCCGCGCTTACAAATGCAGATATTGGTGTTGCAGTCGAGTCAGGCACAGACATCGCAAAAGAAGCTTCTGATCTCGTCCTACTTAATAATAGTTTCTCTATAATTGTCGCGGCAACACGCCAAGGCAGACTCGCCTTTGATAATATAAGGAAAATAAGCGTCCTATTATTAACAAGTTCATTTTCCGAAGTAATACTTATACTCTCCGCTCTATTCATACCGCTATTTTCCAAGTCTTTTGAATTTTTACCACTTCCGATTACTGCAATTCAAATTCTATACGTAAACCTTGTTGAAGACGCCCTTCCAAACATTGCGATGGCATTTGAGCCGGCAGAGCAAGATATAATGGAGAGACCACCCATAAAAAAGGGAGTGCCAATTCTTGATGGAGAAGCAAAGACAATCATATTTGCGGTAGGTATCCTAATAGATATTATACTCGTTGCATTGTTTCTATTTCTTTTCGTAAAACAAATCCCAATTGAAAAAATTCAAACTATAATATTTACAGCAATTAGCATAGATACTTTATTTTATGTCTTCTCCATTAAATCTTTGCGTATGCCAATATGGAAAGTAAATCTTTGGAATAATAAATATCTACTTTCCGCAGTTGCAATCTCTGTCGCGGCAATCTTTGCGGCGATATACATACCACAATTCAATACAGCGCTAGGTACCGTGCCACTTGATATAACAAGTCTCTATATAATATTTCTTCTTGCAATTGTTAAAGTGATGCTTATCGAAATAGTAAAATATATCTATCGATCATCACATAAACCAAAATAAAAGTGAAAAAAGTCTTAATCTATATAATTATTCTTGGGTTTATTGCAATTTTCGGATACAAACACCTAGAAGAAATACAACATCCATGTGCTGATCCTCTTGCCTATCGAATAGGCTCTATCGATGAACGACATAATATAAGCACAGGATCTTTTGCTAATCTTATAAGACAAGCAGAAATTGTATGGGAAGAAGAGTTTAATCAAAATTTATTTCAGAGAAGAACAGACGCAAAACTTGTCATAAACCTTGTCTTTGATGAACGACAAGAGAAGATGAATATAATATCTGGAAAAGAAAAAAAGTTGGATAATCAAATTACATTGCTTGCAAAACAAGAAGCAGACTTAGAATCACAAAAATCTGCATATGAAATAGAGCTGGCTAAATTCAATAAGATAGTCTCAGAGTGGAATGCAGGCCCTAGAACATCTCAAAAAACACTTAGTTCTATCCAGAAAAAAGAGATTGCGCTAAAAAATATGTCAAATGATCTAGAACGAGAAATCTTGACATATAATCTTGCCGTTGAGACATATAATGAAGATGTTCAAAACTTCAACCACGATATACCTAACGAAGAAGAAGCGGGCGTTGCCCGCGGCAACGAGGAGATAAATATATTCTTATTAAATGGCGATGAGAGTGATATATACCTTATTGCTCACGAATTAGGTCATGCAATCGGTATTTCAGGTCATGCAACTACTTCGAATTCACTCATGTATTATCGACTCTCTGATACTCCTGCAAATAAATTATCATCTGAAGATATATCGCTACTTAACTCCGCATGTAAGTTTTAATTGACTTATCTTTTTTATGTGATATAGTGATAAAGACACAGTTCCCTACCAATCAACGCCACACCTGTGGCCTCTTGCCTAGTAGGCGGGAGCACAAATGCCGACTATCAGTCGGAGGAGAAAGACATGGCAAAGTACAACGTCTACGTCGAAGGAATCAGCATCGAAGCGCTCTTCAACAAGCACGGTGGCGTAGACGGAGTGAAACGCTTTATGCGCGACGAGTTCATTCTTGTGGAAGCCGACCCGCCCGTCTTCCCCACGTGGAAGACAATCACGCTGGGAACGGGAAGGACGAGTCCCGACGACTTCAGGAAGGCTCTCTCGGAGGGTAGCTTCCGCGTCGGTGACTGGGGCAACGACATCCTTGGACGTCTCCCGTCGCCGACCTACGACGAGGAGACCGAAGTGGAGCTCGTCGCGGTCTCCGTTGCTGACCTCGGCTTCCCCGACAGGGCCCACCGACGGGACATCTACGAGCGCGCACAGGAGAGAGGACTTTCGCTCTGTCCGCCCGAGGTCGGTCCCGAACTCCGCCTTGCGTACCCCGACCAACCCCGAGGTGGGTGGCTCCACGTCGGAATGGAGCCCATCTCCGACTCGGGCGGCTATCCCCACGTGTTCCGCGTGGGGGCGGACGGCAGCGGGCGGTGGTTGCGCGGCCTCGGCGGCCGCCCTGACGACTTCTGGTTCGGTATCGGCCGCTGGGTGTTCGTTCGTCGCAAGTAGCACTTGGACCTTTGAACCTTGGGTCTTTCAGACCCTTTGTCCTTGGTCCCCAAACGCTTTGGGAGATAAGCGTCAATCCACCGCAAGGCGGGTAGGAACTCCATCGCCACACTCTTACGAGAGTGTGGCGATTTTCTTTTTAACTTTTCCTACTCTTAATTTAAGACTGCCACACAGAAACATCCGCAGACAATTTTACGACTTTTCATCTTTCATAGATAAACAATCCTATTTGCGTATAGCCGTAGAAAAATTTGCATAGTTTCACTCTATTCCTACCCTCCTAATCTAATACTGCCATACAGAAACATCCGCAGGCGAATATGCTTGGTTCAAATATTCGCCGAGGACGAATGAGCTTTGCCGCCGGAGCAAAGTGAATGTTTTTTGTATGGCAGTATTAGATGCTCACCTCTATACCAACGGGCGCATGGTCACTTCCCATAATATGGTCAAGAATAAATGCGTGTTTCAATTTCGAAAGTAAGTTTGGACTTATAAAAAAGTAATCTAAACGCCAACCAACATTCCTGTCACGTGCCCTACTCTTAACATCCCACCATGTATACGCATCACGCTTTTCTGGATATATATGTCGAAAAGTGTCTATAAATCCAGCACCAGTTAATTCATCTGCCCATGCTCGCTCTTCTGGCATAAATCCTGCTCGTCCATCATTTTCTTTAGGACGCGCAAGATCAATTTCTTCATGTGCAACATTTAAGTCCCCACACATGATAATCTTTTTTCCATCTTTAGCGAGTCTCTGCATAAGTTCCAAGATTGCATCATCAAATTCTAATTTATAAGAGACTCTATCTGGGCGTCCAGTACTAGGAAAATATGCTGTAATTATCGAAAAATCTTTATAGTGCGCAATAAGTGTCCTTCCCTCTATATCAAATTTTTGTATTCCTATACCATATTCAACTTTCTCGGGTTTCTCTTTCGTATATATCGCAACGCCACTATACCCCTTTTTATCAGCGCTCGCATAGTATGAATAATATCCTTCTGGAGTATGTAAATCTTTATCTAGATTTTCTTCCTGAGCTTTTGTTTCTTGGACACATAAAACGTCCGGGCTGTCTTGATAGAGCCAGTCTAAAAATCCTTTTTTATGTACAGCTCGAAGTCCGTTTACATTCCAAGATAAGATCCTCATATCAGGATAAAATATGTAAGCTGTCTAATAACTCAAAAGTCTTTGAGATTTTTCATGTTGGCGAATTTTTTCATGTGCTTTCGCCTCAATTTGTCTAATTCTTTCTCTTGTGACACCGAATTCTTGTCCGACTTCTTCGAGTGTTCGCATAATCCCATCATTTAATCCATAGCGCATTTCAAGGATCTTCCTCTCTTTTGGAGAAAGATCCCCTAATATTTCTTTGATTTGATCAGCAAGAATCCTGCGCGCAGATTCATTATCCGGAGATAAAATCTTATCATCTGCAATAAACTCACCAAGTGTGGACTTGTCATCATCTGCGTCCCCAACCGGTTTTTCGAGACTGACAGTATTTTGATTAATTTGTTCAATTTGATGAATCTTCTCTATATCAATATCCATTTCTGTAGCAACCTCTTCTGGGAGTGGTTCCCTGCCTAGATCTTGAGAGAGCCTGCGGACGACTTGCTTATACTTTGCAATAGTTTCAACCATATGCACTGGTATTCGAATGGTACGACTCTGATCAGCAAGTGCTCGCGTAATTGATTGGCGAATCCACCATGTTGCATATGTAGAGAATTTATATCCCTTACTCCAGTCAAACTTCTCAACCGCCTTAAATAGACCTAGATTACCCTCTTGTATGAGGTCGAGAAGTGTCAGGTCTGGACTTCGTCCAATATACTTTTTTGCAATTGAGACAACAAGACGAAGGTTTGCTTTTGCGAGAGATTTCCTGGCTTCTTCGTCTCCCACCTCGATTTTCTTAGCCAATTCTTTCTCCTTTGCGGCAGTGATCAAACTATATCGTCCAATTTCCTTCAAATACATCTGCACAGAATCAAGTGAAGGGTCGCCAGATGCAATTTTCGATAAGTCATCATTACCTTTGCCATCCTGATCTAAATTCAAAAATCCCCCACCTTCTAAAACATCTATACTATTTGCTGAAAATTGCTCATATAAATCTTCGAGAAAAAAGATATTACTCTCTATATCAGGAAACTCTTTTAAGATCTCGTTATATGTCACGAATCCTCGTTTTTGTCCCTTTTGTAATAGATTTTTTGTCTTTGTATTAAATTCCCTCTCTTTCTTTGAGAGTTTTTTCTCTTTAGGTTTCGCTACTTTTTTGGTTGCAGTCTTCTTTACCTTTGTCTTTACTTTTTTACTAGACGGTCGCCCTCGTTTGGCCTTTCTTTTTGTATTCGTCTTTTTAACGACAGCCTTCTTTGTGGTCTTTTTTGCAGGTAACTTCCTCTTCTTTACTACCTTTTTCTTTATCTTCACTGTTTTTTTTGCAACCTTTTTCTTCCTCAAAGTTTTTTTGGGAGCTTTTTTAACAGTCTTTCTCTTACTTTTTGTTCGTGGCATAACTATTTTTTTGAGCTTAATAATTGCGCAAGTGTTTCCATGATGACATGGATTTGCTTTTGTTCAATATCTACTTGATTTTTATTACCTGCCCTCTCTGCCTCCTTCAGTCTCTTTGTTGCCTCTCTATGTCTTTCCTTCAACATCTCAACTTCAAAGTCGTGGAGTAATTCACTTAATTCGTATTCTAGATTCTGTGAATCTTTATAACACAGCTCCGCCTCAAATGCTAGCCTAGATCTATCATCTGCGGGTAGTAAGTTCATATACTCGGTAAATGTCTTTCCTAAAAGATTCTCATTTATTGATTGTTCCATCTTTTTTAAATCAATCGGGGTCTCAGACAGACTCTTTTGCCAAACATATATTCCACTTAGTCTGTCTATAATTAGATCGCCTCGCTGTTTCTTTTCATGACCAAGCGATTCTGGTTCTGCCACTTTATGGCCGTCTTCCGCAAGGTCAATCTTATTTAACTCTTCATACAATGCCTGCTCAGGTACATCAATTTCGTCGGAAATATATTTAACAAAGTGTGCTTGGTCAACTTTATTTTCAATGCGAGCTATGAGAGGCAATATATGTTTGGTGGTTGCAAGAGCAAAAGCTCGTTTATCCGAAAGTGTATTTCTCAGGTGGTCAAGAAAGAACTCTATAACATGTTTGGATTCTTTTATAAGATTCGCCCACTTTTTTGCATCATCTAATATGATATCAGCAGGATCTTTCCCTTTGGGTATAGCTGGAACTTTCACATTAAATCCCCCCGCAAGAGCTAATTTTGTAGTCTTTATGAGTGCAAGTAGACCAGCCTTGTCGCTGTCAAAGGAAATTATAATGTTCTCTGTAAGTCTCTTAATTAATGCCAGGTGTTGTGTTGTAAAAGCAGTGCCAGATACAGCGACCGTATTTTTAAACCCAGCTTGGTGTGACAACAATACATCCATCTGCCCCTCAACAAGTATACAATAGTTTTTTTTACGAATAGATTCACGCGCCACTGAATATGGATATAGTATTGAAGACTTATCATAAAGCGAAGTCTGTGGGGAATTTATGTACTTTGCAGATGTAGGATCACTACCACCTTCATCAAAGGCTCTCCCTGAAAAGGCAATTATATTGCCAGAAATATCGTATAATGGGAACATAATCCTATCGCGAAATCGGTCATACATAAAACGTTTATCCTGTCCTTCTTTTTTTCTTTCTATAACAAGTCCCGATGCAAGAACTGTATTATCAGTAAAACCATCCTTTGAAAGGTGATTGTATAAATCTTGCCAAGCCTTTTGTGCGGCTCCCAGTGAAAACTCTTTTATAGTCTCATCGGTAAGCCCACGACCGTGTAAATATTCCAGCATTTTTATATTTTTCAAAAGTACATCAACATAAAATCCTGCGGCACTTTTATGTATTTTTCGTAGTGTATCCTTCTCGTCTTTTTTTGCTGTTCCCTCAAATGTAATCTCAATTCCTGCTCTGTCTGCAAGTAATTTCAGACTTTCATAAAAATCTAACCCTTCAATCTCTTGCACGAAAGAGAATATATCCCCTCCACGATTACAGCCAAAGCAATGATATGTATCGCGTGTTGGCGACACAAAAAAACTCGGTGTCTTTTCGTTGTGAAATGGACATGGTGCCTTAAGGTTACTGCCTGCTTTTTCAAGCTTGAGATATGAGCCCACCACATCGACTATGGAGAGTCTTGATTTAATTTTTTCAGCATTTGAAGACATTACGAGTGGTTTGTTTACTCCACACTATCATCTTCCATGTTTCTCACTTCATCGATAATTTTGCCAAACGTGCCTTTCCCGAGTCCGGTACCAGCTGGAATAAGCCTACCAATGATAACATTTTCCTTCAGGCCTTGCAGACGGTCAATCTTGTGGTTTATAGCAGCATTTATAAGTACTCTTGTTGTATTTTGAAAACTAGCAGCTGATAGAAAACTCCCTGATGTAGACGCCACCTCAGAAATACCAAGTAATATGATGTCTGCTGTTGCCTCTTCCCCTCCATCCTCTTTTACTCTCTCATTCTCCTCCAATAAATCATGTAGTTCCGCGGTCACACCTGCTCCGAATTTTGTATCACCAGATTTTTTGATTTTTCGTCGTGAAAACATCTTCCGCACAATAACTTCAATGTGTTTTCTTGAAATCGAAGCTCCTTGCAATTCATACACTTTTGCAATTTCGCTAACAATATACTCTTCTACCGCTTCTTTACCTGCAAGTTTAAAGAGTTCTCGTGGATTTACGCTTCCGTCCGTAAGAGATTGTCCTGCTGTTACAGTATCGCCCTTTTGGACTATGACTGTCCGCATAGTTGGTATTTCATATGATACCTCCTTTTCCTTTTTAGAAGTTGAGGATTCAGGATCTCCGAGCACAGTAACAACCTTACCTTTTCCTTCTGATGTTATATCGGCTACAGTTCCATTTAATTCTGAAAGTATCGCTGGGCTCTTAGGATCTCTTCGTTCAAATATTTCTTCAACTCGAGGAAGACCCATCGTAATATCTCCTCCAGCAGAAGCAATTCCTCCTGTGTGGAACGTCCTCATAGTAAGCTGTGTTCCTGGCTCACCGATAGCTTGCGCTGCAACCACCCCTACCGCCTCACCGATTTCAACAAGTCTATTTCGTGCTAAATCAAGTCCATAACACGTCGCGCAAAGTCCCTTAACGCTTTTACAGGTAAGAGGAGATCGTGTATATACTTCGGAAATACCTTCTTCGTCGACTCTCTGTGCATCACGCTTTGAGAGTAAGTGGTCTTTTTTAAAGATAGATTTACCATCTTTATCTTTTATTTCTTTTGCTACAACTTTTCCATCTATGTCTGCCGCAAGGCCATCATTAAAATCTGTCACGTGCTTTACATACTTTCTACCTTGCTTATCGCCACAATCTTCATCGACAATGATTATATCCTGTGACACATCAACCATTTTTCTAGTTAAATATCCTGCTTTCGCGGTGTTTAGAGCCGTGTCAGCGAGGCCCTTTCTAGATCCATGAGTTGTCTCAAAATATTCAAGTGGAGAAAGCCCCTCTTTATAAGAAGGCACGATCGGAAAGTCAATAATTTGACCTCGCGGATTCACGATTAACCCCTTCATGCCTGCCATTTGCGTAAGTTGGCTTGTAGAACCGCGAGCCTTGGATACAAGCAAGTCATGAATTGAACCATTGGGGTCAAGCTTTGATGGTATTATTTCTTCAATTTTATCTTTTGCATCCTGCCAAGCAGTTATAACCATTCTATATCGTTCACCAGATGAAAGTAGTCCTCGCCCAAAGTTTTCTTCAATTTCTTCAATTTTCTTTTGTGTATTAGCTACAATGCCTTCTTTTTCTGGGAGTTTTGGCAGGTCACTCATACTCCAAGTCGTACCAGACTTAGTCGCATAACGGAATCCTAGTGTTTTTAATTTATCTAATATGTCTGAAATATTATCAATTCCATAAGTCATGATAAGGTCCTCGATAACCCTATTTATATCCTTCAGTGTCATCTCTTGATTTATAAACGGAAAGTCTTCAGGCAGGACGCTATTGAAGAATATCCTTCCTACAGATGTCTCAAACGGGCCATCAAAGGCAGAATATTTTATCTTCTCTGTTCCAAGTACTTTTATCTTTGAACGGAAATCTATACGCCCAAAATCGTATGCCGTAATGGCGCTATTTGGACTTTGGAAAAACTTGTCCGTACTATCATCTTCGTCTATAAGTTTGGTCATCCAGTAAATACCAAGCACCATATCAAGCATTGGTTTTACAATAACATCTCCGTTTCCGGGCTTTAAGAGATTTTTGTCTGCGGCCATTAAATGCTTTGCCTCATTTTGAGCTTCTTTTGATAGAGGAACATGCACTGCCATTTGGTCACCATCGAAGTCTGCATTGAACGCAGGACATACGAGTGGATGCACTTGAACAGCATTACCCTCAATAAGGACAGGCTGAAAAGCTTGAATACCGAGCCTGTGTAATGTCGGCGCACGATTCAATAGTACATACTTTCCAGAGATTACATCTTCCAGTATTGACCATACTTCTGGAATACCTTCATCAATCAATCTATTTGCGCCACGTATATTAAATGCAAGTTCCTGTGAGAGTAATTTTGAAATTACAAATGGTCGGAACAATTCAAGCGCCATATGCTTCGGAAGTCCGCATTGATTAAGTTTCAAATCTGAACCAACAACAATAACAGAACGCCCTGAATAATCTACTCTTTTACCAAGTAGGTTTTGTCGAAATCGTCCTTGTTTCCCCTTTAACATGTCAGCCATAGATTTCAATGGTCTCCTTTGTGCCTGACTCATTGCCTCTTGCCCTCCTCGCCTTATTGAATTATCAATGAGTGCATCGACAGCTTCCTGTAAAATTCGCTTCTCATTTCTAAGGATTACATCTGGTGCTGAAAGATCCTTTAATTTCTTCAGTCGATTATTACGATTTATGACACGACGATATAGGTCATTTATATCACTTGTCGCATGCCTTCCTCCCTCAAGTGGAACCATAGGCCGAAGTGCTGGCGGAATTATAGGAAGAATAGTTAAACACATCCAATCGGGACGTATACCTCCTTGCTTAATCGCCTTAATAAGATTCAAACGCTTTTGTATTTTTACCCTATCTGTGGCTCCCGCTTTGTCTAAATCTTTTTGAGTTCTTTTCTCCAGCTCATCAAGATCAATGTCTTTTAAAATATTATAAATTGCCTCTGCACCAATTTCAGCATCAAACACAGTGTCAAACTTCATCGAATATTTTTGATATTGTGCTTCATCGAGAACCTTTCCAGGTTTTATGTCTGCAAGTTCTTTCTTGATCTCTTGAGTCTGTTGTTTAAGCATATCTTTATCCTTTGCAGTCTTTACTGATTTTAGTGTCGTCTTGTATTCTCTATCAATTTCCTTTGCAATATTCTGCCGTTCATCTTCATTCACAGAAGTTATAATGTATCCAGCAAAATATACCACTCGTTCTAGCTCCGAAACTGAAAGTCCCAAAAGTGTCCCTATTCGTGAAGGAATACCGCGCAAAAACCAAATATGCGTTACTGGTGTTGCAAGTTCGATGTGTCCCATTCGTTCTCGTCGAACGATTGAGCGCGTCACCTCAACACCACATTTTTCACATACTATATTTTTATATCTTATGCGCCTATATTTTCCGCAGTAACATTCATAGTCTTTTTCAGGACCAAATATTCGCTCATCAAAAAGCCCACCGCGCTCACTTCTTTGTGTTCGGTAATTAATAGTTTCTGGTCTTGTCACCTCTCCATGTGACCACTCTTTTATTTTTTCTGGTGATGCAAGACGCAACCCAATCGCGTTGAAGTCCAGCACTTCAGAACGTCGCGCAATTGGCGCTTCGCCGGCAAAACCCTCTTCTTGTTTTGTTTTTGTTCTTGGCATAGACTTTTTTAATTAGTTATTTTCAATTCAAAATCAAGTGAAAGACCTTTCAATTCATTTATAAGAACATTAAATGATGCTGGAAGATTAGGTTGTCGTATCGACTCGCCTTTCACAATAGAATCAAAGGTTGCTGCACGACCAGCTATATCATCCGATTTAATCGTCAGCATTTCACGCAGTGTATACGCGGCACCGTATCCTTCGAGAGCCCACACTTCCATTTCTCCAAATCGTTGCCCTCCTCGTTGTGCCTTTCCGCCGAGTGGCTGCTGTGTAATTAGAGAGTATGGTCCGATACTACGCATGTGAATCTTATCTTCGACCATATGGTGAAGCTTTAGAATATACATGTATCCGATAGCTATATCTTTATCAAATTTTTCTCCTGTTTTTCCATTATAAAGAGGCACTTTTCCAGACTCAGGAAATCCAGCCTTAACTAATTCACCCTTGATCTCATCAATTGAAGCTCCCATAAATGAAGGAGTTATAGCCTGGTATCCAAGAGTATTTGCGGCAAGTCCCAGGTGGAGTTCTAAAATTTGTCCAAGGTTCATTCGTGAAGGAACCCCTAGTGGCGTCAAAATAACATCAATAGGTGTACCATCTGCCATATACGGCATTTCTTCTTGCGGCAAAATTCTGGAGATAACACCCTTATTACCGTGGCGTCCAGCGAGCTTATCTCCAACTGAAACATTTCGTACTTGAGCAATTTCGATCTGAATCTTCTTTATAACGCCAGCTTCTAGTTTATCTCCTTTTTCTCGCGAGAATACCCGCACGCTGATGATCCGCCCTCTTTTTCCATGCTCCATGCGAAGTGACGTATCCTTTACATCTCGTGCCTTTTCACCAAAAATTGACCTCAAAAGACGCTCTTCTGGAGTCAATTCCGTTTCCCCTTTTGGTGTAATCTTTCCAACCAAAATATCTCCTGGGTCGATTTCAGCACCAATTCTAATTATTCCCTCTTCGTCTAAGTTTCGCAATTTAGCTTCACTTACGTTTGGAATATCATGTGTTGTAATCTCAGGTCCAAGTTTTGTATCTCGGACATTTACTTCAAATTGTTCAATATGAATAGTCGAGAATTTATTCTCCTTTACTAGTCTTTCAGAAATAATTATAGCGTCTTCATAGTTTGCACCCTCCCAAGACATAAAAGCAACGAAGGCGTTTTGCCCTAATGCGATCTGCCCCCTATCACTTGAAGAAACATCTGCAAGCAAATCACCCTTTTTTACTTTCTGCCCCTTTTCAACGACAGGCCTTTGGTGAAGAGCAGTAAATAGGTTTGTCCTAGCGAAATTAAGCAATGGATATTCATCTTCTTTTCCATCCTCCCCACTTACTGAAATAGTCCTTGCGTCAAGTTTACTAATAGTCCCAGCGCGCTTTGCAAATATGATACGTCCAGTATCAAGCGCCGCTGTTTCTTCAACACCAGTCGCAACTAGCGGAGCTTCAGGTATAACACAAGGAGTTGCCTGTTTTTGCATGTTTGATCCCATGAGTGCGCGGTTAGCATCATCATGCTCGAGGAATGGAATACATGAGGTCGCAATTGAATATGCTTGGTTTGTAGCAACGTCTATATAATCAATCTCATTTCTGTTTGCAAATCCTGGCCGCCCCTCCTGACGCATCTCAACTTGTTCATTCAAAAGTCGCATTTTGTCATCATAAGAAACTCCGGCATGCGCAATTTTATATTGCTCTTCTTCAAAAGCATTCAAATATACAATCTCATCAAGAATTTTTCCTTTTTCAACTTTTCTATATGGTGTCTCGATTACACCAAAGCGATTTAACTTTGAATATGACGCGATATGCAATATAAGTCCGATATTTGGACCTTCTGGGGTCTGTATGGGGCATACCCTTCCATAATGGGATGGGTGAACGTCACGAACTTCAAGTCCTGCACGCTCTCGTGTCAAACCACCAGGCCCAAGCGCTGAAAGCCTTCTTAGATGTTCCAACTCTGCAAGAATATTTTCTTGCGACATAAATTGACACAACTGATTAGTATTGAAAAATTCTTTAATCCTTGCCTGTAGCGGACGAGGATTCATAAGTTGAATCGGATTTGTTGTCGTAATATCGACAGTAGACATACGATCTTGCACGCCCCTCTTCATTTGTGTCAGCCCAACACGAAGTTTTGTCTGCAATAATTCTCCCACCGCGCGCACTCGCCTTAATCCAAGATGGTCAATATCGTCTGCCTCTGCACCTAATGTCGTATTCAACTTTGCAATATGCTTAATGATGACTATGATATCCTCATAATCGATTGTGGTATTTTCTGAAAAATCCTTACCCTCCTTTTCTAATCCGAAACGCATATTAAAGCGATACCTACCGACTTCAGATAAGTCATATTTTGCAGAGGAAAACATTTCAGAGATAAATCCTTTGGCGCTTGTAACAGTTACTAATTCACTATCACGAATCTTCCTATATACTTCTAAATACGCGGTGTCTTGCTCTCGTATATGGTCTTTTTCAAGTGTATTTTTAATATAGGTCTCTCCAACTTCATCGCCTGAAAACTTGCTTAAGATATATTCATCTGTGGCCTGTTCATCTGTTCCGAGCACACGAAGAAGTGTCGTTAATGGAAATTTTCTTTTCCTGTCTATACGAACATAAATTGCGCCGTCTGTATCTGTCTCGATTTCAATCCATGCACCACGAGCGGGAATAATCTTTGCCCCAAAATATCGCTCCCCGCGAAGATCATTGGCAGTAAAGAAAACGCCATAACTTCTCGCAAGTTGTGGTACCAGAACTTTTTCAATTCCATTTATGATAAAAGTCCCGTGGTCTGTCATAAGCGGGAGATCAGTCATAAAGATTTCCTGCTCTTTTTCCTCTTTTAGGGAAATATTCTTGAGCTTTACCCGAACCTTAACAGAAGCATCATACGATAGGTTATTAGTTTTTGCTTCATATTCATTAAGTTTCGGTTTTTCAATCTTGACCTCAGAAAGCTCAAGTTGAAACTTTTTTTCTGTATAGTCTCGAATCGGCGAAAATTCTTTAAAAATCTCTTTTACGCCTTTTTCAATAAGCCATTTATAAGATTCGGTTTGAATCTCAACCAAGTTTGGAACCTTAGCAAGTGGCTTCTTATAGCGGTTGAAATATTTTTTTGTAATCTGCATGCTCGATTATTGACTAATAATTTCCCAAGAGTACCCCTCCCGCACAAACAAAAAAGCTCCATGGGTTATGAGGAGTATAAGACGTGGAGTCTTAATTTATAAAAATGGACTCAAAGATGATTTTATGTATAAAAACTGATAAAGATGTGTATCTCTACCACAAAAATTGCCCATAAAGGCGTGGCATCTAGTATAATCCCCCATAAAAATCCTGTCAAGCCTTATTTCACTACTTGTGGAAAACCTTACCCTTTTCTATTCTTCACTCTGAAATCATCAATCTTTTTATGATGTCCGGACTGTAGTACTTTCGGAACTTTGAACTTCTTTCTACGATATATAAATTCAGCTGGTCTTGTATATACATCGCGTCCAGCAATCCTTTTTTCTTCAATGGATTCCGTGGAACCGAGAACACCCGGAATCTGTCGAGTAACTGCATCAATCAGAACAAGTGCGGGTAACTCACCTCCCGTGAGTACATATGGACCAATAGAAATTTCTTCTGCACGAAGTGCTTTTTTTACTCGTGCATCAATCCCCTCGTATCTACCAGAAATTAAAATAATATTTTTATATTTTGAAAGTTTTTGCGCTTTTGTGTTTGTAAGCTCGCGTCCTTGCGGTGAAAGCAATACGACCTTTACGTCTTTTTTCTTTCCACGCGCAGCATCAACCGCACGTAAAATAGGTTCTGCAGACATAACCATACCAGGACCACCGCCGTACGGCTTCGCGTCAACCTTTCTATGTTTATCTAGGGTAAACTCTCTTGGATTATAATACGAAAAAGATACAAATTTATTTTTCTTCGCACGTCCCAGTATAGACTCCGATAAATATGGCGGAAACAATTTTGGGAAAAGTGTAATGATGTGAAAATTAGTCATAATATAGTTTGTAGCACACTTTTGGGAAAACAAAAACACCCCGCCAAATGGAGTGTTTTTGTTTAAATTTTTACAATTTATGTCTTGAGATCTTGCATCGCATCATCGACAGCTTTTGCCGCAGATGAACCTTCTGCACTTTTTGTAGGCCCCTTTGTAGATCCCTCGGGCTCATTTATCTTAAGTGTTACCCGTGCATGATGCTTCATGCCAATAACACGAAGAAGTGTTCGGATGGCTTTTGCAGTATTTCCTTGCTTCCCTATTACCTTACCCATATCTTCCGAATTAAGGTCTAGGGTAAGAAGTACTCCCATCTCATCGACTTCTCGAGCAATCTTCACATCTTCTGGATGATCCACAAGACCTTTGATAACATACTCAAGATATGCTTGATCTGAAACTTCTGCCATTTTTCTGTGCATCTATAGTTACTAACAGTATTTCGACCTATTCAACTGCGCTAATTATACACGCGGTATACACCGCGTCAATATAAAACAAAGTTATAAAAATGAAATCACCCTATGGAGTGGGTACGGAGTGGAATAGACTTTCATAAAGTAATGATTATGAATATCAAAGCAAGATAAGGATCTCTACCCCTTAGACTCTGGTACGGGCTCTGGCTCTGTAGTAGTTTTTGATTCTTCTTTTGATTCTACTTTAGTCTCCTCTTTAGGTTTCTCAGATTTAGTCGGCTCTTCTGTATTTGCATTTTTTGTGTCTTTATCGCCCTCAGTAGCGGGAGCTTCTGTCGTGTCTTCTACGGCCTCTTTTTTCTCAGCAGAGTCAGACTCTCCTTCGACAGATTCCTTTTTCTCTTTTTTAGGTGGAAGTACATTTTTCTTCGGTCCTTGTACGATTTTCGCATCAACTAAAAAGTTGTGGACTGTATCAGATGGCTTTGCCCCCTTTTCCATCCAATAAGAAATACGCTCCTTATTGAGAGATTTATCCCCTGTCTTTGCATGATAGTGGCCTACACGTTCTATAAAATCTCCTGACTTTGGTCCTCTGGTAGACTCGGTCACTATAACCCGAAAAGCCGGATCATGCTTTCTTCCAATTCTTTGCATTCGTATCTTTAACATGTGCGCCATAGTACCAAGAAAGACACTGTTGGTCAATACAAATTAGAAAGAAGTATATTTTCATACAACCAAATAAAAAAACCTCGTATTTTATAATTTTAAAATACGAGGCCGCATGGACGGCCCGCCTCGGGCGGGCCGTCCAAAGTGACTCAGCGAGAGTTGCCTGCTTCGGAGCGAGAGAAGATGCGATTCCTATAACCTCGGATTATGTCGCCGCAGCGCCAAGCGTAGATGCCCCAGTCCATGAGTTCAACATCCAAGAAGACGCCCACGACGCAGACCTCACCGTCTTTCCCATACACATAGAAACAGTTGGTATACTTATCGTCTAGATGACAACACCGCTGGATGTTAATCATGTACTTCAAGACGGCGCAAAGCTCATCTGCTTCAAAGACGTGATTCTTCGGGAGGTTCTCCCGAAGAATCATATCATCGGCACTCCCAGTGAGCGTGAACGGCTGGAGAGTGATCTCCTCGTCCAAGCTCACCGGGTATCCCACGACCGAGAAGAACAGGTACTTGGCTCCGTTGGAGATCCACAACCTATTGCGAATCGTGAAAAGCTCGTGAGGGTTGAATGGCCTGACGGGGCCAACTAGCACCGGGTCGCACAGGGTGAGGACCGAAGAGCTGATAGGCTTCAATCCAAGCACCTTCCGGAACTCGTCGCGGTCTGCGTCTGCGGTGTTGCCGTCACGCAGATCGGCAAGAAAACCAGAGGAAAGTAGATCCTGTACATGCTCGCGCGGGGCTTCCTTGAAGATCTCAAGAAACTTCATTCCCTGATCAAGGGTTGCCTTCTTCATGGCAAGTCCTTTCTTTTTGTGGCGTCGCTTTAGCTTGCGAGCGCAAGCCTATATACGGGCCATACTGATTTGAAGAACAGTTATCATAGATATCTTGCTATATTATTAGCTTTTTGTCAAATACTCTATTAGAAGGAGAACTCCTGCCCCAACAGAACCTTTGGCGAGATTTTCATCATCTGTTGCAACCATTCTCGGTGCAATATCTATATGTGCCCATTGCCGAAAATCTTTTGCAAATTGATGTAAAAACACCGCAGCATGAATTGCATCACCATATCGAACTCTTCCAACATTAGACCAATCAGCATAAGTACTCTTCACCTCATTCTCATATTCTTCCCAAAGAGGCATTCGCCATGCATAATCTGCCGATACCTCCCCTGCTGAAACTAAATCTTTTGCAAGCAAATCGTCATTAGAAAATACTGCACTTGCACGCTGTCCAAGCGCTGCGACCGATGTACCAGTAAGAGTCGCGAGATCCAAAACAACTTTTGGTTTGAATTTTTTGGCATAAGTAAGTGCATCTGCAAGAATTAGTCTTCCTTCTGCATCCGTATTCTGCACTTCCACAGTCTGACCACTCATCGTCTTCAAGATATCTCCTGGTCTAAAACTTTCTCCGGATATCATATTTTCTGCTGCGGGAACAATTCCAATTATATTTTCTTTTATTCCTAATTTAGAAGCAGTAATAACAGTGTGAATAACAGATGCTCCAGCACTCATATCTAAATACATATCAAGCATTGCCTGTGCTGGTTTTAGTGAAAGTCCGCCTGAATCAAAAGTAACTCCCTTCCCAATCAACACCACTGGCTTTTCACTTTTTTTCCCGCCATTGTATGTCAGAGTAATAAGTTGCGGTTCTTCTTTTGAGCCAGCCGATACTCCTAATATCGCACCCATTTTAAGATTGCGCATCATTTGCCTACCGAATGACTTAACGCTTACCTTTGTGCCACGTGCTGCAATTTTTGCCTCAGCTGCAAGCTTTTTCGGGGTCATTTCACCTCCGGGCATATTGGAAAGTTCTCGAGCTTTATTTACTTGCTCTGCAATTACCTTCGCCCCTCTTACGGTGTCTTTTACACCTTTTGTATCTTTTGCAATAAGTATTAATTCGCGCAATACATTAGTTGGTTTTTTGCTTTTATAAGTCGTAAATGAATATGATGCAAGCAATGCTTGGATTACAAAAATTTGTATGAGTTTTTCATAAGCTATGCCTTTCCCGCCAAAATAGTTTTGTCGGACAAGTGTTTTTTCAAACAGTTCATCAAACGGAACAATAATGGTTTTGATTTTTAGATTGTTATTATTAGCCTGTGCCGTCTTCACAATCTTCCTGGCGAGCAATACAAACTTTCGTAGAGTTAACTTTTCTTTTCCGGTCGCTAAAATTACCTTTCTTACACCATCTTCTAAGATGATATCTGTTATATCTTTCGAAAAACTGATGAGCGCTACATCTTTGCCGACTGATTTGGGGACGATTTTACTTGCTTTTTGCAGTGTAATTTTCATAATGAGTCTAAGCTTTGAGTACATACACCTTATCAGAGAAGCCAAAAATCGTAAATATGCCCAACAGAAGGCAAAAACACTCTCATCAAAAAGATAAAAAGCGCGCACCTCAAAAAGAAATTGAGGGAATTTTGCAAATTGTAAAACCACTCACAGGTTTCCTTCCTCACCCATCAAAAAGTGCTAAGATCGAAATTTCAAAAGATGATTTACACACAGCGCTTTCTGGTGATACTGTCAGAGTTCGAACTTCAAATAAACTTCCAAATGGAAATATAGCGGGTACTGTCACAAAAATAGTGACACGGAAAAAAGTCGTTCACGTATGTGAAATAGAAGAACGTGATGGAGTTTTCTATTGTGAACCAACTGATCCAAAAACGTATATTTCATTTATCATTCCAGAAAAATTTATTGGTAAGGGGCAAGTAAAAGATAAAGTTACAGTAAAAATACTCAAATGGAATGAGAGAGATAAAAACCCCCTCGCAGAAGTACAGCAAGTATTGGGGACAAGTCTAGCGCACGAAACCGAGATGCAGGCAATTCTACTTGATAAACAACTGGCGATTGGCTTTGCTCCTGAAATTGAGAAAGAAGCAGAAAATGTGCGCTCATTTCTAGATGATGACACAATCTCAAAACGACGCGATATGCGAGGGGTGCCAACATTCACCATTGACCCTGTTGATGCAAAGGATTTTGATGATGCACTCTCAATACAAGATGACGGAAAAGGAAATTTTGAAATTGGAATTCATATTGCAGATGTAAGTTTCTTTGTTCGTCCTGGCTCACTTCTTGATAAAGAAGCCGCCAGACGAGGGACATCAATCTATCTTGTCGATAGAACTATACCGATGCTTCCAGAAACGCTTTCAAATGATTTGTGTAGCCTAAACCCAGATGAAGACAAGCTCGCATATTCTGCAATTTTTATAGTAACAAAAGATGGCAAAGTATTGTCAGAATGGTTCGGTAGGACACGCATCAAATCAATAAAACGATTTTCATACGAAGAAGCACAGACCATTTTAAACAAAAAAAGCGGAGAGTTTTATAAAGATTTGCATACTCTGAATACAATATCAAAAAAACTACGGAAAAAACGATTTGCGGGTGGATCTATTGCATTCCATGACTCAGAAGTATTTTTTGTATTAGATGAAAATATGCACCCAATTGAAGTACGTAAAAAAAAACAGCTAGAGACCCATACACTCATTGAGGACTTTATGTTACTAGCAAATAAGAAAGTCACAGAATTTATTGAGAAAAAAGCAAGAGATGCAAAAATTCACGCTAAATTCCTCTATCGCGTTCATGATGAACCAAACCCTCAAAAAGTACTCGCTCTCTCAACACTTCTAAAATCAACAGGGCACGACATTAAAATCCCCAAAAAAATTACATCGGAGACCATAAATGAGATACTTCAAGCAGTTGCGGATACTCCAGAAGAAGATCTTATTCAATTGGCAGTTATTCAATCAATGCCAAAAGCAGAATATACGACAGATAATATTGGCCATTTCGGACTTGCCTTCCCCTTTTATACTCATTTTACTTCCCCTATACGGCGCTATCCGGATCTTCTCGTGCATAGATTATTAAATCGCTGTCTAAATAAAAAACCTGTTACTGAAAAAGAATTTGCGGAGCTCGGAGAACTTGCAAAGCGATCTTCTCAAAAAGAGAGGGTCGCACAAGAAGCAGAACGTGAATCAATTAAGTATAAGCAAGCTGAGTTCATGCAAGACCATATTGGGAATACATATACTGGTATCATATCCGGTGTTGTAAAGTTTGGCTTGTTTGTTTCCGAAGAGAAGTCACGAGCCGAAGGATTAATAAATATTCGTTCACTTAAAGATGATCATTATGAATATAATGAGAAAAAACTAGCTCTTATTGGTGTGCGAAAAAAGAAGAAATACCAAGTTGGAGACAAAGTAAAAATTAAAGTCAACAAAGTAGACCTCTCAAGAAAACAAATCGATTATATTTTAGCTAGGTAGTAATACTTTAGCCAACGCTTCAAAAATAAGTCCGAGTGTAATAAATACTGGAAAGATAAAATTCCTGTATGTTCATTTATTTTGAAATCGCTACAGCCTCTTCGAATTTTACAGACAGAAGTTTAGATACTCCATCAGAATCCATCGTAACTCCATAGAGGACCCCCGCCCGAGACATAGTCTCACGATTATGTGTAATCAAAATAAGTTGTGTTTCCTTTGAAAGTCGCTCAAGCATATCTCCATATTTTTTAGAATTCGCTTCATCAAGAGCTGCGTCTGTCTCATCTAGTATAAGAAATGGCGGGGGCTTTACTTGCGTCATTGCAAATAAAAGTGCAATGGAAGTAAGCGCGCGTTCCCCTCCTGAGAGCATTTCGAGACTATTAATCTTCTTACGTGGCAATGATACTGAGATTCCAACGCCTTCTTCTTTTAATTCCGATTCCTCCTCTGCAACTTTTATATCGTCAGCATGCTCGACAAGATTCTTTTGTATTGTTATGACAGAGATAGATGCCTTACCACCACCAAACATTGTTTCAAAAAACTTCTGGAAACCTTGGTTAATCTTCTGAACACCGCTCTTAAATTCACTGGCAAGTTCGTTCTCTAGATCAGAAATCACATCCTGCAATGACTTCTCTGATGTCTCTAGATCTACAATTTCTTTTTCGAGAAATTCATCACGCTTTTTGACATCATCATATTCTTCTATGACTGTATCATTTCCAGGCTTCACCTCTTCAATTCGTATCTTCAATTTCTCGATTTCTCTTCTCATTTCTTGCTGTGCCACTTCGTCTATGACTCTATCTTCAGTCTGAGTTTGGTTACCTAGATCTTCTAGCATTTTGGCTCTTTTTTCACCAAATATTAAATGTGCTTCCCTTATCTCTTCAAGAAGAGCTTGCTTGCGAAGATTAATATTATTCTCTCTTGCTTTAACAGCTTCAAGTTTTGCGAGTGATTCCGCACGCTGTTCTTTAGCTATGTAATATTCTCGTTCTTGTTCTTGCGATTTAGATTTTTCGCTGTCAATTTTTTTCTCAATAGATATTTTTCTATCTTCAAATTCCTTTACAGAATTAGTTATTTTTTCTATCTCTCGCTCTAATTGTTTTTTATCAGATTCCAACTTTCGTATTTCGTGATTCAATTTTTCATCTACCAACTCGTTTTTATTTATGCTTGATGTTTTTTTGAAGTCAGAAACAATATTTCTTATTCTTGAAAGTGTCTCTCGTACAGCCTCAAACGTACTAGTCTCACTAACCGTATCGATTGCTGTACTTATCGTAACTATAAATTCTTCAATTTCTTGCTTTGAATAAGCCTCAGCTGTAGAGTCTTTATTGTCTTTTTCCGCAATACTCTCCCTTTTAAAATCTAAGACACCCTCAAATCGCCCTATTTGTCGTGATAATTCATCTTTTCTGCGCCCTAAATCGACGATCGAATCTGAGATGTGTTTTATTTCAGACAAATATTTCTCAATTACTTCATTTTTTTCTTGAGTGCTGTGAGTATCTAAAAATTTATCTGCTTTTCTTATCACATCTTCCGGAACTTTTCTCTCAGACGCGACAGACTTGCTTTCATGTTCGACATATACATATTCCACTGAAAGATACTTTTCATATAAACTGTATAGAGTTTCTCTAAACCCTCGAACTTCTTCTATTTTTTCCGCTTCTTTTTGCAGATATTTTAAATGTCCTGATAGTTCTCTTCGTACCGATTTTGCTTCTTTTATATTGTTTCGTGTCCTATCAAGTTTTCGCGTACTCTCGTTTATCTTCCAATGAAAAATCCGAAGTCCAAGAGCGTCTTCGATCATATTTTTTCTTTCACGAGCATTTGCAATCAAGATTCTATCTGATTCATTTTGACTTATGATATGGTGACTTGATGCACCGAGTGATACAGCCGACAATAGTTCCACAACATCACGTAAACGTACGTGGCTATTATTGATTCCATACTCATTCACACCATCTCTATATACAACACGCTCAACAGCAATATCTTCATACGGAAGCGCGAATTTTTTTGTTTTATTATCAAAGACAAGTGTTACATTTGCACGATTTAATCTACTTAGATTTTTTGACCCATTAAATATAAGGTCTTCGCCCTTTTTGCCGCGTAATGATTTAATGGACTGCTCACCAAGAACCCACCGAAAACTTTCGGCGACATTCGATTTACCAGACCCATTCGGTCCGACTATTGCAGTAATAGGCACATCAAAAGAAAGTGTCGTCTTTTTTGCAAATGATTTAAATCCGTTTAATTCAAGTCGTTTTAAATACATAATCTTTCTACTGCCATCCCATCTTTTCTAATCCGCCCCGCGCAGCACATTGTTCTGCTTCTTGTTTTGATTGTCCATCGCCGCGAGCTATAAGTTCACCATCTAAATACAAACCAACCGTAAATATTTTTTCATGATCCGGACCCTCTTCAGAAATCATTTCATAGACTGGTGTTACTCCTCTTACTTCTTGTGCTTTCTCTTGGAAAAGGCTTTTCGCATCTTGCCAGAGCCGATTCTCTATAATCTCATCTATTTGTGGCAAAAGTTCGGAAGATATGAATTTTTGTGCCACATCATACCCACCATCTAAATAAATCGCTCCGATTAGGGCTTCAAATGTATTAGCTAAGATGTATTGGCGTGCTTTTCCAACACTCTTTGCCTCACCTCGCGATAAAAGCAAATGGTCGCTCATATCGAGATTTTGAGCACACTGTGAGAGAGATTGTGTATTTACGAGTGCTGCACGATAAGAAGTTAGTTCTCCTTCATTACTGCTTGGAAATTTTTTATATAAAAATTCTGTGGTTATAAGCTCAAGAACAGCATCACCTAAAAATTCAAGGCGTTCGTTGTGCCCTAGTGATTCTTTTGGGTTTTCATTTAGATATGAACGATGAATGAAAGCTTGCCGTAATAAGTCTTTATTGTTGAAGTTTATATCTATCTTTTTTTCAAATTCTGAAAACATATACTTATAAATATATTATTTTATGTTTTTTATACCCTCTGTAATAATCGGAACGATATCTCCATAAATCTTTAGATCTTCAACTTCGGGAAGAGAAAACCATTTTGCATTATCTAGTCCTCCACTTGTCCCTAATTTAAGGGTCTCGTCATCTGTCTTTGCTAAAAAATAATGTACGTGTTTACGCAATTTACCCTTTTCAGGATCAGATGCAGTATACTCATTTTCTCCAATTTGGGCGATTATTTCTACATCAATACCAAGTTCTTCCTTCACTTCCCGCTTAGCTCCCACTTCAATATCCTCGCCATCTTCAATGCGGCCCTTCGAAAGAGTCCAGTAACCAAATACATCGTGGACAAATGCAAGATAAGTCTGTCCATCTTCACCAATTCTATAGACTACTGCGCCACCAAGATATTCCTTCGGCATTTTACTAATATCTTGCTCCTTTTTTGAGGTGTCATCCTTGCCAGGTTCACCAATCTCTCTATATACAGTACCGAGTACACCGTTTACAAACTTCCCGCTATGATCTCCGCCAAACGCTTTTGCAAGTTCGATCGCTTCATTAATCGCAACCTTAGGAGGCACTTCATTTCTGTTTGCATATAATAATTCAAAAAGACCCACGCGTAGTACGTTTCTATCAACTATGGAGATTTTATCTATAGGCCAATCTGGTGCCGCCTTTTCAATAATCGCATCAAGTGTTTTTTGCTTTTCGACGATACCACGTACAAGCTTATCTATGTATTCATTATCAGAAGCTCCAGGCGCAAACTCTTTTGAAGTCACTTCAATAATCTTCGGGAGCTTGTCCTTCCCATATGAATTGAAATCCCACTCAAATAGTGATTGCAATACAATACTTCTTGATAAATGCCTATTGGCCATATAAATGTACTTCTTTTGGTTTTCCCTATTTATTCGAAAGTGCAGCAGGATCAAGTGGCTTTGCCTCGTCTTGCGCTGCCTCTTGTTCGGCTAATTCTTTGGTTTTAGCCTTCTTTTCCTTCTTATCAAGTTTTGCCAGTACATCTATGTACTCCTTGTCTCGATAAGTTCCGCAATTTTCACAGATCCGATGAGTCATATGCTTTTCACCACATTTTTTACACGACGAAAGCCTCACGCCAGATATTGCATGGTGTGAACGTCTATTTCGCGTATGCGCACGTGTATGTCTCATCCTTACTGACATATGGTGACTAGTATACTGTTTTTTAGCTAAAAGGCAAGGTAAACAAGAAGAAAACAAGGGCGGCCCAAAGGAAGTATCAATCTTTCTTTGGGCCGCTAACCCCTAGAGATTCCCCCTGGAAGAGAGAAACTTGCTCATCGCTTCAGGATCTAATCCCGGCTGCTCTGCGTCCACACTGCGCCTGTCTCCTTCACCTGGGTGGCATGCCGGATCCGATGGGTCGACTAGTTCCTCTGGCGATACAGATCCACCTTGTTCGATCTGCTCATCAAGCAAGGCATCCACTTCTTCTTCAGTCATCGGAACAGTGCGCGCGCCACGTCCCTTGGTCTTCCCGCGAACAAGACTGCTCACTCCCGTCTCCTCTCATATTCTTCGAGTGTCTTCGAAGTTAGTCCACTTTTCATATTACATAGCGAACATAAAATCAGCAAGTATCTACAAGTGAATAAACGAAGTCCTGTGAATTTCTGAGATTCCATGCTTCTTTAGTTTTTTGTAATGTTCTTTCGTGCCATAGCCCTTATGTTTTTCAAGTAGATAGTCCGGATATTTATTTCCATACTGCTTCATCCTTTTATCACGTGTCACCTTTGCAACAATTGACGCCAATGCAATAAGTGATTCTCTTTCATCTCCACGGATTATGGTTTCTTGGTATTTAAATTCTGAAGGCGCAAAAAGTCCGCCATCTAGTAGAATAAGTGTACGGGACGGTTGAATAACTGCACGACGAAGACTCCTCTTAATTCCCAATCGTATAGCGCAAGTTATGCCATCTCTGTCTATACAAGAAGGACCAACTAAAGCGCTTGTGAAAAATATGTGTTTTCGTTTTTTTTCAATAGTAAGCAGATCAAAAATTTCTTCACGACGCTTTTGACAAAGCTGTTTTGAGTCGCGAACCTTTTCGAAAAACGGCTTAAGATATACTCGTTTTTTCGCTGCAACTAAACCAATACATACTGGTCCTGCAATTGGTCCTCTACCTGCCTCATCGATGCCCACATAGTGAGCAAAATCGCGCTTTCTATGCTTCATAAGCTTATTAGAGTACACGGCTGTATCTGATATAATACTTGCATGTCATACATCTCTCTCCATACACATAGTAATTATAGCCTACTGCAAGGCTTATCAAAAATTGATGCTCTCATAGAGCAAGCAAAAAAGCATAATATGTCTGCGCTTGCACTTACAGATCTCCATAATCTTTATGGCGCGATTCCATTTTATAAAAAGTGCATTGCGGCAGATATTAAACCCATCTTAGGAATCAATGCATATGTTGCGGAAACTTCACATACGATTATGCAACCTGACCCAAAGAACCGAACCTTTCATCTGACGCTGCTTTCCGAGAATGACGAAGGCTATAAAAATTTAATTAAGTTAGTAACCCTAGGACATCTAAATGGATTTTATTATACACCGCGCATTGATAAGGATCTTTTAAAAAAACATGCAAAAGGTCTCATAGCTCTCTCCGGGGATATGGCCGGAGAGATCCCAAAAGCACTCTGGAATAATGATTTCGAAAAGGCTGTGGAACTTGTAAAAGAGTATAAAGACATATTTGGGAATAAAAATTTCTTCCTCGAAATATCTCATCACCCACACATAGAAAGACATGAAGAGATTATGGATGGAATAATAAAACTCTCGGAGGAAACAGATACACCATTGGTCGCGACACAAGATTCTTACTACATACATCGGGAAGATAAGGAAGCTCACCGAACTCTTCTTTCTGTCCAATCATCACATATAAGCGATGATGCACGTTATCTATCTGGCGAAGAAAATTTTTCATTTATAGGCCCCAAGGAAATAGAAAAAAACTTCAAAAAGACTCCGGAAGCAATATCTATAACACAAAAGATTGCGGATCGATGTAATATAAATTTAACATCAGGCGATTGGATTTTCCCAGATATTGAGACCCAGGAAGGAACCACACACGACAAACAATTGAGAAAGTATGTATACGACGGAATTTCCGACCGTGGACTTAAAAAAACAAAAGAAGTTGTAGATAGGATCGAATACGAATTGAAGATCATAAACCAAAAAGGATTTGCGCCTTATTTTCTTGCAGTCGCTGATCTTCTTTATCATGCAAGGAAAAATAATATCCTTACCACAATCCGTGGCTCTGTTGCGGGCTCCCTTGTCACCTATCTTACAAAGATTACTAATGTTGATCCACTTTCTTATAAACTCCCCTTCGAGCGATTCTTAAACCCTGAGAGGCCATCTGCTCCTGATATCGACATGGACTTTGCAGATGATAGACGTGATGAAATGATCGCTTATGCAAAAGAAAAATATGGCGAGGCAAATGTTGCACAAATCGGTACGTTCGGAACTATGCTTGCGCGCGGAGTAGTTCGTGACGTTGCTCGTGCACTTGGTTACCCATATGGCGTCGGTGATAAACTGGCAAAGATGATTCCATTCGGTTCCCAAGGATTTCCGATGACTATAGATCGCGCAATGGAGATGACACCGGAACTAAAAGAAGCATATAAAAATGAAAGGGATACTAAAGAAATAATTGATCTTTCAAAAAAGTTAGAAGGAAACCCAAGGCATTGTTCTGTGCATGCGGCAGGAGTCGTGATCGCGCCATTTCCACTAACAGATCTTGTTCCTCTACAGCGCGAGCCAAAGGGTGAAAAAATAATTACTCAATATGATATGCATGCAATTGAAGATGTCGGTCTTCTTAAATTTGATTTTCTTGGAATACGAAACCTTGCAATTTTGGCAAACGCCGTGAGACTCGTGAAAAAAATACGAAACACTGATATCGATATTGAAAATATACCACTCGATGATGGAAAAACTTTTGCAATGCTCTCACGTGGTGAAACAATGGGACTCTTCCAATTAAACGGCGCTGGAATGACACGTTTCCTCAAAGACCTGCAACCTACAACGATTCACGATATAAATGCCATGGTAGCGTTATATCGTCCAGGACCAATGGAAGTAATCCCCGAATACATTCGTAGAAAAAACAATCCATCTCTTATCTCATACCCTGACCCTCGAATGGAAAAATACCTAAAAGAATCGTATGGTCTTATTGTTTATCAAGATGACCTATTATTTTCCGCAATTGAATTAGCTGGTTATTCTTGGCTTGAGGCTGATAAATTCCGAAAAGCTGTCGGGAAAAAAATTCCAAAAGAAATGGCTGCTCAAAAAGAAAAGCTTCTAAAAGGGATCGTCGAAAATGGCCAAACAAAAGAGTTTGCAGAAATGCTTTGGGACCTCTTTGAACCATTTCAAGCTTATGGATTTAATAAAGCTCATGCTGCAAGTTATGGCCTTGTTGCCTATCAAACTGCCTATATGAAGGCAAATTTCCCTGGAGAATATATGACCGCGGTGTTGACGGCAGAGTCCGGCGATGTAGAAGAAATTGCTCGAATCGTTTTCGAATGTAAGCGAATGGGAATTGAAGTGCTGCCGCCTGACGTCAATGAAAGTTTTGGAGAGTTCACACTTATCTCTGGAGAATTTGTTGACACTATTCGGTTCGGACTCCACACCATAAAAAATTTAGGGGCAGAAATCTCTAATGCAATAATTAATGAAAGAAAAGTTAATGGCCCTTATAAAGATTTGACGAATTTCCTAGATCGCGTCCGACATCAAAATCTAAATAAAAGGAGTTTGGAAGCACTAATTAAATCAGGAGCAATGGATACACTAGGTGAACGTGGCACAATGCTCGCAAACTTAGAAGATGCCCTGACTTACAATAGACAAAATCTACAACAAGAAGAAGATCAAGAATCTTTATTCTCTCTTATCAGTGACACTGCCACAATTCCAACAC
>CEPX01108018.1_pt1 | contig 44518 bp, 63 predicted proteins | sample 361361 | NCBI WGS metagenome assembly CEPX01 (sample SAMEA2619974, study PRJEB7988) | marine metagenome | biome: marine biome (ENVO:00000447); feature: mesopelagic zone (ENVO:00000213) & marine oxygen minimum zone (ENVO:01000065); material: "saline water (ENVO:00002010), including plankton...
CAGGGACACCTGCTCTCTCTAAAACGTAGGAAGGACCCTTGTGGCGGCATCCTGTGACCCCCATGCTCTACAGGCTCTCTAGTGGCATCCTGTTGCACTCTCAGGGCAATGACCAATCAAGACCCTAATGATCCCAATTGATCTTTAAGATCTAATTAAAAACCTAATAACTATTTAAGTTTAATTATAAGACCCTCTGAAATTAGGGCAGGGGAAAGCTTAAGGCTCTCATATAAAGGACTGTTTTGTTGATCTCGACAAGATCCAGCTTTATAGAGTTTTATTGCCTTATTGCTCACGTCAATCAGCCTGTCCATGCAGTCATGGGATGAGCCTTAGATCCCACTTCAGATTGAGTCCTCACACTCTTCATTGGCCGTGTCTTATGTTGGCGTGAGTGTGTCCCTACTGAGGCAAGGGCCGCCCTTTGGTCTATTGTCTTTTACAAGACCCCCGTCAATTAAGGTATAGGTGCAAAGCTTGATTGGGATTGGCATTGTGATCCAACATCAATACAGATCACAATAGAGACCCAATCTTCTCTTCTCAGATGTATTCTTTAAAATAGCAGATTTTTTATTTTTTGCAACTCAATGTGATGACGCGGCCCAATCATAAGAGATGACCCTTGCTGCTTGGAGGTCATGACCCTTCTCCATTAGCACAAGCACATAAGCCAGAAATGGTCCTCTCTTCTCTAGTGGGAGCATCTCGCATTGGTCAACAAGCCTTTGGATCTGAGGATCACATAAGTCAAGATTAGACCTCACAGCAATGTCATCAATGTGAGACTCACAGCTCTTTGTCACAATGCTGAGCCTCCAGACATAGTGCATCTTCCTTTTGATTGTATTGACAGCTTGTGTGATCATGAGTCCTCCAATTTTCTTTTTGTCATACCATGTCACTTGGGGAGATCAATCAGCATTATATTTTTTTCATCCTTCTTGATCTTTGTCTTTGGGCGAGTTTGGAGAGTCTAAAGTTGAGCTCCTGGGCCAAGACCGTCTCAAATCTTTGCTTGACCACCTTCATAAGCTTGATCTCGTTTTTAGATCTCAACATGATCACTGCATTGGAAGCAATTGCCTGAGTTTTAAATCCATCACCTCTCCTCCCCTTAAAGACTTGCTTTGTGTCAGCTCTTTGGATGAAGGCTTTTTTGAGCGTGATCTTTTTGCCCTTGATGATCTCAGCTTTTAGCTTTCTTCTTCTCCTGATCTTGATGCCTTTTTGCTTGATGACGCTTTTTGATCCTTTTACAAATTTTATAATCCCATGTTTTTTGTCACCATAAAACAAGATCCCCTCAAGCTTTGACAAAGTGCTTCCCCTCGCCCTCTTGATTTTCATTGGTCCCCTAATGTCCTTCTTTTTCAAGTTGTATCTTTGACCAATCAAGTCAGCACTTTTTGTCCTCGCAGTCCTCAAGGTCTTATTGATTGCACCTCTTGCTGCACTGACAACAGCACTCTTCTTTGCATCATCAAGATACTCTTCAATGCTTTCAATGTTGCTTGAGATGTCAATTGTGATCAAAGGAGCTCCTTGAAATAAAAAGGGGAGGCATGGACCTCCCCCTTTGGAGAAAATCATTGACCCACAGCTGAGGGCCATACAGAAAAAAGCTCTGTTTTTATTGTCCTTGATTGTGTATGTTGCTGCAACAGAAATCAGGGGGAGCTCATCCATAAGCATCTCCCCTGATCCTAAGAGAGACATGGACTCACCACAAAAAGTCCATGTCTTATTTTCTCCCAATTGATAGGCCTTAAGCAACTCACTTTTGACATCATCTGAGCTCCACACTTTGCTTTTAAAGCGTTTTTGGGCATAAACTTAAGCAAAGACCCAAGCAAGGAGACAAAGATGCTTAAAAACCTAATTACATGGATCATTGGATTGATCAAACCAAGTAAAAAGCCCCTTCCACCTGTGACACAAGACACAACAAATAAAAGAGCTGATGCAGTGATTGTTGTTGGTCACAATGAAAGGGCTCAGGGAGCTCATAACTACTTGGGGGAGACTGAATTTTCTTTTAATAGGCGAATAGCTTTAAAGGTCCAAGATAGACTTGGGAAGAGAGGAGTCAATGTGTATGTTGTCCAAAGACAATCTGGGATCTCATATTCACAAGAGATCTCAAGAGCGCTTAAGCAGATCAAAGAACTCTCCCCAAAGCTTGTCCTTTCACTTCACTTCAACTCTTATAAGAAAAGAGCTTATGGATGTGAGATGCTGATCCCAAAAGGCATTGGTGCCAATCATCCAACTTGGAAGCTTGCAGATAAGATCTCAGATAAACTCAATGAGAGACTTGGGCTTGTTGAAAGACATCAAGACGGCATTAAGATCATCTCCCAATCACACAATGGATCGGCCCTGGTTTATGGCTTTATGGATCTTAATGTTGCTGGAGTGCTTGTTGAGCCAGTCTTTGCAAATTTTGAAACAAAAGAAAGCAAGGCGATCTTTGAAAATGAGGATCTTTATGTCCAAGTGCTTTCATCTTCAATTTTGGAGAGTTTATAAGAAAGGGGAGATCCTAAAATCTTTGGAGGTCATTTAAGATCTCCCCTCATGCCCAATCAGCTTTGGAGGTCAATTGGGCAAAATCATTTTAATTTTATCACTTTTATTTATGCTTTCCAAAAGCTGTTTTTCATCATCACCAAAGAAAGATCCAAGTGAGAAAAAGATCTTAAATAGATTGTCTCTCATAAGAGTCATGAAGTCCTCTGACTTTTGTGACCATGGGATCTCATTGTGTGATGTCATATCCCCAATTGGATGACCATTAATGTTGTTGCGATATTCAAAAAACTTTCCATTGACCATGACTCTATTCGCAACAATAAAGTCAAAGGTTATTGATGGATATTTTCTTTGGTCCCAATTAAGACCCCAAGGATCACTGCTCTCATTTTTTTCAGTGTTATTCATCTCAATGAAGTAAAGAATACACTTGACCTCTTCTTTTATCTCTTCAACTTGTGAAGCGGTGTACTTTTCTTCCAATTGATTAAGTAGTTTTAAAAATTGCTTCAAGTCATGATACTCAGATACATCATTTGCAACATCCCACCAATGATGATCAAAAGCAGTTTTTACAATTTGACTTTTACTTTTCGCAAAAAATTCAAGTCTCTCTTTGTCCAAGTGAATTGAGATTTTTTCATCTTTATTTGCAAGAGACAAAGATCTCTCCATGATCTTTTGTCCCTTTCTATTTGTTGAAAAAGGTACGCTCATTTTTTTTCTCCTAGTATCCGTTTGAGATGCAGTGACCATTTCTGAAGTCATACTCCTTAAGATCTTCAAGACTCCAGTCACTGAATTCAGCAAGGGCAAGTCTTAGCTCTTCAATAAGATTTTTATTTCTTCCAAGAGCTCCAGTGTTGTTGGCCTCTTTTTCTGCTTGGGCAGCTCCCCACTTGTTGAGCTTATTTCTTTCATGTCTGACCCAAGCAATAAAGTATGATCTATTTTCAAGCCACATCAAAACAAGAGTCTGCTTTGTGATATTGGGGCAAAATTTGCACATTGAAGGACCACAAGCTCCCCATTGGGTTGATTGCATAAAGTCAATGCAGTCAGCTCTATTGAAAGCAAGATCAGTGATCAATGGAAAAGTTTTTTCAACTGATTGCCACCATGCTTGCTTTCCGGGCTTTGATGCTTTTTTCATTCTGCTCTCTTCCCCAACAGCAAAACCGATCATCATTTTGATTGGGCGAGTCTTTTCAGCAAGCTCAACAAGATCTCTCTTTCCATGTGATCTCTCTTTTTCAACACCAAGAAGATCAGCACAGAAAGCATTGAGCCATCTATAAATTGGCTTGATTTTAAGATTGTCAGTGCAGCTCTTGCTGTTGCGAATAGCAAGACAATGATTTCTCATATACATGGCAACAAGTGAGCTCCAAGCTTCAGTGTGAAAGCCACCATTGATGTGAGAAGTGTCTCTCCCTTTTAATTGGTGCATTTCAATTGTGTCTGATCCAGCCAAGTGAACAAAAAGAACACCAAAGGCTTTGCAAAGATCTTGGATCTTCCAAGCGTGATCATAAACATCAGATCTCTCATTGCCTGTGTCAGAAAAAACAATCACAAGAGATCTTCCATCAAGAGTCCTTGCTCTGAAGTCAGCATCAGTGAAAAGCTTATAGGTGATAGTTGTTGAGTCCTGACCCATGCCATGAGACAAGATGCAAAGACCATTTTCAAGAGCGTTTGTTTTTGAGAAGTGAAGTTGATTTTTCATGATGACCTCCAAAGTCTTTCTGTAATACCAGTATGACCTTGATTGGGGAGATTTTCCAAAATCAATGACTTAGCGTGTATTAATTACAGGGAAGGTGCCAAAAAGTGTTGTCAGTGTCCTTTAAATCTAAGCACTTGGGAGATGTCTGGATTGAAGATCTCAAGGAGCCAATTGGAGAAGGCTTCAGCAAGCATCTCCTCAGTTGTCTCAGACAGGTATCCTGTGAGGCCTATCCTTGCAAGAAGGGCATGGACAAGCTCATGAGCAAGGACATGGATCTTGTAGCTTAGATCATCATCAGAAAGATCTTTGTTTATTTTTAAGACCCAATCTTTGTGGACAAAAAGACCATCACTCTCCATGTCATCAACTTCAATCACTGTGACAATTTTTCCAAGCACAGGGATCTTTAATTTATTGAAGCAAGGACTCATGATCTTTCCTTGAGTAGCATCTTCCATCAATCACAGTCCAGTCATCATGAGTGAAATGGATTTTTTGGATTGTCTCTCCTGTGTTGATATTAATAAGGACCTCTAAAAAACCTGTATTCCACCCGGACACATTAGTGAGATACTCAGCATCCCTTGAGTGCATTGCTGGAGTCTGACTCCAAGTTCTTTGGTGAGTCATGTGTGTAACAGGATCAACAAAACTATAAGAGTCAATAAGTCCCTGATGATGATGCCCATTAGAGCCCGAGAGAGACCTGAGTCTTTTGTCTGGAATATGAGCAAAGACAAACGAGTCAAAATAAATCCTATAGTTTTTTTTCTGCTCATTTTTGATGTCCTGTTTTGTGTATGCACCAAGATCAAACTTTGATGCCCAATTGATCTCAAACTTATCAAGACCAAAGACATCTTTAAAGCCAATGCCCATGACATCAGAAAGCAAGATCCTAACATTGGGAGTCTGATCAGCAAGGAGCTTCAACAGTCTCATCTCATGATTGCCAGCGATCAAATCAATCTGACTATTGGGACAAGCTTTTCTCAGTCTCCTATAAACTTTTTCTCTAACGAATTTAAAGCGTCCAACAATGTCCCAATGCCTTGGATCTGTTTTATATTTTCCAAACTCTAATAGGTCATAAATATCACCATTGAGGACAATCACATCTGGCTGCTTGATCTCACACTCTTTGATAAAGACCTCAAGACTAAATTCACAGCACTCTTTGTCATGCAGATCACTCATGGCCATGATTGTTTTGATGTGATGATTGTGATGAGAGTTTTTCTTATGCTTATTATAATAGGGCAAGACCTCAGTCTCAAAATACTCCCTATAGTGATCAATTGAAGATGCTTTTGCAATTGCTCTTTCAACAGTGTGCTGATGTCTTGTGAGCTCAAGCCCTGCTTGCCTTCTAAATTCTTGGAAGGTCCCAAAGTATTGACCCCAAGTGCTGTCACTAAAAGCACCTGAGTGTCTATAAAAATTTCTAGTGATGTGCTTGCCCCAATTGTCCTCTTGGATCTTTCTGAGATCTGCAATGCAATCTTCTTTGGAGGCATTGGGATCATACTTCTTTGACTGCTCAGAAAGAAGCGCCTTTTGACTTGTTGTCAGCTTGCCAAAGTATTCATCATCACCAATGGCTTGGAGCTCTTTCCAAGACTCAAAGTGTTTATAGATCTGGCGATTGGAGACTTTTGTGAGCTTGAGAAATTCATCTCTTTTGATTATATGATCAGGGCCTCTCTTGGCCTTGACATAAGCTTTGATGATGCTCTTCCTTGAGTCCATGAATTTATTGTAATGCAAAAGGGGATTGTGTGCCTGACTTGTTGCAAAAAAGACAATTGACCCTCATTTCTGAGGGCCATTGAGTCAAGGGCCCATTGGACCCTTGGGATGATTTTAGTTAGATCTTTTTTTTAGAGATTGATTGGATGGAGGATCATCTTCAGTGATGACTTGGAGCTCAAGAATTTGAGCAGTGTGCAGATAGGTCATGTATGACTCAGTGAAGCTTTCTGCTTCATCTGGAAAGACCGTGATGCAATTGTCATCTTCAAGCCTGACAACAAGTGACCCTTTTATTGCCCCTGCCTTCACACAGATGACTCTTGCATGAGGTATGATGTCACCATACTTGGGACTCCTCCATCCAATCAATAGCGGCTCATCAGTGATCATTGATTAACCTCCTTGATTGCCCTTAAAGCTTTGCTTGTATAATCTCTGGAGCCTCTTAAAACGCTCCAGTATCGTGCTCCCCCACAGTACCATGGAGATCCGCTCCTTAAGCACTCGAGACTTTTTTTGCCATTATTGGCAATGTATTTGTCTCTAGTGACCCATCTTTCAAGGATCATAACAGCACACTTGATATTTAGATGAGGATCATGAAGATCACTCTCTTTTTTGAAGGGGCATTTATATCCAAGTGATGACTCAATGGACAATTGAAAGAGACCTCTTGACCAGATCCTTTTGCCATTTCTATCTCTAAAGCTCTCTTGATATTTTGCATCAGGCTTCCACTTGCTCTCCCAAAAAGACATGGTGACAAGGATGTTGCCCCAAAACTTCACAGGATCTTTTTTGACACCAAACTCAGAAAGATCCTTTGGCTCAGCACCAATCAGCTTTGATGACTCAATTGCCTCAACAAGAGTTTTATCCCAATCAGGGTTGGCCCAGGAAAAGCCCTGAGTCTCTTCCCCTTGTGTTGGCATAGGCTCAGGCTTTGAAGGCCCCGGGCCAGTCTGAGGAGCTTGAGCGCATCCCAATAAAATAAACATTAAAAGTAAAATCTTTTTCATCTTAAGTCCTTTTTAAAAATTATAACCATAGTGAGCAATCAGTGCAGCATCAATCAGTCCATCGTGCTCTTTTCTTTTTTTCTCTGGGATGAAGTTGGTCTTTGGGAAGATCCTTTTTGCTGCATTGAGACTTGTTGCTTTTGTGTCGGTCTTTGACTGTCTCACCTTGGCTGATGGATTGTGTCTGATCACTTTGTCATCTTCAATCCAGATCTTCTTTTGCCAGACTGAAGGCTTTACAAGATGATACTCTTCGGCATGGATGTCCAAAAGAGCATGGATCATCCCCAAGTTGTATCCCATCTTGAAATTGACTGAAGCTGAGATCCCATAAAAGGAAGCAATATCTTCAATGACCACTTTGCAACTTGAGATCCCAATCTTATAAACAAGGATCTCGAGCAGTCCCTTTGTTGAAATATATCTCTCAGTCTTGTGAGTCTTTAATCCTGACTTAAGCTTTTTAGGCTTGGCCAATGGAGTTGAGATCTCAAAAGTTGGGATCTCAAAAAGTGTGACCTTATCTCCATCATAAAAAGCAATGCCTCCATCAACACCCGGATCAATCCCAATTACTTTTTGAGACATGAACACTCCTCATTAAAGCAGATGATGCACTTGTCTTTTTTCTTTTTACACATCTTGACCATGGTCCTTGCCAAGCAATTGCTCTGCTTTGTCATAAAGACCTTCTAGTGATCTTTCTTCATCTTCATTCAAGTTGCTTAGTTTTAAAGCTGTGTCGATCATGGTCATTGTGTTTATAATGGCCTTTTTTGTTATGCTGCATTTTTCAGATGTGCTCAAAGCATCAACAGTTGATTCCAGTGCCTCAATTACTTCTTTTGTTTTTAACCCAATCATTTTTGCTCCTTGGTTTTATAAGAATTTTACCATGGTTTTCTTGCATGGCTTTATGTTAAAATTTAGCTCTAGGCAGGTTGGCTTATGCGTTTTAGGGCGTGGGGTTTTACGAATCACCCTGCGCCCTTTCTTCTAAGGATTCTTCAAAATTACAAAACCTGCAAGGAATACCCACAGATTCTTTAACGCATCCGTTTCTATGAGCAGCCTTTATAGCAGTCACCGCCTCCGCAAACTTCTTTTCCAGATCGTCGATTTTCTTTTGTTGATAATCCCACGATTTAAAAAAAACAACTTTAGCACCACACCTTTCTTTAGGAGACACATTGACGCTGACTCTGCGCCACTCTCTTAGCTTCTCTTTGTTGTTGTCAATCATTTTGCACCTTTGCCACCTTGACTCTCTTTGGTCCTTTAAAAGACTTGAGAGCATAAAGCAGGGCTTCAGCTTCAGTGAGGATCTTTTGCTCTTTCATGATTGCTTGGAGCTTTCCATCAATCACATTGGCATCCTTTATCGAAAAGATATAAACCAGCTTTCTAGTGGGGCCAGCATCTTTGCCTGACTCAGATTGATTGACCTCGTTGAGCTCATCCTTTGCCTTTTTCTTTGCAGCTGCGGCCTCTGCTTTCTCTTCAGCAAAAAGGATGTCATCAAGCTCTTTCATGTCCATCCCGGGGATCTCAATGTCATCCATACCATCAAGCTCATGGATCAACTCTCCAAGGAGATCATCATCCCAAGTTGCAAGCTCACCAACTTTGTTGTCAGCAATGTTGAGCTTAATGAACTCAGCTGAAGTCATCTCTTTAACAATGACCGGGACCTCAGTGAGCTCAAGCATTTGAGCAGCAAGCCATCTTGTGTGACCAATGCAGATCACTCCATCTTGATTGATGACAATTGGCTGGACAAAACCATTTTGATCAATGGATTGAGCAACAGCTTCAATTGCTTTCTCATTATTTCTGGGGTTTTTGTCATAGGGGATCAGATCCTCAATTGGGACGTGCTTCATTCTTGGTTTAGCCATTTTGCTTGCTCCTTTAGTTTTTCAACTTCTTTCTGAAGTTTTTTAATTTTTTTTGACTGTAAGTTTATAAATTTAATTTGATCATCATCTTCAGACTCCAGAGCACCATTGGCTTTTGAGAGCTCCTTTCTGAGCATTGCAATCATCGCATCCTTTTTTTTATCTTCCCTTAAGCTTGATCCACAACTTGGGCAAATTACATCACCATCCACAACAATCATCTTTCTTTTCCTAGTTGATCACTCAAGAGCTTTTCTTCAGTGCTTTCTTGTATCGGTAAAAGAGAAAGTCCAAGGTCCATGATTGCTTGATAGTCTGAGCAATTTTCATTGGAGTGCTTTAAGATCCATTGGAAGCTTTTGACACAAAGTCTTGCTCCCCAATCTTCAAGCTCTTCTTTGAAAAGATGAGTCTCTCCATCAACAACAAAGTCCCGGGTCCCATGAGGACAATGGTCACTCTGGTATGTCCAGCCCATGTTGTTTGAATAATTCTTTGAGCTCTTGCTCTTCTTTCCTTTCATCATCTTTCTCTTGGCGTGTCTTTCTCTGTTGTATGATTTTCCTTTCTTTGTCATAGCTATAGCATCCATGCTCATTTTCAAGCTCAAAGGGCCATGATCTTTCTTGAGGATCTGGTCTTTTCTTGATCCATCTTATGGCCTCAAATTTAAATCTTTTAAAGTCACTTGATGAGAGCTCAGTCATTGTGACCCCGAGCTTTGCCCTTGGGTCTCTATGAATAACTCCCCTTCTCTTCACATTGAGATCCATCACATCATGAAAAGAGATCCCAATTGAAGATGTGTCACTCACACTCTCTCCTTTAAAGTTATTGTCTTATTTTTTCGATCAATCTTGTGAAAGTAAAAGCAGCGATCCCCAAAGAAATAATGATCCGGGTATGCTGGGCGAAAAGATCCATCTTTGCTCTTGAGCATTGGGACAACAACACTTGTGATCTGATACTCTCCATTTGAAAAGATCACCAGAGCTCTCATTGTGCTTTCAATGCCTGTGATATTTATTTCATTCAACATCCATGTCTCACTTGGACCCTTTTCTTATTTTTGTGTCAGTGAGTCCTTTGTGATTTTCCAGGGCCTTAAGCAAAGAGTCTGCAAGGGTCCTGAGTCCATGCTCTTTCTTAATGGCCTGAAGTTTTGAAGTGATGATCCTGTGCTCTTTTCCATTGAGCTTGAAGGTCATACTTTTCACAAGGGCCTCTTCATCAATTGTATCATCAACAGTCCCACTTTCTCCAAAGTCTGCTTGGGAAGATCCATGAGTCTCTGAGTGTTTATGTCCAAAGATCTTATCAATGTCTTTGTCTTGGAAGCCCGGGACTTGGATGTCAGTGATCTCTTCAAGAAGAGTCATGCACTTTCTGAGCTTTTTATTGTCCCACTTGGAGAGCTCCCCGGTTTTATTGTCTGCAAGATTGTAGTCAATGAACTCTCCATCACTCATCTCTTTTCTGACACAAGGGATCTTGATCATGTTGAGATCTTTGGCGGCTGCCCATCTTGAGTGTCCAGCACAGATCCTATTGTCTTGATCAATGAGAAGGGGCTGAAGAAAGCCATGCTTTTCGATTGATGCTTTGACGGCCTCAATTGCATCTTCATTTTTTCTTGGGTTGTGCTCATAGGGTTTTAAGTCATGGATGAGGACGTGCTCAACTTCAATTCTTGTCATGATGTCTCCTTTCAATCATCTTTCTTTTTCGTTTTGTCTGCTCGGCCCAGGTAGTCTCTGGACTTGAAGATCTTATTGACCAAAGAGAAGGGGACCTCACTGTCTCCCACATAGGCATTTTGCTCAAAGGTCAAAGCATACCAGCCAGCGGCTTCCTTGTGATGTCTAAATTTTGCAACTCTTAAAAGGTTATAGATCTTTGCATTGGATGTGAATTTTTGAATAATATAAAGATATTCTGCATTGAGGGCCAGCTCTTTTGATCCCCTTATATTTTCTGGAGAGACAACTTTATTGAAATTGTCAGTCACCTTGGAGTCAGTGTGAGCAACACACAGGATTGCTTTGCCTGTCCTCTTTGGAAAGTCTTTTAAAAACTCAGCTGCTTTGTTTTGACCCCAAAGAGAAAAGCGTTGATTGTAAAAAGCTGATGTTGTTGCATTGTCAATGAGGATCATGAAGGGGTCCACCTCTTCCACCATTTGCTCAAAGTATTCAAAGAAGTCTTTCTGATTTTCTTTGTATTGCTCTTCAATTTCTTTTTCTTCAACAAAGAAGATGTTGGAAAGGACTGACTTGTCCATCTCATGGATCAGCTCTTGATACTCTTCAACAGTCTCTTCAGAAAGCCAAATCAGGATCTTGAAGTGAGCTGCAACTTCAGCTGCAATGCACTTGGCAAGAGTTGACTTTCCAGCTCCAGTTGTTGCCATGAGAAGATGGAGAGAGTCTGGCCTAATGCCATTGTGCTTCCTTAAAAACTCATAGCGACTGTGCACAAAGACTTGATCATTTTTGTCTCTGTGAGTCTGGATCTCAAAGTCAGTGACTGGACGTTTTATTGTCATTGCTTTCCTTGCATGATTGCATCAAGCTCACCAAAGGGCTGATCAGCAAGCTCTTCTCCATCCCTCTCATTGAGATACCTTTCAAAGTTTGAAGCTCTGAAAAGAGTCTGAGGGGTCAAATAGGCATCCATCTTGGGATCACCTTTCCATTGATCTGATTTCTTCTTGATCACAATCTTGAAGTCCTCAAGGTTGTGTCCATCTTTGATCCTTTCAAAGACAAGCTTGAGAGATGCTTTTCCTGTTGGGGAAAATTTCTTTCCTGTTGTGCTATTTAAGAAAGAGATCACCTCTTTGGCATTGCTCATCATTGCATCATGCTTGGGATCTCTTTTTGAGACCTTCATCTTTGGCTCTTCATCAAAGCAGATGACTGCCTTTCCTTTTTTGATCTCAATATGAAGAGAGTTGCAGTCATTTAAAAAGGTGCCAATTGTCATGATCTCCTTGTCTCCAAGATGCTGATCAGTGTTCACTTCAATTTTCAAAGGCCCTCCCTTATGATGTATTTTTTGCAAACCTTGCAAGTCACATCCTTTTTTATAGTGGTTTTTAAAACGCCATAAGCTGATCTGGTATTGCATGGGATTGATTCAAAGTGAGTGATCACCATGCTATATCCTTTTAAGTTTTTTTCATTTAATCTTTTTCTGGCTGCTTTACTTGGAGTCATGCAGTGATCACAATTTTCTGGAAAGGATCTTTTTCTTATAATATCTCTCATTTTTTTTACAAAAAAAGATTGGCAAGATTGGCATTTCATTTTGAACACCCTCCTTTTAGTGCCACACTTTTCAAAGACTGGCTCAAGCTCATCAACAACTGTCCAGCATCCAAAAGAAAAGCCAATTGGGATCTCTCTTTTTTTCAAAATAACCTCCCTGTAAAAGTCTCTTTGCCATCCATGATGTTGCAGTAAATTTCTGCACAGGCAATGGCATCAGATAGGGCCTCATGGTGATCTAGTTTTATATTATAATGATCTGCAATTGTGTCCAGCTTATGATTGGGAAGCTGCTTGAGATTTTCCCTTGCAAGCTTCAATGTGCTGATTGACTCTTTTGCAAAAGCTTTCTGATAAGAGGTCTCAATATCCTCTTTGAAAAATGTCATCCTTAGCCATTCTGGATCAAGATTGCCATTGCCATGATAGACCAATTGGATTGGGAAAAAGTCTTTGATTGGGAGGAGCCAATTCATTATAGAGATCAATTGGGATCTTCTTTCTGGAAAGGATGAAGCTTGCCAGTATGAGATCCCATGGACCTCTTCAGCTTCCTTTGACCAATACTTTAATGAGGTGCCTTGGATCTCCCAATTCATTTTTCTTCCAAGTGTGAGATCCTCTAATATCTCGACAAAGGCCCAAGTTATTAGATCACCTCCAAGCTTGTCCCAATTTGTGAACTCTCCATCACAAGCAAGAGCAATGACTTTCTTCATCTTAGATCCTCATTGCAAGAAATGATGTGATCAATCACATCAACAGTCATGGCCTTTCCCATTAGACGATAAGATGCAGTATTGCTAACACCTTCAGTCCATCCATCTGGGAAAGTTTGAAGTCTCTCAGCTTCAGTTGGAAAGATTGGTCTCCAGTCCCCTGCTTTGAGATTATAAGGGAGAAGGTCTTTTCTCTCAAAAACTTTGCGAGGACTGAAGTCCAATCTTTTGCGAGTGAAAAAGGTCATTGCCTCTGAGCCATTTATTGAGCCTGTGAGACAATTCGCTTTCCCATCTTGCCTTAATCTTTCATCATAGGATCTTGAGCCGTCCTTGTGTCTCCTAGTGGACTTGCTCCAGCTGTGTCCAAATCTAAATGGACACCTAAGCTTGATGTCATTGAGTTGTATAAATTTATTTTCTGGCATTGAGACATCCCAATTGCACCAGTATAGCCTTGATCTGTTTTGTGCAGATAAGAGAGAAGAGTTGATCTCAATTGGCTGGACCCCAAGGATCTTTGAGATCTCATCTTTGGCGGCCTTGGACATGGAGCTGACATTTTCAAGTAAAAACCACCTGGGCCTTAGCTTTTCAATTGCCTCAACATATTTAAAAAACAAAATTGAGTCTTTCCCTTTTAAGTGCTCTCTCTTATCACCAGCTCCTTGGCCAGCATTTTTAATGATGCTTAAGTCAGTACATGGAGACCCCCCGACTATAAGATGAACCTCTCCAAAAGACTTCCAATCACTAAAGCGTCCAACATCTCCCATCATTGGTGTACTTATAAAATGCTTGGAGAAGATCTTGATTGCATCTGGATCAATTTCAAAAGCTCCCTTGCAGTGTCTTTCAATGCCCTTTTTTCTTAAGGCATTTCTGATCCCAAGAGATCCCCCACCAGCACCGCAAAATAAATCTAAGTAGATCATTTTATTTTTGCCTTTACTTCTATGTGAGCAAGATCTTCAGTCACTTGGACCATCTTAAGGTTGAGATCCTTGTTGCCCTTTAAAACCTCAAGCCTTGCCAGACAATTCATGGCAACAAGCTCACCTTCAGTGAAAAAGCTTTTTCCAATTTTCTCAGCACTTGCTTTTTGCACATCACTAAGTTGATCATCTCTCATTAAATAGTATTTCACTTCATCTCCCTTCTTTCATTCCAGTGAAAGTAATAGTGGACTGCTCTTGCCATTGCCATCTCAAGAGATGTGTCAATCACAGTAAAATTGGCACCGCAAAAAGTTGAGTCAAGAGTCTCATCTTTCCAATCATCCATGTGCTGATTGGACACAAGGTATCTCCCATAAATTTTGTCAAAATAGATTGATACAGAAAAAGGAAGCTTCACAAAGCAGTCCATTAAGTATCTCATTGAAAGAGGTGCAATGGGACTTGTCCCAAGCAGCTCACAAATTGTGTTGGCCAAGACTGACTCTTCCCTTGAAAAGAGATCAATCTTCTTTCTCCTGTTGTTTTTCATGTGTGTCCCTTTAAAAGGGGAGGGCCAGTGTTGCTCCTGGGCCTCCCCCTGTGTGTGCTCCAAAGATCCCTGACCCAATTGGGATCTCCCCCCTTGATTAAAAAGGGATGTCATCAGCTGTAAAGCTTGTGTCATTTTCTGTTGTTGCTGGGGGATCAATGTCTTTGGCATCTTCAATATATGCCCGAGTGTCAATGTCAAAGTCATCAAGGACATTGGGATCATCAATCTGACATCCCCCAATCTTGTTGACCCAATCAATGTCCCAATAAGTTTTTCCTTGATACTCTCTGGACTCTCCAAGAGTGAGACTTAAGTCTTTGGTTGTGTTAAGAGCATCATCATTTTTTAGCATTTTTAGATTGGCACCTTTAAAACCCATGATCTCCAATTGTCTCATCACGTTCTCATGAGTCTTAGGAGTAAGATACCCGGTCCAAGAATGACCACCAGTGAAAGTCACTCTGATAAAAGGAGTGCCTTTGTTTTTACTTTTGCCCAAGGTCCATCTTTTCACTTGGCCAACAATATTGTCTCCCTGCTTTAGTTTTGCCATTACTTATCTCCTTGATGTTGTTTTATTCGATTGAGTGCGATCCTTAATGAAGGAAGATCCTTTTTGTGCTTGTTGCAAAAGTCAGTCATGATCTTCTTTTGTTTTTCATCTTTGACCTTTTCGATCTCTTCCAAGCACTCTTTAAGCACTGCCTCTGGAGTCTCATTAAAGGCCTTCTCATAGGCCCTCCAAAGAAGATCAAAGCCTCCCTTGCTTGGCATCTCAAGAGTTGGGGCAAGGCCTATCCTGTTTTTGGCATCATAGTGAGCACTGAGCTGAGTGTGTAAAAGTCTTTTTTCAACATCAACAGCAACAGTCTTGTCATCAATTGTCTTGAGTGCAATGTCCTTCTTGGCAAAGAGGACCATCTCAAGCTGTCCAAAAATAAACTCATGGGCTTTTTTGTGTATTGCCATTTTATATCTTGAATAGGTGACACCCTTTTCAACATTGGCCCTGGAGCCCTCCATTGCATGAGCAAGAAAAATAAAATGGATCTGATGCTTGTCTCTTATTTGACGGCAAAGAGAGATGATCTGACTCCAGCGATTGAGGGCAATGTCAAAACCTTTTTGCCATCCAATGTCATCAATGCTTTCTTTGTTTTTACTCTCAGCAACATCCTTGTGAATGAGTCTTTCCAACTCGTCAATTGTGTCAAAGACAATTGTCTTAAAGTCAGTGATCTTCTCTTCATCAAGGATCTCTTCAAGATCACTGATCACCTCTTCAAACTCTTTGGGCATTGGATCTCTTCTCATCACATCAAGATTGTGCGTTGACTCTTCAAAATCAAAAAAGAAAGGATCTGGAAAAGATGCAGCAAAGGTTGTCTTTCCAAGACCTGGGCCACTGTATAAACCAAAGAAGAGGGGCTTTTTGACTCTCCCTTTGGATATTTTTTGAAAAAGACTCATAACACCCCCATGTTATTTATTTTATATCGCTCTATTGCTCTTCTAGTTGCCTCTCTGTGATGACCCTTTGGAAAAGTCTTTTGCTTGTTTATTTTTGAAATTGGCCCTGCGCTTAAATTTAAAAGATCAGATGCACATCTGAGCCCTTTTGTTTTTATAATTGAGCAAAGATCAGAAATAATTTTTTTGTCATCCAACAAGAGCAACTCTGGAGCAATCAATGCAATTTCTGGATCATGGAAAGTTAAAAGATCAGCTCTGCTCATCTCAGTAATTTTCTTTATTGCCCTGACCTTAAGCTCATCAGTGCTCATTTTTACGAAAGGCATCATTTTGATTTTTCCTTAAAGCTTTTTAGACCCTCTCCGACTATTGCAATCAAGGTCTTTGGGATACCTTCATTTGCCCATCTCTCAACTGTCCTTGTTGTCTCATGCCCAAAGTGCTCTGCAAGCCTTAAAGGTCCTTTAGGCTGCTTTAAAAACTCTCTTAGCAGCTCTTGCTCCGTAGTGACTGCATCTTTGCCCCACTGTCTTTGTGTGCTCAATTGGCCCCCTTATTTTTTAAAAAATCATTCAAGGTCTATTTTGCAGATCAAAGACCCTTTGGAAAGCATAATTTTGCACAAAATCTTTAAAACTATTTTATTCAACAACTTGACTCAATGCTCTGATCTCTGAGCTCTTTGCAATCCTAAAGAAGTTGTGGAAAATAAATCAACAGCAACATTGGAGGCATTTATGACAAGCAAGTCGAAGACTTCACAACAGGGAAGATTGAAAGAATTACAAGATGAGATCTCTGCATTGACATTGCAGATGCAAGAGAAGGACTCAATCATTAATGGGCTTAAGAAATCAAAAAGATCTGATGGATCTCTTTGTGAGCTTGAGTCTGAGATCTTAGATGAAGCAAGGAAGATTGCAACAAATCAAGTAAGCTCTTGCTTCACTCTTGTTGAAAAAACAAGACAGCTCATCAATCTTCAGAAAGCATAAAAACAAAAAGGCCCTCAATCCTGAGGGCCATCTCTTCTCCTTTAATTTATTTTTAGCAGGGGATTTCTTCAACATCCAAAACTTCTCTAAGTAAAGCAGGATCAAGATCAAGATCCTCAGTGCCTATCCTAACGTAAAGATCAATTGATTGATCTGGACCAACACTTATGAGATCAACATCATCTGTGCTGAGAGTGATTTTAAGATGACCAGATTTCACTTCAACAACTTCAATGCCTGATGCTTCAACACCAACTGTCTCCTCAGTGACTGTTGGGATCACATCATTGGATGACTCGGAAAGAGTGTTGTCTTGGATCTTCAAAAGATCCTGGGCCCTTGCTCCATCATTGCCCCCAAAGGTGATGTCAAAAACACCGGGGCTCACATCAGCAACACTTATCCCAGAAAGCTCAAAAAAGTTATTGAGCTCAGTCTGGATCTGAGCAGCAAGCACATCATGATCAAGAGCTGGAGTCACTTCATCACTAAAGGAGAGCTTGAAAGATCCTGCATCAGCAAGCTTAAGATCTAGTCTTTGCACTTCATCAACACCACTAGTTGCTGGAGCATATTTCTTAATACATCCCTTTGAGTGTTGGATTGAAAGTCTAATGAGACTCCATCCAGTCAGATCCTTTGGCTGACCTTGCTCATTTTGTACAAAGAGATCAAAAGTTTTTCTTCTCCCTTTAAGTATTTTAATTTTCCTTTCCATCTTAAGTCCTCACTTCTTGTTGTTGGTCATTTATTTTTTGATTGAGTTGAGAGTCTTGCAATGAAGCTTTTGCATCATCATCTCGGATCATAACTTTTAAAGGTCCATGATCAACAAGCCTGACTGAGCACATCCCGGATCTTGTCTTTGAGATCAGCCTGTCTGGAGTGTTCACAATGATTGTCTTTGTCACTCCTCCTGACTCTGGTCTTGCAACAAAAGATCTCACTGCCTTTGTCTTATGGCCTTCAGTTGGAGAGTTGATGATGATGATCCAATCTCCCTCTGGATCTGAGTCTGAAGTTGGGATCTCAAGAAGATAAAAGCCAGAGAGCACACCTGTCCCGAGCTCACTTAAGGCAATGGGGAGCAATGCAGAGCCATCTGGCTTTGTGACAAAGGCTTCAACGTCAGTCAGTCCAGTCCTTTGATTTTTTGCCTCATACAAGACCTTTGCATTGGTCCCCAAGTATAGCATCAGAGATCCTTATGTTGCAGTCCCACCAAAGAAGGTGCGATTCCCAATTGACTCAAGTGAGTGATCAGCTTCAACAAAGCCAGCACCTTTTGCAGCATCAACACTTGAGCTTAGTGTGTTCACACTTGATTGACTTGCTTTAAGATCAAGCTGAGTCCTAATTGCACTAAGGCCATAGGTAGCATTAGCAAGCTCTGACTCAACTCCATCTGTGTTGGCATCAATAGTATCAAGTAAAGTCTTGAGTGCAGAAAGACCAAAAGTTGCATCATTCACAACAGATTGGATGTCAGCAACTCTTGGCTGCATATCAGCTGTGTCAGTCAAGATGTCTTGTGAGGTTGCTTCAAGTGCAAGTCCAGACGCCTGGGCCTCTTGGACAACTTCAGTTGTTGCACCTTGAGTGAGGGAATTAGATCCTTCAATGTAATCAAATTTAAAATTTAGTTGCTCAAGAGCAGCTGTGTCCGGGATGTCCAACTCAAACTCATATTGTCCTTGAGCATTTCTTGCCAAGTAAAAAGGCTGTGCAGTAAAGCCAACAATAAGTGAGTCTCTTGAGTTGCCAGACTCATCAGTGATCTGAAGCTGGATCTGCTCAGCATCTGGATCTTCCATGTTGCCATTGTTGTCATAAAGATAAGCTGGGATCTTATATCTCTTTGTCCCGGTCTCAAGTCTAATAAGTTGTTTTGGGATTGGGGCTGAAAATCTTGTCACATTGGAGATGTTAGTCACACCATTTTGCACAAGATCAATAAGCGTCTTTAAGTTTGAAAGACCAACTGAAGGATCATTGATGACTGTGTTGGTATCTTCAACAGTTGACTTTATGCTTGTTGTATCTGAAAGGATAGAGTCAACATTGCCATCAATGACATCAATCTTCCCTTCAATAGTCCCAAGAGTTGTGTTGAGATCATCAGCATCATTTTCCAAGATCCATCTTGCAGCTGTTGCTGGAGCACTCTTGGAAGCTGAGTTGATATAAAAATCATAGTACCCAGCACCGCCATAGCCAGATAAAATCACTGGAGTCAAAAGGAGCTCATAACGTCCATTGCCAATATCAGAAAGAGAGACACCAGTTGCAACTGAGACTCCATTTCTCCTGATGTTAGCTGTGACATCAGAGAGACCAGTTTCAGCATTTTTTGCGGTATAGATTACACGTTCATTTTTTAAGGCCATAAGTCCTCCTCCTAAATTGCCTGACTTTCGCCAGTGTCTATATTTTCATTAATGGTATTTTGTGCAGTCTCAATGTCAGTCAAGATTTCATTTTGTTTTGCTACTCTCTCACTGACAAGAAAGATCTCTTTTCCTTTTTGATAGTCCTCATCTAAAAGCGTGAAGGCCGCATCAGTATAAACTTCAACAATTGCAGTAAAGTTGCCAATCACACTTGGGATAAAACTTTGATTGATATAAGTTCCATTTGATAAGTGAGGCATTGAAAAGGGAGATCCTGCAACTTCATTGAAAGCTGCATCATAAACCCTTGCCCTTAGAAATCTATCAGTCTTTCCATCAAAAAGAGTCCCAATGATTGGCAATGATTGTGTGAGCTGGACCTCAATCAACTTTGACCTCCTCACACTTGATATTAAAAATTTCACTGTCATCCATATTCCAAAAGAGATGACCCATCACAAAGCCAAGTGAAAATGCAAAGACAAAAACAATGCTTGGATACTTGTGTGAGATCCTGATCACATTGGCCGAGATTGAGGCCTTTTTGCCTTGGGATCTAATGAGATAAATATCCCAAATAAAAATAAACAAAATAAAAAGCGCAAAGACTATTAAAAAAGTGTTCATGCTTTGACCTCGTGAAGCTCATAGTTGACAAGGATGACTTTTTCTTCATTGCTGTTGTTTTTATAGGTGCATCTTAAGATCATGCCACCATAAAGATCTGCATCATAGTTGCTTGTGCTTGAATAAGGGCCATCAGGAATCTTCACACCAAAGCCAAACTGATTGAGCTTAAAGTTGGTAGTCTCAGGAGTAACATCGACACCTGAGAGATCATTGTTGTCAGTATCGTGGACTGTGAAATCAACTTCATTGCCATGAGTGTTGCCAAAGATCTCTGCTCCAGAAAATTTTGCCTTGGGATAAGGGATCACAAAATCAATGTCATCAGTTGTATTGGCAGGGATTGTCTTTGAGATCCCATGGACTCTTTTAAATAGTGACTCGCCTGTTGCCAAAATCTTAGAGTCAAAAGGATTTTTTACTGTGACATTGCTGGCCCTGGAGGACGTGCTCTTTTTTGATTGATATTGATTCTCATAAATAGTTTGATCTTTATTCTTTGGATCTGACTTTGGAAGCACACAGTAAAAAACAAGATTTCCATCAGCAACATATAAACGATAGTTGTCATGATCATCAACAGTCTCAACAAAGGGCTGACTATTTTGCACCATTGTTTTAAATGTCAAAAAGTTTATAGGTATCATTTAAAAAATCTCCTCAAAAGAAAGAGCTCCAAAGCAATCTGCATTGTTGTTGAGTGATCTTGCTCTTAGCACTAAAATCTCAGAGTCTCCATTTATAAATTTTCCTATTTTTTGAGCATTGCCAATTGTTTTATATGTTGCTGTCAGATCAGCTGCAACAAAATCTCCATCAAGGATAATGCCACCAGTGTGAGCTGTTGCTGAAAGATTGACCTGTGCTGAGCTTTGGGCATCAACATCAGTCCAAGTGCCACCTGTCAGAGTGCCACCTTTTACAATCTCAAAAAGAAGTCCATCTAAGCTTGCTGAAAATACAGATGCTTTTATTGGATTAAGATTGGATGTGAGGCTTAATGCCTTAAGTCTAATTGCAACTAATGGGACAAAGGACCCATTGCTTGAAAGTGATTTTTCTGTTTGATTTTTGACAAATCTTTTTTGAGCAAAGAAAGTTGATGTCCCTTCACTGATACTTGCTCCACAGGACACCTTAAGTGTTGTTGCTGAAGCTGTTGCTCCAGTGTTGGTGATCCTGTATCTCAGGGGAAGAGTTGCATTTCTCATGTATTTAGTTGATGAGATCAAGTTGCTGTGTAGTATTGTGTGCATCAAAATAAGCTTGTCACCAATAGCTGCCCAGAAATAAACAGCACCAGCACCGAGCCATTGAAATTGCACAAAGAAGATGATTGGCTTTGTAAAGTCAGCTGTGGCTCCTGACTCACCAGTCCCATCAAGCTTATCACCATTAAAGGATGATTGGGGGACATTATTTTCAACAACTGATCCAGACACTGAAGATCTTATTCCAACAGAAAAGGTGAGTCCTGTCATGCGAAAATAAAAGCCATCAAGCGCATCAGCATAAGACATCTCTTGAGTGACATTTGCTTTGGGCTGAAATTGATTGACCATGATCACACTATTTTGCTGGCCCGGAGTATATTTTATTCTTTGAAAAGTTTGAAGGACTGCTTGAGATCCATTTGCTGTTGTGACATTTAGATTTCTTGTGGCCTCTTGTTGATCATAGGTCACAGTGCCACCATTAGAGACTGAAGTGTCAAAAAGATCCAGCCTTGCATTTTCAATAAAGTTGAACTCATAAATTACACTTGGCAATGATGCTTTTAACCTTCCAAATGCCGTGAGTGACTCTGGACCAAAGCTTGTCCTTGTCTTTAGATTGTCCCCAACATTGCCAATGAGTGTGCTGTCAGTGCCACCTTTTATAAAAAACTTTCCAGCTGAAGGACCTATGATCATTCTTTTTCTCCAGCAATCTTTTGATCAATTGTGTTCACTGTCCTCTCCCAATTGGTGATTGAAGATCCTGAGCACTTATTGCTTTTTTTACATATTTTTATAATGAAAGACTTGATTGCGGCCCAGGATTTTACAGGCATCTGGATCATCTTTGGCCTTAGCTCCCACCAAGTCTCTCCCTCCCAAGTCTGATGATCTGAGATCTCAAACTCTTTGGAGCTCATAGTGTTCACGCAAAAGCCTTTTGATGGATGGATCTCAGTGCATAAAGGGACATCAGGGGGAGTGACTGCGCAGCTAATTAGTGAGCTTAATAAGATCCCTAAAAGCATCCTTGAGATTTTTTTCAGCCTCTTTTTTTGCATTGGGATCTTCACTCCTTTGAGCCTCTTGATTTTTGATTGATGCTTCCAAGAATTTTCGGCCTTGTCTGGAGGTCCTAAAGTCAGTGAAAGCAAGGTATGTTGTGAGCTCTGTCTCTCTTATTATAATTGAGATGACAATCTCAAGCATCTTTTTTGTCAAAGGGCCCAGGGGACCCCAAGTAAGCCAAGTGACCTTGGAAAGAAGGGAGGAATACACTGATTTTAAAAGCTGCTTTTGCAGTGTGTCCTTTAAAAGGTCAATGTATTCATCCCTAGTCATTTTCTAATTTTCTTGACCATCAATTTTGTCAATTAGACCGTCAAGGACTTCATCTGCTTTCCCTTTTACGGCAGTCCAGATCATGTCATCATAAGTATTGGGAGTCATGGCCACAATCTCTCCAACAATTTCAAAGGCAAGATCTTGAAGGTCTTGGACTGCATCTTCAGCAATATCAAGTCCCTTTGCTTTTGCCTTTTCAACAATGATTTTTTTTAAGTCTTGTTTAGTCATCTCACGCTCCTTTGTTTAGAGATGTATTTTACTTTTTATATAGGCTCCAATCATACCGAAAAGAGCCCCCATTGCTCCAACTTTTACTTTCAATCCTGACAAGATCTTCATCTGCTCTTTCTGATCACTCCTAATGTCTTTCACGTCCTCTGTAAGATCATCAAGCTTTTTCGTCAAAAGCTCCCAAGCCTTGTCATCAATCATCCTGATCTCCTATTGACAACTTTTATAGTCATCAATCATTTTTAAAGCCTGAGTCTTGTCATCTTCCATGATCAAGGTGCCATCAGCATTTAGATCAATAAGATCCTGTCTGACATCACAGATTGATCCATCAAGAAGATCATCTCTCATGGTTTTTAAAGTATTTCTCAGCTGCCTTCTTTGGGCCTTTGAAAGACCCTTCTTTTTATTTAAGATCTGCACTGAGGCATAAACCCGGCGGCCAAAGTTCATGTCCTTCATCTTGTCTGAGATCTCTTTTTCTTTGGCAAGTCTTGCATTTCTTTTTGATATCCAATCAGACTTAAGATCAGGATCTTCAACAACTTTAAATTGACCAGATCCAATCTGGGGATAAGTTGTCTTGGTGCAATAAACCTCTTTAGGATCAGAGTCCAAAACCTTGACTGCTCTCTCTTCAATGTCAGTGCAAGTCTTTGCCTCAAGCTTTGACTGGCAATCTTCATCATCAAGACAAGTCTCGCCTTGAGACTTTGTGATTGTTGGATTTTCAAGATCTGGCTTCATGATCTCAACTTTCTTGTGAAAAGCTTTGTTGTATCCAACAGGGATCTTTAAGCATTGGCCCGGACAAATTGATTGGGATCTATAAACAGTTGTCACAGATCCAGCATCAATCTCACTCACTGGAACAAATTGAGCCCAAGATGAAAGTGAAAATAAAAGTAAAATTAAAAGCTTCATTTATAGTCTCCTATTTGTTTTTGCTGCAAAAAATTGAGTATGATGAGTCAACAGCTGCACCAGATGATAAAACAGTGTTGGTCCTTACTGTCTGAGGAAGCACAAAAGCATCAATCCTATTATTTGATGAGTCTGTGAACCCAACTTTATCATCAGCATTTAGTGTTGTCGCTACGCATTTTAAATTGGAATCTGTAAAAACAACTTCAACAAGTCCAACATTAAACCGTTGTAAAGAATTTATAAACCAACAGTCTGGATCTGATGAGTCAAAAGAAACCGCTCCGGCCACTGTATTGATAACATGACAAGCCCCCTTCTCTGATCCTGCCCTTGATCTTGTTGAGACTTGATTGTCAACAATTGGTCTTGAGACAAAATTTTCAACAAGTCTGACTTTAATGTTGACGGCAAGCTCATTGGCTCCTTGTGCAACAATAACAGTTGATGTTGTATTGACTGTCTGAAGGTATTTGAGTCTGAAAGTTGCTTTTCCAACAGACTCAATATCAATAGTATCACACCAATAGTGTCCAGTCTCTTCTTTTTGAAGGCCAGAGACAGCACCTGTTGACTGTCTTGAAAACCCAAATCTTCCGGTGCCTTTTGTTATTGGTGATGGTGAGTTATTTTCAGTTAGCTCCCACCTAAAAGCTGGATCACTGTCTTGAGTCCCACCATCTTGAGCACCTTGCCTTATTGTCACTGAGCCGCAAACCTCATAGGCACCTCTCACTGGAGCAATGAAACTTATCCCCAAGTTTTCCTGTGATGTTGAGCACGTTACCCCAGAGCTTTCCTCAGACTCACAAGGTATCTGTGATGATCCTTTATTTTCTGTGAGTGTCCAGTTGGGAGATGAAATTGAGTTTGATACTGATCCACTTGTCACTGTTAAGTTATTGCTTAGGCCTCCACTTATGCTTGCATCAATAAAAAAGTTAGCTTGCTCTGAATTAAAAGCCTGTTGAGTCTCGTTGCTTGTTGGAAAGTAATGAAGAGACATTTTCAATCCAGTTTGAGAGAGTCTTATGGTTGCAGGATTAGACGCATTGGAAGCAGCTCCTTGAAGTCTTATGAGAGCAGCTGGATAATCTTGATCAAGATCAAAAGTCATGACTATTGTTGGGCCAGAATAAACAACTCCATCTGGGCTCCCACCGTTACTTTCTACAGTTCTACTTGTCACAACAGGAAGGGCTCCACTTGATATTGATGACCTAAAATAAACAGGCGAGTTGATGCTGTTGGTAAAGTCACCAAAAGATCCTTCAAGTGTTAAAATGTAGCTACCTTTTTTTAGTATAGGAAAAGAAATATCTGGCTGGACTCCACTAGAGAAGTCTTGAGCTTCTCCCCTGAGTGTTCTTGGGAAGTCATCACAGTCATTGTCTGGATTAAAGGCATCAAAAGGGCCTGTTGCATTTGTAAATTCACAATTTGGAGTGTCTCTCCATTCGATTGATCCAATGAAGGCTGGACTCAATCCAATTGGAGAGACATTTTTATTGCTTCCCAAGTATGCTTGATCAAAGTCAATTGTCCCAGCACCTGTTGATGTGATCCTTAGTTTATAAGTCTCACCAGCATCAGGGCATCTAAAAGTAATTGTTGGGGCCTTAAGCCATCCATCATTGAGATCTGCAATGTCACCTGATGAGAGCAAGTTGTTGCTTGAGTCAAGAGCTGCATAAGTGAAGGCATTGTCTCCTTGAAAATATCTGAGATCTGCCATACATCCAAAGCCAATCTTGTCTGAGACTGTGACAAGTGTTGTCTCAACATACTGGCCAGCACCTGTTGCAACATATCTTGCAAATTTAGTGTCTCCCTCGATCCCATTTGTGAAATCTTCTTGAGTGAGAGTCCCTCCTGATGTTGTCCAATTGGTGAGACCATCTTCAAAACTTGGATTGAAAGCAGAGAGTGAGTTGACACCTCCATCTCCTCCTGATCCAGATCCAGAGCCAATCTTTTTCCAAAGAGCTCCATCATCATTTGAAAATTCAAGGACCCCAAGTGTCTCATTGGATCTGATTTTTCTAGTCGGGCCCAGGTTGATCACTTTGTCTGAAAATGATCCGGGCTTTCCAAGATTGAGCTCATCACTTGTGATTTTTGCTCCATGAGCACTGGACAAAAATACCAGCGTCAAAATAAATAAATAACCTAAAAGATTTTTCATCTCTCCCCCTTATACTCTAATTTCAAAAAGTTGTGTCATTTTTAAAAGTCCAACATAGCTTGCACCAGTGAGATCATCAGTTGTCACTTGGAGCTCGGCCGCATCAGTGTCAGCATCATCAATTGAAAAGATAGCACCAGCATCATTAAAAAGAGAAAAGCTCTCTTGCTCCCAATTGTCATCTCTTGAATTGTATCTACAAAACAAGATCCCGGCCTCAACAACACTCTGAGTGTCAGTCTTTCTTTCAATGTAATAAGTTGAGACTCTTAAAAGATGAGTTGACTTATTGAGCACTGAAAAACCAGTCACAGCTGCACTTGCAGTGTTATTTGCAAGAGCGTAATTGACTGGATCTTTTCTCCCACCTCTAAGCAAGAGCTCAAGAAGGGCCTCATAAAGTTGGCCTTCATTGGCCTTGGCAAGTGTGATGCCCATTTCTTCAATGGGCTTGATGATCTCTTCTTGAAAAGAGTTGAGTGCTTCAGCACTGACAACAGTTGCTGGGATTGAAAGAGCTGGATCTCCCTCTGTGTATCTATTCCCGGCCGTTGCCCCTTCGCTGTCTATTCTGAACATTTTCGCCTCCTAAGCTGCAAATCTAAAAAGTGCAATTGTATGTGCTGGCTTGTGCTTATTTATTAAGCACTGGATTGTTGGATTGGAAAAAGATCTCAAAGGATCTCCAGCTCTTGAAGGCCCAGCTCTGAACACTGTTGCACTTTCAACAGGGGCTGAAATAACAAAAGCATAACGCCAATTGCCATTTGTCAAAGAGTCCCCGGCCCTTCCTTGACCAGCTCTAAATGGAGGCTGATCTTCAACATCAATCACATCAATATCAATCCCAAAGTTATTCACAAGGTTTTTATAAAAATCAACATTTTGACCTCCAAGAGTTGTGAGCACTTGGATGATCCTTTCTCTTCTTTCTTGCACAGTGAGATTTTCTGGCTCTTTTTCACAGGCATCTGGAAGAGCAAGAAGTCTCTCCCAATCAGTCAAAAGATTGCTTGTTGTGTCTGGAAAGACATCATCAATAAAAGCCTTGCTTGCATCCTCAATCCTGCAAGGCTCATAGCCAAGTGAGTCCAAAAGCTTTCTGAGCACTGAAGATTTTTCATCTTTACTTGCCCAAGCAGATCCTCTTGGAAAGAGGTCTCTTATAATTTTTCTATATCTTTCTAAGATTAGGCCAGCGGCTGCCAATTTATAGCTCCTAAAGTTATCAGCTCACCAGCATTGGGAGTGATGTCATCTGGTGCAACAGCATTGATTGTGTTGATCTCATAGTCCTCAAGACCAACTGAGATCCCAATTGCTGTCCTTATTTTTGAAAGTTTTATGACTCCATCATGAGTCTCTTCTCCATCCTTATAGGCTCCAGCAATCTGACCTTCTCGGACCATGAGATCCTCAAGCTCTTTTGTGATTGCATCTTGCACACTTAATGTGTTGGGCTTGATGCTTATGTCAAAAGTTGCTGGGGCAAGTGTTGGAGCAAAAGTTGTCACCAAAGCAGTGACTGGCTTAAAGGCCTGAAGAGCATCATCAACTTCACTGACCTTGGCAGGGCTTGGAGAGATTGGATCTTCTCCATCTTCAACAAAGGTGCAGTCAACAGTGCCAGGGCCAGAATTTAAAGGAAGGACCCAAGCTCTAGTGACACCAGCAACTCCAAGCATTGTCTGAATATAATCATTGGCCGATCCCCCAAGAGGAGCTTGTTGAACTCTTGCAACAAGTCTTGATCTTAATGACTCATCACTTTCTCTATTTTCGCCTTCAGTGACAACACTTTCAAAAGTTGCATCACTATCAACATCAACAATTGGAGAAAGGAGACTGATTGTGTCTCCACTTGATAAGTTTTGGGATGATCCAGCTGTGACTGCAATGACTTTTGCAATTACAGATCCTGATACAGGGATAAGCTGCTCAGTCTCCAGAGTATATTGCTCTCCATCTTCTCTTTGAAAAACTGTCCCGGCCGGAAGAGATCCCCCTTCATTGCCAGTGATTGTCACATTGATCTCAGCAAAGGTGGCTTCATTTCTAAAGACTCCCCAAAACCTTGACCATCTTTCAAGATTTTCTTGCTCAGCTGTATCTGGAAAGACTTGCTCAGCTGTGTATCCAAGAAAGCCAAAAAGAAGATGAGAAAGACCAGCAAGAGCCCTGGCAATAACGGCCACAAAGGATCTCCTGAGCACTGTTGTGATCCCAAGTCCTCCCTTGATGTCTCCCTCAACTCTTTCAATAAGTTGGTCAAGTGTTGGTCTTTGAAAAGGCATTAAACTCTCCTAACTTCTTGGGCTTCCCAATTAATCTGAAATCTTGTCTGATCTTCATTAGGTCTCTCAATAAAGATCTCAGAAATTAAAATCTTATTTTCATTAAAAGAAGATGTCACTGAAATTGATCTTGCAACTCCATCCTCCAGCATCCACTGGAGAGACTCTCTGATCAACTCTTCAGATCTTCTAAGTGTATTGGTCAAGATCTTGTCCCTCTCCATTGTCCAAAGTCTTGATCCCAATTGATCATTGGGCTCAACAGGAAACATATCTCCCCACCAGCCTCTTTTTGAGGTCATGAGATCTGGAAGCTCATCCTCAGTGACTCTTTTGTCAGAGAAGATTGAAATTGTCACGGCCGTCTCTAGGCCATTGTCAAAGGCAAGGTCTCCATTTTGGATCTTTAAATCAAAACAAGAATTTTCATAAAAGATCCCTATGTCATTCATTCAATTTTTCCTTGAAGATTAAAAGGTGCATTTTGTCCAAGGCCAGTGATTGGTGCATTTGTGCTGTCTTGAAAAGATCCGGGAAGGACCGAAAAGTCACCAGCATCCATGTTGATTGCTCCATTTTCTCTGATCTCTTCAATTATACCATCACAAAGGGCTTCAAGAGCAGCATTTATAATTGCTTCCCCCTCTGGTGTGAGATCTGGATTGGCAGCTTGAAGCTTTGCTTTTATTTTTGCTGCCATTGATGATGGAGTCATTGCCATTTTTACACCTTAAAAGTCTTGAGCTTATCAATCACTTCAGTCAGCTCAGTGACTGTTGCTGGATCTTTGGGCATTGGTCCAAGAGCTGTGAGATTTTTCCCATCTCTGTTTTTTTCAAAGTATTCAATCAACACTGAGATCAGCTCATGTTGAGCATTGTTGATTTTTATTTTTTCAACAAGACCCTCAAGATTGTCCCCTTTTAGCCAAAGATATTTTCCATTCTTATTATAAAAGATACTGTCACCTTCACTCAATCCCTTGATTGAATACTGCCTTGACTCACTGCCAATGACAATCATGTGATCCCTGTTGCCCCCAACAGATAAGCAGATAAGGTCTGAGTCTCTTGGGATTGCTGACCTAAAGCCAAAGTGCTGAAAAACCTCAGTCTGATCTTTTGTCTCATCAGCAAGCAGCGTCAATTTTACAGTCTGGATGTCTTTAGTGCTGTCAATTGCAGTCAGTATCCCTCTCCCAATCATGAGAAGGACCCTCCTTTTTAAAGGGCCCAGGAGATACTCAAAAAGTCTCTTGATGTCATCTGATCTCATTGCCATCCAATGGTTGGGAGGATGTCTCCACTTTCTTTCTTTTCTTTTTCAAAGGCAAAGGCATCTTTTCTGATAAGCTCAAGATCAACGGATCTCCCTTTGCTGCTTTGCTTATAAACTACATTTGAAATCAAGAGCTCTTGCTTTCTGATCCCAATGCTTGGAGCGTCAAGGATCACCAGCTCATTGACTGTCCAGATTGATCCATCCTTTCTCCTCCAATTGGTCACTGTCCCATTGCACTTGAAAGACTTGGCAGTCCTATAACTTGCCTCAAATTCAGCTCTTTTTTGTGCAGCATCTCCATCAGAGCTTTGATCTGATAAAAGAATTGTTGGCCTGTGTCTTTTAATGGCCTGATCAGTTGCAGTCCCTTTTGATTGTGTTGCATCTTTTTGATTGCCAATCAGTCCCGGTTGTTGGCCTTTGACAATGTATTGAGAAAATCTTTGAGAGTTGTCAAAGCTTGCACCAGACATCTCAATATTGGTCCCTTCAACAAGCTCAGTCCCAGATCTTCTCACACCTCTTTTATCAAGGATAAGATTGCCATGTGTGCTTGTGAGGAGTATTAGCTGCCTTGCTTTGGCGGCCCTGGAGATTGCTTCAAAAACACTTTCTCCCTGTCTCACTGTATATTTTTCAAAAGGAGATCCAATATCAACACCAAAGGGATTGAGGACCTTGATCCCAAAAGGAGCACAGAGGGCTTCAGCAATTTTTTGAATATCTAATTTATTGTACTCGGATGATCCAGTGACAGCACAGTCAACAAGATCGGCCGTCCTGTCTCTTCCTGTGATTGTAAAATTTCTTGAGCCCGGAGTGATGCTTATGTTGAATTGGTCAACATAACCCTCAAAGACTGCAATCTTTCCAATGTGACAATGTATCCTGTCCCCCGGTCTGATCCCAAAAGGCTGATCAGGCTGCCACACATCAGTGATAGTAATTTGAAAAGATCCAGCAAGACTCATGAGAGGTCTTGTGATTGTAATTTCTTTAAAGCCTTCAAAAACTCTATTGTTGACATAAAGAGTTGCAGCATCTTTCTTCAAAGTGCCATAGTCAAAAGGGACTAGAGGCCTATGTTTTGTGAAAGGCTTATCCCTCATCAAGCACCTCAAGCTTTGTCCCGGCCGCAATCACAGCTGGATTTCTGATCCCATTTCTCTCAATTAGATCATCTTCATTGTCAGCACTTTCAAATAAATCATAAGTCAAAAGAAGTGAATTGGTATCACTTTCAACAGTGATCTCTTTTAAATTGGGAAGATCTGCATCAACATCAGGGAGCGCATCAATAAGCTGGGCCTTGACATCAGCAAGAGCTTGAAAGACCTCGGTGCCATCATCAAGTGCAAGCTGATCTTCAAGCATAGATGAGATCTCTTCTCTTTTTGCAAGAGCATCATCAAAAGACACATAAGATCCAGCGGCGGCCGAGTTTGCTGCACTTGCAGCTGCAACTCTTCTTATAAAGTTATTAAGGGCCCTTTGGTTTTTTCTTTCTTGCTCTCTGACTGGAGTATCCCCAATCACATTGTCCTCACCAAAATTAAAAAAACCACCATAAGCATCTGCTTGATCTTCAGCAAGATCAAAAGACTCTTCAAGGAGAGCAAAGGAGTCCAGTAGCCTTTGGGCCAAAAGATTGGGGGCTTGGAGCAAGTCATTGACCTCGGCCACCAGACTCCTTGTCTTAAAGGCCAACTCAGTTGCTGCATCAGCAACAGTGACCCCAAGTTTTGTGACATCATTAAAAGTATTGCTTGCAAGCTCAACAGCTGCTCTTGCAGAGTCAACAGCAAAAGCAGGAAGTCCAACAATGCTAAAGTCCTCTTCAAAATCTGCTTGAGCCGCTGCAATTGATTGGTCAACTGATTGATCTAATATGGCACCTTTGTCATTTGAGCCTTTCGGAAAGCGATTGTCTCCAGACTCATAAAACTTTGCAGAAAATTTTGCAATGGCACCTTCAAGATTAGACTCACTGATTGTGATCTGACCAACTTGGACAAAACGAGACCCCCAAAATGGATGGATCAACTCACCTGGGCCTTCTTGTGTAAAAACTCTTAAAAGATTTTCTTTGGCTTCAAAATAAGACTCACCAATGACATGGCCTTCAAGCTCAAAATTTTCTGGTATCCTTCCAAGATCTTCAGTGAAGGGAGTCTCTCTGTTAGGGTATTCATGTTGGATTGCTCTCCTTCCACTTGTGAGAGCTGAAGTGTCAGTATAAAACTCAACACCTCTAAAAGATCCCTGTCTCAAATTGTCCTTAAAACTCACAGTGCCATGTCTCCTGTTAGATTGCCAATAAGAGACTCCCTGTCCTCGGCCGCAACAACAGTCCCCTTGGGCATATTGGAAAATTTAACATCAAGAAAAGCTTTCTGATCTCTCTTTTTATTTTCAGTTGATTTTTCAAGAGCTCTCTTTGCACCAGTTGCTTGGCCTTGCTCTTGGATTTTAAATCCCTGAGACTTAAGCTGCTCATCAACATCATTGCCACCGAGCCCAAGAAGAGAAGAAATCCCTGATATTTTTCCGATCCACTTAAAAAGCTCTTTTACTTGCTCTAATGGATCATTAAAGAAATCTATAAAAAATTGTTTGATTGGCTTCCACTCTTTATAAACCATATAAGCGGCCGTTGCCAAAAGTCCAATTGCTGCAATATAGGGAAGCAATGGGACAAGTGCTCCAGCGGCTGCAAGCTTAAGCATCCCAAAGAGCATCACCATTGTTTTAAATCCTGTGACCATAAAAGGGAGCACAGTTAGAAAGCCACCAAAAGCAACAAGCATTGGACCAACAACAGCAAGCACTCCAGCAATTGCCACAATAGTTTTTAAAAGGCTTTTGTTTGTTGTTGAAAGAGATTGGAAAAATTTAGTTATTTTCCCAACAAGATCAACAACTCTTTGCTGTAATGTTTTGCCACCAAAGTCCAGCTCCATGATTGCAAGCTGCACACCTTCAAAAGCAGATCCCAAAGAAGTAAAAGCTCCCCCGAGTCCCTTTTGCATAGTATCGGCCATTCTTTTTGCAGCTCCAGCACCTTTTTTATCCATTGCCTTTGCAAGCTCTTCAACAGTGTTGACTGCTTTTCCTGTTGCTGGATCAAGTTTTGTGACTGCATCCAATAGGACGGCCGATCCTGCAACAGCTCTTGCTCCAAAGACTTCATTTAAGACTGCAAGCTTTTTGGCTCCAGTGATCCCTTTTGATTGAAAACCCTTGTTGAGATCAACAAGGATGTGACTCATGTCTCTTAATTTTCCAGTGACTGGATCAACAGCATTGACTCCAAGCTCACTAAGAATTTTTTTCACTCTAGTTGTTGGTCCAGAAAGCACATTAAACATCTGCTTTAAAGTTGTCCCAGCTTTTGAGCCTTGGATACCAGCATCGCCAAGCTTTGCTGCCATTGCTGCAACAGTGTTGAACGAGTTGCCAGCTGCAAAAGCGGCCGGTCCAGCATCCTTAAAAGTCTCACCAAGCATCTCAAGATTGACGTTGCCTTTGGCAGCTGTGAAGGCAAGGACATCAGCTGCTTTTCCAGCATCTCTTGCAGCAATCCCAAAGCCTCCCATGATGTTTGATAAAATGTCAGCTGTCCCAGCAAGATCATGTCCAGCGGCGGCCGCCAGAGAAAGAGTTGCTGGAGTTGCACTTAAGATCTCATTGGCATCAAAACCAGCTTGACCAAAAAAGGCCATGGCATCAGCTGCCTCACTAGCACTGAAGGCCGTTGATGATCCCAATTGCATTGCAAGCTTTCTCATTGACTCAAGATCTTTTCCTGTTGATCCAGTCAATGCGCTCACCTTATTCATGGACTTTTCAAAATTGACAGCTGTCCTGACTGTCAAAGCACCAAAAGCAGCAACAGGAGCAGTGATCCCTTTGGTCATTGCTCCTCCAGCGTTTTTCATGCCTCTTCCAACTTTCTTTGAGGTTTTTGCAAAGCTCTCAGTCCTTCTTTGAGCAAGCTTCCAAGCTGTGCTCATTTTCTTGACGTTCTTTGTGAGTCTTGGGACTTTCTGAGTGACCTTATCAATGACTCTGGACATATTGTCCACTGCCTTCAGTCTTAATTTTCCTTCAGCTGTTTTGGCCATCAGTCACCTCTTCAAGTCTTTCAATCCAAAAATAAAGATCGTCTTTGGACATTTGCATCAGCTCACTTGGGGGAAAGTTGAATTGCTTGGCCAATACCCCAATTGCAAGCCTCCAATCCTTTGGCCAAGCTACTCGAAAGCTGCAAAAAATTCAGCCGCTTTGTTTGTGTCTTTCATTGAAAGCTCATCAATCAAAGAGTCTGGTTGCCCTGCAAGCTTCCCAATTACTCCAAGGATCTCATCCATATTAGGAGATCCTGACAGTCCTCTTAAGTGTTTTGCTTTGGGCTCTTCAAGATTGAGCTCAGTGATCTGAGCACTGCCCCAAGTGATTGGAGTTGATAAAGGGAGGATGTATTTTCCTTCTTTATCTTTTTTTAATTCTTTTAAAATTTCTTTTTCTTTGCTCATGTTGCCCCCATGAAAAAAGGACCCCCGAAGGGGCCCAGGTTTTTTATCTTATTTCATCAGCTGTCAAACCTTCAAAGCGAGCTTCAATTTCTCCCTCTTCGGTTGTGACATTTCCATCAGCTGCCCACCAAGCATCATTTAATGAAATGATTTTTCCATTGGCAAGCTCCAAGATGATTGTTGCTTCAGTGAGATCAAGAAGAGTCTCAAGTGAAAGCTCAGAGCTGTCAGTGATTGTCCCTTCAATGAAAGGAGCTTGAGGCATGGCCTTGTAACCATGCACAGCATCTGATCCAACAACGGCCTCTCTCTTATCTCGGCCCAAGTTATAGGTCCAAGATCCTTTGGCCCGGTATTGTTGACCATTGGCCTTGACAAAAATTTTCCCACCAACTCTCATGGCATCCTCCTATTATAGTAAAAATTTAAATTGAACACCCATGACTCTCAACTGATTGATGAGATCTGGGGGAAGTAAAAAGTCAAGTCTATTGGGATCAGCTTGATTTCTTTCAACAATAAGCTGCTCCTTGAATTGATCAACTCCCTCAACAAGACCATTGAACTCCCAAAGTCTGAAGCGTTGAATTGCCTCGGCTTTTCCAAGACCCGGAGTCATAACAGGTTGACCCTCTGAAAAACGAGTCCCATCATTGGCAAGCTTATGTCTTGGATACTTCCCAAGCATATAATTTCGCCAATCGTATCTTAGATAAGAAAGAGTCAATAGAGTATTAAGATCAAGATAAGAGATGTCAGCTGCTCCAGCGTTGTTGACCTTATAAGTTGTGATCACTCTTTCAATCACAACTCGATTGGCAACAACTTTGAGAGTGAAGATCCCATTGAAAAGAAGAGTGTTGCGATCCTCAAGAGATCTTTGCTCTTCTTGGCTTGGCACGTCCATCCCCAAAACTTCAAGAGTCTGAAAAGGTCTTCCTGGATCAATCTCACCAGCCTGACACACTCTTGCTGCAACTCTTGAGATCTGGCTTGCACCATGCTCAGGGCCCAGGGCATCAAGCACCATTGTGAATTGGCTGTTTTTGCTGTTGCCAAAAGTTGTTTGCTCAGAAAGAGTCCCAACATAGTAATAAAAACAATAGCCATCATTTTGCTTTAATGGTCCAAAGCGTCCAGTAAGCTCTTGCTCAAGAGCAGCAATTGAAATTGCATCATTGAAAGGACACACAAAAAAGATGTATTGCTTATCATCTAGTGCAGCAATTGCATTTGAAAGATCAGGCTGACCAACTCCACCAGACATTGCAGTGATCACTTCTATCAAGGACTCAGGAGTCTCATCATCAGCCGAGAAATTAACCCTAAGATCAATGTCATTGCCAGTGATGCCTTTGTTTTTTGCTGTTAGATTTACAAGGCTTGCATTGCCTCCATCAACAGCTGCACTCACAAGAAGATCTGCATTGGCAGCAATGGCCGCTTGAAGATCTGAAGCAATTGAGTCAGTTGATTGAGCAGCTGCAACTGAAATTGCAACTCTTTTTCCTGCAACATAAAAAGCAAGAACTCCAGCTTTTGTTGGGGATGCTGTGATCTCAATTGATCCAGTTGCTGCAACACTTGCAACATCATCATCAACAGGGATCACATAAAGCTCATTAAGAGTGTTGACCTCTCTGAAGCTTTTGATCATTGAAGCAAGAAGTGAGCCTTGTCCAAAAAGACTGTCAACTTGACTTGCACCAGAGTCAATCTGATAAATTTTCTCAGCATCAGCTGAACCGGCCGCAATCTTTGGGCCCATCATCATCACTCTATAAGGTTGTTGATTGGAACCTTGCTGGGCCCCGGTATTGTCAAACTCTGCATAAAGAAAAGGGACCCTGATTGAACTCGGGACCTCATTGAAACCAATTGTCATGACTCAGCCTCCATTGTTTTGGTTTTTGTTTTAGTTTTTTTTACTTCTTTTTTGGCTTCATCTTTTACTTCAATGATGTCACCTTCATTAAGTCTTTTGATCCAATAAGAGGACGCTGGGACTTCAGCACCTTTTTCTGGAAGAAATCTTCTCTCCATAGGATAAGGGACCTTGATCCCTTCCTTTGGCATTACTTTCAAAATTTTCATTTAAGCTCCTTCAAAGTTGATCTGATCTTTGGCATCTCCATCAGTGTTATTGTTGGCCCTCCAATCATTGTCAATTGTCTTTAAATCATTAAGGATCTCAGTCCGATCTTCATTGGTGTAATACTCAAAGTTATATGTGAGCCTGACTGATCCCAAGGGACTCATCCCCCCACCTTCAGTGTCATACTGTATATTTAAAAGCTCATAGTCATTTATGAGTCCATCATTTCCATTTTTATCTTTCATGCCATAAAGATCTCTTGTCCCCTCAATGGCATCTTCAACTTCTTGAGCAAGAGCATCAAGCTCATCACTCAAAAGCTCATCAGTGTTATGAGTGCTTTCAATTTCAATCTCCATCTGAAGCACTCTGCGATATTCTTTGGGGCTTTCATTGTGTCTTTCAATACTTTCACTTGATGGATAGATATTGATGCAAGGAAGATCCTCACTCTCTTGAGGAGAAGAGCGTCTAGGGAAGATCCGATTGTCAACATCCCCAATTGACTTATTTTTGAGGATCTCGATCACTCTTTTCTTAATACGGTTTTTTTCTGACACGCTGGGCATGATCTTCCTTGTGCAAGATTAGGCTGGCACCGCCTTGTCCATCCTCTCTGATCTCAATCACCCTGTAATTGAGATTTCTAATTTTTACAACATCACCTGATCTTGGCCTGATTGAGATCTTATGCAAATTGATCCCAAGTATTGGCTGTTGAGTTGAAATCACTTGCTCAGTGTCTGGATCAATACCGACGTGCTCATTGTCAAAGATGCCCCGGATCTCATACCGGCCGCCTCTCTTGGGAAGTAAAATCACATCCTCTCCAAAAGTCTTTGTGCAATGATTGAGAAGTCTATCAACTCTATCTCTAAAATCAGTCATCACTTTTCCAAAAAAGCCCTCCTCAAAAAGAAGAGGGCTTTTGATTTTATCTTTTTAATCTTATGAGTAGCTTGGCCCAGGGCCCTGGCGATCATTGACCATGACTTCAACTGAAGCATCAACGGCCTCAGCAACTTTTGTCACTCTTCCAAGATCAAAGTCTTTGGCAGCATCTCCAGACTTTACAACTTGACCAGCGTCAGCATCATAACCAACAAGCTCACCAATTGCATAAGCAGATCCATCTTTTGCAAAAGACTTCACACCACTTGTTTCGTACTCACCAGCTTCAGCTGCCTCATAGTCACCAAGGGCAACACCAACAAAACCAGATCCAAGATCATAAGGTTGGCCACCAACAGCTGCTCCAGCTTGAGCAACAGGAATTGTGTGACCACTAATAACTTTATTTTTCATTTTTGCCTCCTAAAAAAGCTGTCTTAATCTATTTTTTAATTAAGCTCCAGTTGATCTGACAAAGCCTCTCCAATCAAGAACTTTTGCAGCAAAGTGATACTTGATCTTAATCTTCATTGCATCAGTCTCAAAGGCCATCATTGTCTCAATGCTTGGAGACTCTTGACCTCTTAGACGTGCAATCTCGATCATTTCAAGTTGACTTGCATCTGCAAAGAGATACCACTCGGCAGTTGACTTATCATCAAGTCTGATTTCAGAGATCTCACTTAAGCGGCCTTTAAATGGATTGACGTTTCCATCTTGATCTGGAGTTGTTGTCCCAAGAAATTGCTGGACCTTTGTCTCAAGAGCTGAAGGCACAACAATATAAACAGGCATAAGATCAAGCTTTGCTCCATCAAGACCCAATTGAGCTCTCATCTTTGCTCTTGCAGCTCCAACATTGTCAACATTGATGACACCTGATGCAATGTTGCCATGACTATTGTTGAAAAGAGTGACTCCATCTCCCATCACAGGATTGGAAGTGATCTGACCCCAAACAGTATCAGACTCAAGATCACGAGCTCGGCGGCCCATTTTCTCAGCAAGTCTTAAAAAGGCACCAAGATCATCATTGATTAAAAGCTCTTCAGATACTGAAAGCATCTTTCCGAACTTTTCAATTTTATAAGACTCTTTGCCTTCAGAGATTGTCCCTTCACGGTACTCACCTTTTTCATTCACTTTCTCAAGCTTTGGAGCATCCCCAAATTGAGTTGACTGAATTGTCTTGAAATCAGCAACAGTGCGTGAAGTTGTGAATGGAGCAAAAGTCTGAGGACGTTCAGCATAAGCTCTTTGAAGTGACTTGTTAGTCACATCAGCAAGAAGGAGAGGGAAGTCACTTGAGACATGATTTCTTTTTCCAATGGCTGCGCCAACAATGTCCATCTTTGACATATTTCTCACGTTATGACCTTCGGCCTCCATGAAATTTCTTGCAATGCTTATGATGTCATCACTTGCAAATTGTCTTGCTCCATCAATAAGCTCTGGCTTGCTTTTGCCTTCACCATAGATGTGAGCAATGGCATTTTCACAAGCGGCTTTTCTCAGATTCTTGTTGTTCACGTCAGTCACCTCCACTGATTGTGTCGTTGGTTTTTCATTTTGTTTTTCTTGGAGGGCTTTGATCACAGCTGATCTTGCTTCCTCAGTTGTCTTTTCTTCTTTGATCAGCTTTTCGGCAAGATCATTTTCAAGGCCAACAGATGTGACAAGATTTCTGATCTCATCTTGTCTCTTCATTTCAATCTTTCTTCCTTCAGCAAGCAACTCTGCTTTTCTTGCTTCAAGATCTTCAGTTGCTGGCTCAACAACAGGATCTGCTTTGGGCTCAGCTGGAGTCTCAATTTCAAGAGATCTGATTTCAGTCTCCCAATCTTCTTGAGATTTTTCTTCAGTCTTGAGTCTTTCTTCAAGACCTGTCATGTCCTTCACTTTCAGTGACCTTGCCAAAACAAGCAAGGCTTTTAGTTGCTCTTCATTCATGTCATCCTCCTGTGTTCTGACAATTTCAACTTCATATTTTTCTTGATCTTCAGATCTCACTTGGGAGTCTTTGTCAGCTGGGATGTTGACAAAAGACAACTCCATTGGAGTCCAATCAATTGCTCGATAAGTTGGGACATCATCACCTTTTTTGCTCACCTCTTGATAAGTCTGGACTGAGTATCCAACTGAGATATTTTTGATGATCCCATTTTCAATGTCTCTCACAAGGCCCTGGAGCTCTTCCCTATCAGAAAGCCTAAGTGTTGCATATCCAACACCTCCCCTGACTTGAGCACTTTCAACAACACCAATCTGATCCTCTAGTCTTTCGGCTCTGTGATTGTTGAGGACTGGAGCACCAGCTTTAAGGCGATCAAGATTGACATCACCTCTTTTTAAGCTAAGCTCCTCGTAATACTCTCCCCTTGTCCAAGAAAATCTTTTAACTCTTGCACCAGTTGTCCAAACAACTTCCACTGTCCTTGACTCTGGATTAAAAGTATTTCTTTTAATTTCTGCTTGTAGGGAGTTTTTTCCAATTGTAATTTTTCTTTGCTTCAAAATTACTCTCCTGATTGTTGCATCTGTGCTTGGCCTTGCTTATTTGTTGCCCTTGGATCAGAGTCAAAAATAAAACCAAGCTCATCTTGTTTTTCATTGTCATTTTTTATTTGCTCATTGACTGTCTCAGGATCTTTCCCAAGTGATCTGATTGCTGAAGATCTTGACTCAAGTCCAGCTCTCATTGCTGTCACCATGGCATCATATTCTTTTTGAGGATCAATCAACTCTCTTCTTGGGGCAATGTGATCAAAAGTGAGATCACCAAAAGAGATCCCAAGCAATTGGCCCATGAAGAGAAAATCTTTTTGAGCATTTTTTAAAAATGGATTGATGATCAAGTGCTTTCTCCAAGCCTCAATGTTGCGGCCCATCTCAATCCATCCCATGCGGCCACTTGAAAAGTTCACGTTGCCATAGTCACCAGAGAGAGACTCATAGGTGATCCCCCAAGCTTGGGCAATACTTCTTTGATTGACCTTCACAAATTCTTGAAAGTTTTGGGGCTCTGGAGGATCTGCAAAATCAACAGTTTTTCCCGGGGGGAGATGCTCGATCATTGCCGGGACCATCCTTTCTCCAAGATCACTCTCATCATCACACTCAACTTCAGCACTGATGTCACTGACAAAGGCCACAAATAAATTGGCAATCTTTTGTCTCATTAAAGTTGCATCTTCAAAATCATCAAGATCTTTCATCTTGATCATGCAAGGAGTTGCCCAAGGGACTCCTCTTGCTTGCCCCGGTCTTTCTTGCCTGTAAAGATGATAAACTTCATCAGCACTTATGCGATTGACTTTTAAAGTTGAAAGTCCAGAGTATGTTGTTGATCCGGGATGTGTCTCATAAAGATGATAGGCAACTCTTCTCCCAAGTGAGTCAAACTCAACACCTTGGATGACTGTGTTGCCATTTGTGAGAAGTCCCTCTTGGCGATCAGTTGCAAGAAAGTCACTCTCCAGTATTTGATACTTCACAGGGAAAGCATCATCAATGATCCTTCTCCTGATTAAGACCTCGCCACTTTCTTGGATTGCATCCATTGCCATCCTTTGAAGTCCAGCAAGGTCATGCCTTCCATCAAAGTCACAAGCTGTTGACTCGGCCCAGGCTTTCCAAAGATCTTTTGCTCTTTGTGCTTGAGCCCCAGAGATCTCAGTCATGATCCCTTTCCCAATTACATTGTTGGTGACAACTTCAACGGCCTTGTGTGCATTGGCGTTGTTGCGCCTTAAATATCTTGATCTTTCTCTGAGCCAAGCAAGATCATGTCTGATCATTGTGTTGGCATCACCAGATCCAGTGATCCAGCCAGAGGTGCGACGGCCCTTTGAGGCTCCCTCATATTTTCTTTTTTTCTTATTGTTTTTTAAAAAACCAAAAAAATTCATTAATCAAGATCCTTGGAGTGATGAGCTTTGATCCTGACTCCTCCAAAAAGACCCTTTCTGGATGATGAGCATTTTCTGAGACCCAGCTCTTTTTTCATTAGATCTCTAATTTTTAGCATCTCTTCAAGTGATCTGTATTCAATTTCTTTGTCTGAATACTTGACCCTTTTTGCACCTTCAGCAATAGCTTGCTCAAGAGCAGTGAGATTTTCTTGAGTAAAAGTTGGATTGCTCATCTAGTCCCAATAGTTAGATTTTTTAGTTTTTCTTTTTTTCTTTTTGTCAGAAAGCTCTTGCTTTCTATTTTCCACAGGAGTCAATGGAGATGCAAGCTTTTGCTTTTGCTCTAAGCTTTCCCATCCTGACTCATTGAGCCGATCAACACCAGCAATAAACGAAAGGGCCCTATTATAGACATGAAGGTCAAGGATCTCATTTCTTTCTCTGATCTTTTTCCACTTGGCTTTTACTTTGCCATATTTGTCACGCTCAAAAATCTTCTTTTCAGCTGTGAGCTGAAGAAAATACTCTTGATCATACATGGGATAATGGACAAAACCATCTGGAAAGCCATCCATGATGTCAGTTGGGGAGCTGAGCATCAAATCACCATAAAGCTCGGATTTTATAATGTTGATACCTATTGGCCAGACTCTGACTCCTCTCTTTCTTTTCTTTCCTGATGTCCCCTTGATGTCCACTGCACTTGGAGTCCCCACCATTGTCTGGATCTCTTCACGGCCTTTCAATGGCAAGACCTTGCTTGGACCATACCTTTTGCAAAAATTATAGACTCTTTGTGTCTCAAAGCCAGAGTCAACACCAGCAATCATGATTGGCAGCTTATGGCCATCAACATGATCAAAGTGAGATCCAAGATAAGCTTCAAGGTCATCCCAAACTTCTTTTCCAGTAACATGACCCGGGATGACTTTATGCTCAATGCTCCATCTCTCTCTTCTTTTCCCCCAGCCAATGACTTCAGCCTCAAGCCTGTCTTTTTGCACGTCAACAGCACAAGTGAGAAAAACAACACCTCTTGGGATGATCCCAATTGGATAGGCTTCCCTTCTTTTAAATAGGATCTCATGCTTGGGAGACTCTCCAGCGTCCTCATAAACTTCCCCAAGTGCAGTGTTGACCCAAGTCTTTAAGAGATCAGGATCATTTTCAGCTTTCACAAAGTCCTGGGCCATCTCTTTCCAAGAGTACCATCCAACAGGGGAGTAAAGAGCAGAGAGATGAAAGCCCGGAGTCTCAGATCCCGGATTGTTTTTGACCCATTTTCCTTTTCTGAGCATTTTTGTTTTGGAGCTTTCAGTAATCTCTTCTCCACAATGCACACAAAAATAAGATGCTTTTTTTACAACAGGATACTCTTTGCCATCATCTTCAATCAGCTGATCTTCATCAAGCTCATAAGAAATTTGATCCCATATTAATACTTGAAATTCATTGCAGTGAGGACATGGGACATTAAAAAACCTTTGATCACTTGACCTAAACTCTCTATCTATTTTTGATTGACCCTTTAGAGTTGGAGTTGAGCAAAGAAAAGCTTTCCTTCTTGAAAAGGTCCGGGACCTTGCCATCACAAGAGCAATTGGATCACCTTCTCCCTCAACATCATCAGGATAGCCATCAATTTCATCCAAGAATAAAAAACGAGCTGGCACCGATCTCAAGCCACTTGCACTATTGGCACCAGTGAGGATCATTGCTCCTCCTTGAAAGTTTTTAAATCTTGCAGATGATCCTTGGGATCTTCCCTTGTGATCAAAAACTTTTTCTTTCAATTGGGGAGTTGTTTCAATTAGAGGAGTGATCCTGAGTTTTGTGTTGGTCTGGACATCAGGAAGAGCTGGCCAAACCACCATGGCAGTTGAGGGATCTTGATCAATTATATAGCCAAGCCAATTGTTACCAGCCTCAGTCCCTCCAATCTGTGCGCCCTTTTTAAAAATAACTTTTTTTGCCCTGCTCATGTGACTGAGCTCATCCATGATCTCTCTTAGATAGGGAGTCCTGTCAGTGTTCCAGCGTCCGGGCTCAGCTGAAGTCTTATCAGGTAGAACTCTAAAACGGTCGGCCCATTGACTGACAGTGATGATCTCTTTGGGCTTGATGCCAGACTTGAAAGCATCAGCAAAAACTTCAAAAGCATTTTTAATCATCTAATGATCTCCACTTTGTCACCAAAGGCTGCTCTCATTCTTTGTGCAGCAAGATCAAAATATTTAGGATCTTTCTCGATGCCTATAAATTTTCTATAAGTTTTTAATGCTGCAACTCCAGTGCTTCCAGATCCCATTGTGAAATCAAGGACTGTCTCTCCAGTTTTTGTGTAAGTCCTTATTAGGTATTTTAAAAGCTCAACTGGTTTTTGAGTCGGATGATTAAAAAACTCTCCCGAGTTGGGCCTTAAGCTATTAAACTGTAAAATGCTAGATGGAAATTTTTTTTTAGCATTATACTTTTTAGCATTATACTTTTTATTTTTTAAAAGAGTTTGCTCACTTCCTTTGTTTTCAAAAATATAATCTGAGTCTATAGCCTGTTTTACTCTTTGGCTTTCCCTCTTGATCATTTGTGGAAAATAAGTATTTTTACCATAAATAAAAATAGAAATAATTTCATGATATTTCATGGGATGCTTCTTTGCCAAAGCGATATTACTTGGGTTGGATTTTGACCAAATCCAATCATACTTAAATTTTTTTAAGTTAGAACATCTAAGCAATGAGCTGAAAGGCTCGCTTCCAAAAAGTGCAATAACGGAGTCTTTTTTTGATACACGATGGACTACTTCCCACATTTCATCAAAAGGTATTATAGTGTCCCACGCACAGGCCGTTGTACCATAGGGAGGATCAGTCAACACGAGATCAATTGACTCTTTCTCAATCTCTTTCATGACCTCAAGGCAGTCACCTAAATATAATTTTGCTCTAGTCATTGCTTGCCTCTTCAAGCTCTTTGGCAAGATCCATCTTTGAGAGTGACTCAAGAGCATCATGCAACTCTCTGATCAAGATCTCTCTGATCTCATCAATGTCCTCTTCAGCTGAAAGCATTGGGGCAAGTCTTTCCGGGATGGACATCAAGCGATCTCTTGTGACTCTCCCAATTGAATTGGCTGCCTTCTTGACTGACATTGCATTGACCAGCTTTCCAGCTTCCTTCTCATATTTGAGTTGGGCCATCTTTGCAGCAAAGGCTTCCTTGGCGGCTCGGCTCTTGGTGTATGTGCTTGATGTTTTTTTATTTTCTGCTTGGGCTGGATCAACATTTGCAAAAAGTGTTGCTGAGTTTTTATTGTTGACTGAGGTCCTCTTGAGCCAGAGTTGATCAGCAATCTCAGCTGCAACCCTATCTCTTCCCTTGACTTTAAAAATAGCCTCAGTGATTTTCCCCTGCTTGATCGCATCATTGACCGCAGCTGGAGTCACTCCCCTATGTCTTGCATACTCACTCTTCGTCATCAGAGTGTGTTGCTCTTGATTTTCTTCTTTCACAATTGCCCCCAATTGAGAGCTTCATTTTCTAATGGCCTTCATTGGCCTGTCAATTTTCTTGTTGCTCAATTTCTTACAACTCAAACTGTCTGAAAAAAAATCTGACATCTCACTTTTATTTTACTGTTATGACGCTGATCTTTAAAGTGCTGATTTTAAAACAAAAAACGCATTTTTGTGCGGGCAGGGACA